>Ga0181612_111329_pt1 | contig 12406 bp, 6 predicted proteins | sample HoacroProtozoa21_FD_119630 | JGI IMG/M metagenome (GOLD analysis project Ga0181612, IMG submission 119630) | Hoatzin crop microbial communities from Cojedes, Venezuel. Combined Assembly of Gp0051906, Gp0051904, Gp0051908 | reverse complement strand
TGACCCACACCACAAGATCCTTTTCCGCTGGGCAGCTTTCCAGCCACTTCTCCCCAAGCCTGTAGCTTTGCACGGGGTTGTTGTGACCAAAGTACAGGACCCGGCATTTAGCCTTGTTGAACCTCATACAGTTGGCCTCTGCCCATAGATCCAATCTGTCCAGATCCCTCTGCAGAGCCTTCCTACCCTCAAGTAGATCGACACTCCCACCGTATGCTGAATGTGTTCAGTTATAAACCTGCCTTCTTCTGTTGGACTGGACTTAACGTGTCAGACTCAAAAGTCATTTTAAGAGAATGTGGAAAGAGTTGATTTGGACTGTACCTACACTCCCTCTGGTAGAGAGGGCACTCATCAGAAAATTATAAGTTTATAACATTTATCTGAGTTTTCCTGAAAGCCATGTAACTTACTAGGCCACTGGACTGAAGGAAGACCAGTATCTCTGTGACTGTCTTTTGTGTGTGGCTCAAACAACTAGGTATAATCTGGGATGCCTGCCGTATTTTGCCCAGAAGCATAACAGGTGCCAAATCTCTGAACTGCCACAGAGGTTCGACATGATCCATGCACCTACTTGCTCAGAAATGTCAAACGCAGCAGTTCTGGGGACACCCACCAGGACATCTTTGGGCACCTTGGGAACCAGCAGAAGCCTGGGCCTGTTGGAGCTATCGTCACCTCTAAGGTTAGCTATCGCATGTAGGTATCCAAAGTATGCCTGAAGTATGCTTGGGTGGCTCTGGATGCTGGCTCCTAATCTTGCTCCATACAGCAGCATCAGCTGACAGAATAGTCTTCCTGGGAAATCCCTAACATACCCCACACACCAGCGACTAAAGGAAGAAACAAGGAGCTTCATTTCTTAGATGCACCGAGAGCTTCAAGGTCCAATTCAGGGGCAAAAGAAACGATATTGCCTTTGCATTACCACCACACTCTGCAGATCTGCCTCCATCCTTTACATGGAGTCCTATAGGAATCTATAATGACGTAAATTTACCTATTTAAAAAGCTAGAAAGAGGTATTAAAATCTTACCGTTGTTAATACTGTGAAGTGGTATTTGTTCTTTCTTTTAAAGGATTTCTGTGTGTACAGCCCAATGTTTACGCAAAGCTACTCTTTCTTTACAGTAACTTCACACTGTAGAACCTCTCCCAGAGCCTACATTTTTCCATGTTACACAGTTAGCTCTGCTTTGTGTGTGTGTTGCATTAACACATTTAGAAGCGGACTTTCAGAACATTGCCCCAAGTGTATCCCTGTATCTTGTGATTTTAGGTATACCTGCACATCCGTGATAGCCTGAAGATAGCATTCCCAGATCTCTTTTGAAAACAGTGTTTTAAAATGTTAGCCGTCCTGGGAAGACTCTGACATTGGCTTCTTGGAATGTGCAGCAGGACTCTTGTTAGTCATCGCTCATTTTCTAGGATGTATTTTGCAAGAAGATGGTCCTAAAGACAGATGGGCTCTTGGCCCATTAAGGGATTCTGTGGGTCAGAATCTAGGTGTCAATGTAATTGTTAATGATATCAACCTTAGTTTAAAAACCACAAACAGGCCAATTCTGCTGCTGTACTGCAGCATATGCAAGATGTTTGCTAAGCACGCATTCTTAAACCAGCAGATGAGTGTTCACGGCAACTTTTCTGATCAGATTTACCTAAAAGTCAGCTTGCTAAGCTGCACTGTTTAAAGTTCCAAATCCTCCCTCTGGGTTAAAACTGAAGATAACCTGTCATATTTTAGTATTCTAAAATATGGCACATTCTCCTTGAAGTTAAAAATAGGAGTGAGTAGGGAGATGATGACTTCTAATTTGGTCACAACAGTGGGTTGCACTGATGGCACACATAATAAAGGCCCATTGTAAAAGGCAACGTAGTTGTATCAAATCTAATTAATGTCTTTTTTTTAATACATTCAGATTAAAAAACCAACACATTCTTTGCACAAATATTGAATTCATGGTTAAAAAAGAAGGAAAGCCATTACTACAAAATAAAAACTTCCATTTTGTTTCAGCTTAACATATCTAATTTCATTTTTTTTAAATAATTTTGAAATGATCATTCAAAATCAAATCAGTACCACTGGTGGAAGTCTGAAATACTTTAAAACACTTATAATGGAGAAGCTTATTTCAGAGTTTTGGGTGGGATTTTTTTTTTTTTACTTGCTGTGGCTAGAAACCAACTGTTTCAATATTCTTCCAAATACTGATTTATTAATACTCTCTCTGCTCTATGTCTCTTGCATCAGATAACTGTGCTTGAACTATTACTTTGTTCTTGTTTTGTACAACCTTTTTTCCTTTGGATTCTTTATACAGGGGAAGATTGAGAAAGACGAGATCCAAGGGGTAATTCTGAAGAAACAGAAACATTTGACTTTTATTATCAGTCAAATTTAAACATTTGCTTGAAGACAATTGATCCTATAATGTCTTTTACTGAAACTAGGAAGAACAACATTAATTTTCACTATAGAAGCATAGCTTCCCCAAGATGTTTACAAAACTCACCAACATTGCGCATTGCAATATTGTAGCTTCAGTTCACTGCACTTTGTTTCTGAAGCTTTCCAATCAAATTATTCAGTAAAATGATAATTAAAACTCTCTTGCCTCTAATAGTTTCTCTTTTCTTAATTTCATTCTTCTGAAACTTTTCTTCAGGATTTATCCATTCATATACTGGAAGATACACATTCAGATACTGGAAGATTACAGAGGAGGGAAGCAGGGTATGAAGGGATAGGGGAACCACAGGTTCTTGTTTGTGTCATTTCTACCCTTTGTCTACAAACTTGTGTAAAGTTATGTTTGTGTAAAATTGTAAATTTATTTTTTAAACATATAGCTAATTCACTACAGTTTGGCCATAAACAGCAAACACTGGCAATGTTTGTACCAATAAGGAACACGTAGTAACAACAGTAAGCACATACATATTTGCCAGTACCTTTTGCCTCCAAACTGTAAGCTGTAAAGCTCTCCTCTGCTTGTTTAAAAGGTAAGCCAATGAATATAAATTCCTATGCAAAATTGCTACTCTGTCCTTAGGTGAAATCAAGCTGAACGGTGATGAGGGCTATAGAACGGCAGATACATGCGCAGCACTAATTTCACCCATACAGCTGGATCAAAGTCCATTAATTTCTCCTTCCTGCAGGCATGAAAACCCACTGAAGCTTTGGCAATACTGTAACGGTTAGTAAAGCAGGTGAGCAGTACAGACTCCTGATATGCCAGTGACTTGCCCTGTCAAGGCAAGGGACTAATGAAGTGCTTTTAGATCAGTACATGACAGGCATTCTGTAAGTGCTCATCTAAGTCCAAAATGTAGTAACCTTTAGCACAAACCTGTTTATTTTCTTCCTTGCATATAAAGTTCTACCCTATATAAACAGAAAATATGCCTTTAGATGATGAAACACATCTTACCTCACAGTGTGTCATACATTTATCAGACTTCTCTTGGCTACATTTAACAAGTTATTTTGTTTAGTGCGAGGCCTTCAAACTGAGTATCTTCTAGTATTGATGTGCTTAGCATTTATACTAACATTCAGAAGTAATTTATTTACCATCTTTGGAGTAAGTGCAGAATAGTGAGATAAAGTTGTATGATCATGTTTTAACAGGAACCCATTCATAAATCCTTTTGAACTGGAAATCACATGCACTGGAGAGCTGTTCCCAGAACGAGTACGGCATCCTTGGGCTGCAGTCAGGGTGACTGAGGTACAGTGCGGACAAACTGAGATTATCTTCCGTGTCAGGGCTCAGAGAGCTCTGGTGATTTGGCTCTGATTGTCTGCATCTCTGTGTGTGCTGCAAAGCCTGTGCAAGTGGCTAGAAGAGGAATGCCGGTGCTCAGCAGCAGCAGGCCTCCCACTGTGGCTCTCCCAGTGCAGTGCTGCCATCGGCGTGGGCAATACGGCCAGCTTTACCGTGAACAATGGAAGAGCAGAAGAAAATAGTTACATGGGAATTGGTATGTCCATTTACATATTGCTGCTCTAAAAATTTCAGTTAATATCAGTTGTTCACCTTCTGTGGGTTGGTGGGACATAAAGCATCGACTCATTGATTTCAAAGGATGCACCTGTGCAGCTCTTGGTCACGCTGATGAGCGCTTGCAAAACCGAATTCAATGGACTGATGCAAAAAGTCTTTCTAAAACCAGATCAGCAACGTTAAATAAAGCAACCAGGTAAGCCACCCTCTGATAACAAAAGATACGTTTTTTTTTGTCAGAAATTCTATCTAATCTCAACAACTATATTTTACTGGCACTACATTGTTATATAAAACTATGATCACTTCCTTGTTTACAAAATGTGTTGTATATTGCACAGAAATATTTCCAGTTGAAACTCCATAGAGCTAACCCAGCAAAACCAAAGTAACTTCAGGTTTTCTGAACTGCAAACAGGCAATTTCAGCCCACAAATTAAATCTATTAAAGCTGGTTAAATCCTGCTTTGTTTAGATTTGAAATGGCTGTTGTAATGTTTTCCCTTTCAAATTAGCTACCAAGCATTGGTGCGTCACATTTCCATAGCAAAAAGGTGTTCAGGAAACTTTTGCTGAGAGCATCGCCTACCAATTCCTTTCTCCAGATCAAACCTGCCAGAAGCAGGGGGGTGTCTCTGGGGGGTCACATGCGGCTGGGGACAGCCAAAGCACATCTGCTCCTGATGTCCAGCGTGACACCTCTAACAAATATGCAAGAGAGGAACAAGAGTCCACTGGTCCTATGTTTCTTGTGAACTGTCTTCCAGTTGGGAAACTTCCAGCAATTAAATGGTTTCCTCTCCCTAGCAGCCACCAGAATACTGCCAAGGGGTTACATCGTTGTAAAGGAAAAGTGCCAATGTTTTCGAATATTCACATCCTCTTAAAATCAGGCCCTCTGCGTAGCATGTTAGGCATCTGCGCAAGGAAACATCCAAAATCTGAAAATTCAGACCAGATGATTTTGTTTGCATAATGCACTATAACAGCCCAAAGCTCAGCATCTCAGGCACCGCCTGGCACTTCCTTCTGTTTCTCTGTGCCTTACTATGCCCCACCATTTCTAAATCTATGAAGATGTTCCATAATGTAGTGTGGCAATCCCTATTTCTTGCTGCAACATAACAACTTACCTAAAAGAAATACAGCCAACTTCCCATCTGTTTCAAACTGTAGCCCAAGTGATGTACACATAAACCTGGTCTGCAATCCGTGTGCACCTCCTCTGTCTTCCACCTGGTATTTCAAAGCAGCAGAATCTTAGCAATTAGTATTTACTGCTTCTGTTGTAGTTAAGGCAGCCACTATCCCGGGGATGGCAGAGAATTTAGGGATGAACCATTCCAAGATCTACGCTAGAAGGGCCTAAAATAAGTGTCTTGTAAAGCATTAGGAACCTGATTTCTGTAAGGATGAAATCTTAAGCATGTTTGGAGAACTCAGCCTGTTATTTACTTCCAAAGGGCAAAATTTAACCGAAATAAACATACAACCTGATTGGAATCATCATTAGCGAACTCAAACTATGCTAACACAAATCAAATCTTCGAGGAAAAGAAGGCCAAAACATTCAAGAAACGTAATAACAAAGTAATAAATGGGAATGAGGTGATTTTCTCTCTTGCATTGGTAACAATACTAGAAAACATTTTCTTGGTTTAATTAAATTTTTAAGGAATATTGAGCAACTACAGATGATGTACTTAAATGGAAAATATTTAATGTTATGATTGCAAGAATGTTCTAGTTAAAAGACAAGCACCATGCAAAGCACAGTGTTTATTTGTAAGACAGTAGTGTCATTAGGTTGGGACAAAAGTTTTATTAATAAACACAGTAGCCAGTACAATGAAACTGAAGCCTTACATGCTAGTACTATCGTCCCCCAAACTCTCAAATTAATAAAAAAATAATATTGTTATTAATCAGGTACTATAAATATGTTCCCTGATGAACAGTGCTACTTCAGGAAATTAAAATGAGCATAAAAAAAGAAAGTAACAAATTAAACCATTTTGAAGCTTATTCACTGCTTACAAAAAGCTGCCACTCAAGATGCTTTCCCATGATTTTAGAAACCAGTGATTTTCTAAGCTATGCATCATATTCACTACGTTGCAAAAATATATGAAGCTCCACGAACTACAAAACCATGTATCATTAAAGTCATAAGCGTTTCATTTAAGAATTATACATTGTAATGAACTTCAGTACAGCACATACTCAGTTGTACAGCATAGGCACAGCAATATCCTTGTGTAATTTAATACATGACCTACCATCACAGTTTCAGAAGAAACTTAAAAAGTCAGAAGCACTGGTAAAGGGTAGGTCCTGGCACACAAAGACCTTGGTGGCCCACCCAAGTGTCAGTAATAATTATCATCCTCCCGCAAACACTGTTCGGTTTGGCATCTCCAATTCTACAAGGACATTTTTCCACAGCAGAGCATTCATTCCGTAAGCCAGTAATCACCATCCCAGGGAGGGGAAGAAAACCAGACCACCCCCAAACCATGTAAGTCAATGGGTCTTGACTAAGCCTACTAAGATTCAGGAAGGGAACAGCATTTCACTATCAGAACTTTAAAGCAGCTCCTAAGACAAAACCATTCAAATGCAGGAAAACCACCACTGAGGGAGATTTGTGACGTGCACAGGACAGAAAGGTCACCAGCCACCTCCACAGCCCAGAACATAAATATGCGATGGGAAACGGCTGAGGAGAAGTGAACCTCCTTTCTGTTTCTCCTTCCACCTTCAAACTCTCTATGGGCAGTCTCTACTAGGGTGAACACCAGATGGAAAACAGTTATGTATTTATTTTTATATATAAAAATACATGTGTTCATGTATACAAACAGACTACAACTCTGAAATAGGAACAGAGCATTCCCCTGGTTAAACAAATGAGCACGGAAACAGAAAAATGGTAGGATATGACTGTATTTTATTTTCAAATACATTTCCTGTTCTTTCCAGTGTGTCATGAGTATTTCTGTTGGACATCATGGCAAAATAACAGTGTCCTAACCCGTGCCCAGCCCTTGGAACTCCAGCACTGGTCTTTCCTTTCTATGACTACTCAGCCCTCATGCGAAAATTAATCACGCATGAGGGAATAAACTGTTTTCTTTCTTTTGTCGATCCACAAAAGTAGAACCAATACCTCAAACTACTACACAAAAGCGTCACTTGGAAGCAAGGGCCAGGCATGCAGAGGACCTACTTGCTACGGAACGAATGATCCTCTCTCTGTTGCTGCTGTAATCTGCACAAATTTAAAGTGATTACGTTTCTCATGGATTAATAACAACTTATTGCAGATGTGCTCTAAATCATTCGTTTGGTTGTCCTGACTACCACTTTTTGCACGTTCAAATGGAAGTACATTGAGCAGCAAGGTGAGGATGTAACATAAAGAAATATGTTAAACTTCAGCAGCTAATAAGTTTTAATTACTGAGAGACATTACATCATAGGATAATATTTCCTCTTTCATTAGATAATTTGGTTTAGAATTAACTGATTTTGAATGCAAAAAGTAAGTTCACATTAAGCCTGTAATAGTTAGCAGGCTACAAGTCACATCTACCACTTCATTTTATTGTATATAAATTACTGCAATAGGCACAGTAAACCTTTATGAAATATTCTAATATTAAAAAAATTAAAAATAATCACCTCAGTCCTGTTATCAGAAAAAACTTAAACTAGTTAGCAATACTGTGTTCTAGCTCTCTAATTCATTATAGTAAAACGAACAGCGAAAACAAAAATAATTCTGAAAAAGGAAAAATATTAAGTTGTATGTTAGCTAGAATTTAAATCAGCTGAAAGTACCTTTAAATTTTTTTATAATCAGCACTAATTCACTACTGAGCTGATAAAAATACGTACACAAACAAACCCCCTGAAACACGGAGTGATTTTTTTCCTTAAATTGTCAAAGTTAGGGAAGAAGTTTAATTTAAGAAAAGTTTTATCTGTTTGAAGTATCTCTATCAGCAGGCATAGTTTCTAGAGGAACAGGACCCAATCGTAACATTTTAATAATTTACTAAGTAGTAAGAAACATGGTTGAAACCAACTTGGATGAAGAAATAGTACTTGTCTCATTACGATAAAAATCTGTCCCCTGTAGGGCCTTTAAAACAGACAAATTCAGTAACTTACATCTTCTGTCACTGCTATTATGGTCAGTTACTCGACAGGGGGGAAGAAGCTAAGGAGATCCCAATACGTACGAGTGCCATACTTTGATCAGCTAAGATAAAAACAAGACCAAGATTAGAGTCTGGATGAAGTGGTATACAAATCTGAGAAACTCATTTCATTTTAGTGACAAGCCTGGCAGTGGTTTAAAAAAAAAAAAAAAAAATTAAGATGACAGTAGCCAACATTGCCTCGCAGTACACATTCAGTAACGTGCCGACCTAACGCTACACCCTCCCGCAGAAGCAGAAATACAGAACGATAATCCAGAAGACAAGGGCAAAGAGCAGTAACACAACTGTTGCCATTGCCACTAGATCTGGACAGGAGATGCCTGGTTTGCACACGTGTAAACATCCTGCTGGCTAGGGAAGGCACTGGGAACATCGTTATCAAAGGAAGATAAAGTGGAACTGTGGAGACAACAAATGGGCATCGCCTTAGGCCTGCGCGAGGCCGGTGCTCCGTGGGAGCAAGGACTGTGCCCAGGGCATCACGGCTCTGGAGCTCAACAGCTAGCAAGGGTCGAGCAGCCGAACACACTGTACCTGCAAGGGAAGCAGCATCACCAACTCAAACCCATGGTGGGATGTTGGATTTGATCCTTTTCCTAACAGGCTCTGAACGACCCGATGGAAGAGTACATGAGAAAACACCAAGTCCTTTCCTAAAAACAGATGAGTGACCCAAGAGAGACACGGGGGGCAGGGAAAAGTGAAAAGCTCATTCCCTTCTCATTCGCGTGCATTACAACAGGTTGTTGGAACAGTGTTCATCCAATGAATAATTCATAGCAGGGAATTACCCGGACCATTATATTCTGTCAGCACCTAATAACAACACGGTATATAATAAAGAATGGTGTTTGCTGTTGTTCCCAGTTGAGATTGGGTTCTATTTATTTTCTATATGTGCAGACAGGAGCAAAGAAATTATTCAGTAAAGTTAGAAATTAGACTGATCTATCTTGCTGGAATTAAGGCTCTCAGTGATTTTCAGAACAATTATAAATACACAAAAGAAAAAAACTAAAAGAGGCAGCATGACAAAAAAAGGTTTCTGCCCTTTTACATACCATTTTATTCGTCATACGTAACAAAGCTAAACCTGTACAAGTTTGTACATATCGCATTGAAAGAACTGTTCACTAGCTTAAAAAAATGAACAAAACATCAGAAACATTAAACTTATGGTCCCTCTTTTGTGCAGTCAGTATCAACTCAAAGCTTTTGAGAGATATGAAAAAAAACTTAAGAGTAGAAATACGAACCACAGTGCCCCTCTCAGGCCACCTGTGATTGGCACCAAGCTTGTATCCACAGTCATCTCAAATGCAAAATTCAAATTCTGCTATATAGAAATGTGAAATTACAGCCATTAGTAAGATATTAGATGTTTAAACAGTGAAGATAAATTGGATCAAAACTACATATACAGTTAAAGACACAGGTAAACATACATGACTCTTTAATGCAAGATCACATTTTTACATAGGAGAAATTACATTCCAATCTACCAGTATGGCTTTTTCCATGAACAGGTGGGCATTTTCAGATTTAAAAACCAAAACTGTTAGCTGTCTAAGAAAGCTAGAAAAAATTAGTTATGTTAGGAAGAATTAAATACCAAGAAATGAAAGTGAGATTAAAGTGAAGTTTATAACATCAATATAGACACTACTATGATTTAGTTTTGGAAGACATTTCACCTTTTATTTTATTATTTGTCATAACTGTGGAAGCATATTTCACCTGTGAACTTTCACCTTAGAATACTGAAAAATAAGGTGTCATTTTTTTTTTTTAGTTCAACAGACTGAAATGCACCTGAGCAAAGCAAAATTGAAGTTTTAAGACTAAAGAAAGCATGTAGTTGAACTCAGTTTTGGCTTGTGGATATGCACAAAATTAAAAAAATAAACAAACAGCTTTCGGCACTTATCCACAATAAGCTATAAGGCAATTTAATAAAAGACAACTAATAAAAGTGATCAGCTCACAATGAAACTGTACAAGCCATTATTTCACATTTAAACAATATATCTGATTGCAGTTTTGAGCACAAAAACATAACTTAAAATCCTATTTTATTCGAATTTGAAAAACTATATTGATTTTAAGTAGTTTAAATACATTCATTCCCAAAGTTTTACAGTAACTGATGATTTTCAATCACACACACAACTAAGTTATAAATCCCTGAAACATGGATTTATTATAGGAATACTGATAAAACCTTAACAGAGATACAAATGATACATCACATAGCGTCTTACACCTTAACGGTAAGTACTCAGCCACCTTGGATTGGCAGATGCATCACTCCTACTGTTAGACTCTAATACCATCCTCTAGGACCAAATGGTTTAAATTGAATTCACAACAGTTCGCAGTTACCTAAAAAAGATGTGGTTTTTTTTTTTTAAATCACATTCTAAAATATTCGTCTTCTAACCAGTATTTCAAGACTTCTGGAAAGAGAATTTCCCAGTTTTAATGGGGACGAAACATACTAAGCAAGGAGAGTCATGGTAGTGAAATTTGAGAAAGTCATTTCAGAACCAGTGCCCCTGCAGAGATTTAGAACACAACAGAGCTTCCCCTTGACATAAGGTAATTGGTGCACATGTATCTGTGTATCTTAGGACCTCACTCTACCAGTACATCTTGGGGCTCCTGAAGTTAATCTCATTCTGGCACTAACTTTCTGTGGGGTAGGACAATTTCCAAATGAAAGGCACTCTGTTATGAGTGAAATCACAATTATCAGCAATGCAAATGAACAACTTGTAACATATTGAAGAGAACTGCTGTAGCCTACATGAGGCCTAAATTTAAGTACTTCCATTAAAAAAAGGTGGAAAAATAGATCAGCTGTAGTGCATGTGTTTGCACGCACACAGACACTAGCCACTCTACAAGCAGAGATCTTCCAAGTATCTCAATTGTTGTTTGTTTTTTTTTATTTCCCACCCCCACCAATGACTTTTTTTTTTTTTTTTTTGCTTGGGCAGAACCAAGCTTCTAAGGTTGAACTGCACTATCGGGTGACTTGCAGAACAGCCATGGACCACCACTGCATTGCTTCCTGCAGCCCACAGCAAGCAGGTCTGAAGAGTAAGTTGCAAGAGTGGTCCTTGTCGTAGTAGAACAAGAGCACAGGCACACACTACTAGTTTTTCCCACTTATTATTATTATTTCTTCTCACACCTTTTCTTTTTTTTTTTTTCCTTCCCTCCCACCTTGTAAAAAAAGAAAAAAATCATCTTGGGAATAAAGCTTTCCTTAAGGATAGGAAAACTCATGTTTGTTAGTCTGAATAAGGGATGTGCAAAACAGAAGTAATTTCCCTGAGGCAAAGATCTTCAAGTCATGCCTAGCTTATATTGTATATTCTTATTTCAAGCTGTTGAAGTATTTGGCACAATGAGGCCTTGATCACTGACTGAGTCTCATGGCATTATCACAGTCTACATAATGTATTTATATAATAAAGTAGAAGTTACACATGCTTCATTCTTTCATTCTGTTTCAATTTCTCACAAGTACTCATTAAAAACCCTTTCCCTCTCAAGGGTGGCATTAGGCCTCCTGGGCACAAAGACAGAGTGACACACTTCTACTGTATTTAAAGGTTGTCACGAACACTGAGCGCCTAAAAGGACAACTGCAGTAGTTACTGGACTCAATACATGGAGTAACAGGGTAAAAATTAATAGCTTGTTATATACAGGTCAAAGGTAGATGATTTAATAGTCTCTTCTTGACTTACATTATGAAAAGCATCCAGGTAGTTAAAAAAAAAAAGTCATGTTGTGAATGCTTCCAGTCTAAAACATGTAAGAAGCAAAGCTTGAAATGAAGTCTTTCCAGCTTTCCCTTTTAAAATATAAATTGCACTATTTATACAAAGCAATCCAAAGTCTAAATCATACTAAAAATGTGAAGCTGCCTTACTGTACCAAAACGTATCTGTGTTCACCATCTGAAGTACAGGCAACTGGTTTTCAGCCACTCTGCATACAGAGCCATATGCTCGACACCTTTCTGCTTTAAAAGGGCCTGCCATTAAATGCCATGCCACTGGGTACCGAACAAAAATGAAAGGGAAAAAAAAAAAAAAAAAAAGAGAGTAAGCCCTTTATTTTTTCAAGGACACGAACAC
>Ga0181612_103862_pt1 | contig 12406 bp, 6 predicted proteins | sample HoacroProtozoa21_FD_119630 | JGI IMG/M metagenome (GOLD analysis project Ga0181612, IMG submission 119630) | Hoatzin crop microbial communities from Cojedes, Venezuel. Combined Assembly of Gp0051906, Gp0051904, Gp0051908 | reverse complement strand
TGTCTTTATTGTAGTGAGGGGCCCAAAAATGAACACAATACTCCAGGTGTGGCCTCAACAGTGCCGAGTACAGTGGCACAATCTGTTCCCTACTCCTGCTGGCCAGGATACCGTTGGCCTTCTTGGCCACCTGGGCACACTGCTGGCTCATGTTCAGCTGGCTGTCAACCAACACCCCAAGGTCCTTTTCTGCTGGGCAGCTTTCCAGCCACTCTTCCCTTCCCATTGAGACATTAACCCTTATTTAACCCCTGAAACTGTGATATTTAAAAAGCTGCACAGTCACCCTGGAGTAATCAGACAAAATAAAGGAATAGCAACATCAATGCTCTTTCCAGTACACTCATCATTCTGGATTGTACTACACACACAGCCCCCAGCACAGATAAGTGTCAAGTCTTTTTTTTCCCAAACCTGACTCTAACCAAAACTTCATCCATCTTGTGATCTCCAGACTGAGCTAAAAGTCTGTTCTTGAAGGGAGTAGTAACACTAGGCTGTCAGTCTATGCCATCAATCATTTTGTTCTGAGGGTCTACTTACAAGACACCAATAGACCCAGACCTTTCTTCCATTCTTTTCTTAAAGTTACAGCTATCCTCCCTAGTTGGAAAGTTTCCACAGAACCTTAGATAATCCCGTCACAATGACCAACCTCAGCAATAGTTTCATTTTTCATTCTGCACAAAACATAACCACAAATTTGTTCCTTCCCTCTCCTAACTTCAAACCTACAAGTTTTGAAGCATCAAAGAGTGCCAAAGGATCTGAAAGGAAAATAGGCGATTAGTTCCAGCTGCCCCCAGAACTCATTTTGTCATGCTGTGTAGTTCTAAATACTGACCATTTTGGAGTACCCTACCCGAGATCCTTCCCGTCAATGCATTGCCATCCATAACTTTAATTATTGCTGCTTAAAAATTTGTCAGCTCCTCAGGTTTTCTCTTTAGCTCTCTCCAAGAAGTAAGTAATAACTTCCAAACAAAAAGATGCTCCTTTTCCTTTCCTATGTACTCTACTATTTAAATCTTCTTGATGCTTCTCTTTCAGAAGCTATAACTTAATGCTAAACATAAACCTTTCTTTTTGAAAAAGTCTGTGGACCCCAGGAAGTAAAAGCCTAAAAAGAAGTAATTCTTATGAGTATCAGAATTCACTATATCCTTAAACAATTCTCAATAGACTGTGTCTCAAAAGTTTTCGCAATTTTCTTTTTTAACCATGGACCGATTTATCCCTCTTTGATAAGCTCAGTGCACTCCAAAAGTTTCCAGTCAAAAGGGAGTGATGAGAAGGTGGGGTACAGGTCAATGATAACAAGGAGGAGTATCTGGAGAGAGCTATGTATGAACAGTTGGTTTGAACATAGACCAGCCAAGAAAGAATGGAGAAAAGGAGAGGATGCATAGGTTGTAATGACTTGTAATGATTTTAGGACAGATTGGCTGTTCTGAAATGACATGTGATAGGGCATAGCTTAGGATTAGAGACTGGTTTTTGGAAAGGAAAAAAGACTGTATATTAGGAAAAAATACTTTACAGGTCACACTTTCAAATTTCAGCTTGATACCTCCTCTCACCTTCAGACAGTAATTACTGGCCAAGGCTCAGTATGAACTAAGAAAATGGTATAAGAGCAAATTTACAGCATTTCAAAAGGAGCTGAAACAGCCAAACAAATTAACTAGTTACTCATGTGTTCAAACACCCATAAACCCCATATTTAAGACATCAAATGGGAGCAAGTAACCAAATAAACATAAAAATGAGAAAGAGTTAGAGATATAAACAATAATTATAACAACAACAATGAAGAATTGCATAGAAACTGTCAGTAATACAAAATATGTTGAATATTATTGAAGTAATGATGACGATGAAACACAAACTACCTTCCTATTCCCACCTTTTTTGTTACTCCCTTTCCTTTGACTAGGATGGACTGTACATGGGGTTTTTTGCATTTAACACTCACTGTGAAAGGGTCTGGAATTGGTTCTCTATCAAGAGCCACAAGTACTGAAGTCATTTTTCACTCAGGTGTACAGGTAAAACTGACAGATACTCAGGATTTATTCTGCATTTGCTAGTAGGAGACAGGATTTTTAAAAGACTGCCGGTTTTGGAAATGCTTCTAAACTAATCCAGCATAGGTACTGATATGCTCCATAAATGCTATGACTGGACAAGCACTTGGACCACATTGTGGTTGGAAAGAGATATAGTTTGGAGCCCTTGCAAACTGCTTAGAAATTCTGACATCATTTTTACCAGTGGGAAAGTCAAAGAAGAAGGTTTGACAGTCCGTAAACTGAATCTCTGTCATCCTCCTTTGCATCACAGGCCACTCGTCATGCATGTACAATAAAGATTTCTGAGGTCTTAGCACTGAGATGTGTCGCTAGGTAGAGTATAACTGTAAAGACTGCAACTGTATTCCTGTAGGAAGAAACTATCTATTTCACCAGACTTGCTGGCAGGATTGGACTGACTTTAGCACCGTATACGTATTTTAAAAATCCACTGCGAAACATTCAAGAAGAGTGCTCCACAGAGAACATTCATAGGAAATTTTTCTTAAACATATGGCAGAAAGCATATTAGCATGAGTAACTTCTATGACATTTCCCCTTCCTCCCATCCCCAGAATTTCTGTGAAGCAAATATGAAGTGTAAGTGAGGATATGGAAGAAGAAAAGAAACAAGTAGGAGTTGGAAATCAGGGCTGGAATTTGAAATCAGAGGGTTCATGAGGCCCAGGTTTTCCTTAACAGGCGGCTGTGTTTCAATAGCTCTCGAAATAAAATTCTCAAAGTTCAGAAAGTCCTAAGTCAACTGATAAACCCATGAAGGAATTTTTGTGTGAATTTACACATCTGTGTAATTAACCTACTAATAAAATTCTTGTGACTGTGACTTTTAACATTCCTATCTCTACCACAGAGCTACTTTGGTAGATTATATGATTGCAATGTGTCTTAGCTCCCCACATGCAAAATTAGAAGAACAGTGCTTCTTTCCTGTAATCTATTTATTTGTGAGCAATTTGGGAAGGAAACTGGGTTCACCAATGCAGAGGCTACCCCAGATAATCTGGGTCCACTGCTTACAATGAAGAGCTCCAGACACTTGCAATCTTGCAACAGTAAAATAAATCTGAACACAGGAAAGTAGAAGAAATAATTTTCGTCTTCTCCTAGTCTAGTTGTTGTGATGTTCCTGAGAAGCCCAATAAGGCTATAAAAATGATTATCAAAAGCGATTTCACAAAAAAAAAAGAAGCAGACAGCAGATTTTCTGTCCCTCCTCAGCCATCTAGTACCAGCAATATGATAATCCTGAACTCCAAATACATCATTACATCCACACACTGGTCCATGTGTCATTTTATTGTCATGAACACATACTAGGGAAGGCATGATAGGAAAAAACATCAGGTTTTCCTGCACCTTGATAGCTGAGTTTTATGGAAAAAGAGCGATCAAAACCCCAGGAGACTTCATCATCTTTATTTCTTTACCTGATTAAGACCTCAGATACACTAGTCAGTAGTTTCACTGTCTTGCCTCGCTTTCTTTGCTCTTTGCCTGAGACAGGAACTCTGTGTGATGCTCCAGATTCGTGCTGACCGCATGTGCTTCTGCAGTTTGGGAATTAGAGCACTGTAAATGGGAGTGAGCATCTCAAATTTTGTGTCAGATCAATGCTAAGATGTGATTTCATAGAAAAAATAGCAAGATAATTTTTTTAGACAAAAGGCGAACAGCGAACAGTATACCAGTTGCAGAAAGTTTCAAGTCTTCACTAAAAAATGTGTGAGGAATGAAAACTTCCTACTTTGTGAAACTGTCAGGAAAATAAACAGTAGAAATCGATTACTATAGTCTACATTTTTCAGAATTATCATATTCATGGAAGCCAGTGAAACAACGGAAACAGTTGTTTAACCGGTAAGTTCTGCTTTTCAGTCATGCTACCAGCACATTTCTCTACTAGAGTTTTCAGACTGAGAGAGCATTGAGATTTCTAATTTAGGCTTTCATAACCAGAACAAAGTTGATCTCATTGATGCTGACAATGGAGAGACTAAGAGGATCCTAAAAGTAATTTCGAATGACAAAAAAATGTCAGGCAGCATTCAGCTTCAAAAAGGTAATGGTCTTGTAGTCTGAGAACTTAATACAACTGGACAACAGTTGAAGTATCATCTCACCAAGACCTAGAGAAAGTGATACTTTTGAGTATCATCATGTAGACTGAATAGTCCAATACAGGTAAGCAAGAGAAAACACTACAGGCACAGCAAAACCTTCTTGATCACTTTTGAAAAGGTCGTAGGTGCCACAGTCCAAAGCTGGAACAAGTTTCAGAACACCCTATCGTCGCTCAGAGGCAACCCAGGGATAGGCATTGTCACACAAGGCAAAAGTGGAGAAACATGACAAAAAATTTTGCACAGGGTTGGATTTTCCAGTTTTAAAGATTTTTGTAGCACTTCAGTGCACTAGGTTCCTCCCCTGCAAAGGTGTTTCTATCCAGCCTTGCCATCAAGCTTTGTCATTAAGAAATTTGTGGGTTTTCACATTTCTTACCATTCTGAAAGCTACTAAGCTCTTTTGCTTGAGTTCAGCTTTGAGCTGCCATAGGAGCTAGAAGTCCTATACGCTGACAGCATCAACAGTGTATTTTTAATAAATATTGATATCAGCTATTTTGATTTTAAGGCAATTATCATAGCTATCCTCTATCATGGTATTGAACTGCAGTTCCTTAACAGTCTGTGGTATAAAAGTCGGAATAAACCTGTGTTTAAAATGCTAATTCCCTTTAAACATTTCTGCAGCCAAATTCTTATAAGAACGTGTAAATTTTTGTTCAGCAGTGATTCCAGATAGGTGACTATGTGTGCCTTTCATTTTAAATAGGATTTTGTTACACATTTTCAATACAATTTTTTTTCACTGTGAAAGGGAATATGGATTTTTAAATGCAGAATAAGAAAATGGTTTAGGATGAGGACCAAGGGATGGAGGTTTTGTCTGAAAGGTGCTTTTTAATCAAGACTAAAAGGCTATGCAGTTTTCCCGCTTTTTCTCATCCTCAAACTTTTTTATAAAGTGTGAAGCTTATCGAGAATGACAGAGCACTTTTAACACACAAGAGGCCAGATTATTTAGTATACACAATACCTTACAAAAGCAAATCAAGATCACCACATTTTTCAAGTTATTCACATGCGTAGGTGGATTGTATTTTTGCTGCAGCCTTATCGCAAAGAGATCAGACTTCATAACTCTTGGACTAATTTGCACACAGGGCAAATCAGAAGGACATTAACAACAAATATAAACACATTAATAAGCCTTAACCAGTTCATTGGCTGGCAATCAGGAGAGCTGTGGCCTCAAGCAGCTACAGAGTAACTGGCTTGAATTTTTGTATAGTAATAATAGCAAAGTGGCAGATGGTGTTTACATTCAGTGTTGGAGGATTCCCCTTGAACGCAAACTCAGATTGGGCTGTGACAGGCTGATCTGACACTACAGAGCACCTCGCTCCTTTTTAGGTAATTTTAACCAAAAATAAATGGATTCCCCTCAGTATTTGCAAGCAGTTCTAGCCCTGAAATAATTATTCCTCTGTTCATAGTTTTAGAGATTATGACAGCGCATGTGAAGAAAATGATAAGAAAAACACCCTTCAGAAATATAATTTTAGTAAATGCCCAGCATTAAGTACTCTTTGAATCTCATAATGCATTCTCCACCATGACTTTCATGTTCTTTCTCTGAGCATAAAGCAGGCATGGACACACACACTTCTTTTTTATAATGTGTGTGACATAAAGGGTACTGCCCTGAGCAGTATTTATAGAAAGAATTGGCAACACAGCACCTGACCCATATCCCTATTAGCTCCTGCACTTGAAGATTTACAGGACTTCCAATGAGTCCTTCAAAGAGCTCTTAAGTTGCTTATTCCAGACTGTTGCTCTGGTGGTATTACGGTTCACACCTCCTAGGGAAGACCCCTCCTGGATGGCACTCAGCATTTTCCTTTTTCCTTCACTTTATCTATGAGGAGCAAATTCTGCCCTTAAACAGCTCTACATTCACCTAGTTCTGGTCACAGCACTCCATTTATTCTTTCCATCAATCCATGTAGACCAACTCCATTGGACTGCATTTGATAATATACGGGTGTCACATGTATTTCTGATCTGTAAAAATCCTTATAGGACAGCATATATAGGACTTCCTCCAACCCCCCACACATACCAGTACCCATTTTTAGATTTTGAGGCCTCATTTTCAAGCCTTTTTATTTTTTTCAGTAGAACTGTAACCATCACTTATATATGTAAATCATAGATGCAGAATGTCCTGCCATAATAATGACACTCATGTGATAAGTCACAAAAATTCACTATGGAAATGGTAACATCTCAGTTGAGTAATGCTCTTAGGGTGTTCTTCGCATGGTGAAATAAAGGCATCTTCTTTGTCTGGAAAATGCAGATTCAGGAAATTCCATCGATGTAGTTGTTCAGGGCTCAGCTACTGAAAATTGTGTTTTGGAATCTAAATTCTCCTGAATTAAGACTGCATTCTCACTGAGACTGAGATATTTTGTCATTACTGCCCTGTGTCTGATGGGAAGACTCCTGCTTAAATATTTTAAAGAGCTCCCCAACAGATGAATAAAACTACTGCATGATCCAAAATGCAGTGTTAAAAAGTGATAGCGTTACATTTAATTTTAAAATGATAGGTTGATTTAATATTGTCAAATTAAATGTCCTGTCTGGTGGATAAAAATGTTCATTTTCTTTAGAAGCACCTCTTAAATAGAAAAACAGTTAGGATGCTCCTGACGTGTATATGAATGATATTTCCTGGGGTTTTTTTTGAAATCTGAGCTTTCGGAATGAGATCTAAACAAAAAAAATAATTTTATGCTTGCACAATAATACTAATATAATCAAAATCATATTTTAAAAATAAAAATGTTGTGTTCCTTTCTAAGAAAAAGTCACAGTCTTGCAATTTCTGAATGATTCTTTTGAATTATTTATGAAATCAAATCTTGCAAACCAACAAATTATCAGGGATTGTTCTGAATTCCATAAAACAGCATTTTCTCCTGGAGAAACTTCTGTAGAAAACTTCTGACAAGTTCCACAAGCTACTGCCTATGAAAAGAAATCTAGCAAAAAATTTCTATTCTGGAAGCTTTACAAGAGATGTTTACACACTCTGCACATAATAATTTTTCCTCCAAAGATTCATTTCTTTCTAATGTAGATTTGGGTTTTTTCTGTGTCAGTAGGTCTCATACTTATATGGAGAACATCTCTCGTGAACCATCTTCTACCCAAACGTCACAGTTCAGCTCCAAACTGGAGTAACAACAGTGCTTGAAAAAGAAATTAGAAGCCTACCACAACCCCCATGTATACATTGTGAAATAGTAACAATTCACCTTCAATTCCTTCTTGAATTACTGTTTTTTTTATAAATGTCACCAGTCCACCAAATAGAAAACTGGTTCTATTCTGGTATTTATACTACTGCAAAATCTGAACACCTCTAATTGCTTGGAAGAGAACCAGTTTTTTACCTCACCTACTTTCTCTGAAAATTGCAGGATAAAGAAAATGGAGTTTTGTAGTGCTTTTAAAATAAACAGAAGCCTAAAGCTCACTGAAAGAAGGAAAAATCAGAAGATCGCTTTTGTCTGGAGTTCTAGGAATCATCAAAATTGTACTTTTCAACAAAAAAGACTATAATCTACCCTTGCAACTCATTTATGACCGTATCTTAAAATGTGTTGGTGTTCGTAGTCTTTTCTTCACTGCTTCTGGACTGATAAAGAAAGCCAAGTACCTCATTGCTTTCTACAGATGCTGGTGGAAAATTTCAGTGTCAGAGCAAGCCCTGGCAGAGTACTTAACCATTTAATCCAGTGGGCTTCCAAGCATGATACATATGCTGCAAGGGGGGGGTAGGCAGGCACTATTTGGTAGATAAATAGTAGTTCTCTAAATATTTTTAAAATACCCTGTGAAACATCGAAAATGGGCTTAAGAGAGAGGAGAAGCTTACAGCAAGAAAAGAAGAATGTGTTGGCAATTTATCCCATTTACTGCTTTACTCAGATGATAGGCAAGACTGAACAAATGGAAGATCTTTCTATGTTTTCACAGAAAATGAAAAGAACAGCAGCAGTCTACAGGTGGGATGAGAATACAAACCAGTGTGGGCAAGGTTTCCTCTGTAGCACGTGCATGCAGGCATTGGGACTGACTGCTTAATGTGCACCAGAGATGATAAAACCCAGAATATATCTCGATGTGTTTACTGCTTCCCAGGTAAAAATATCTATTGTTCCTTTTATTCCTTCGCTTTGCAAGAAACTAGTGCATCTGTGTGGATCCCCAAGCAAAACGCAGCAGAAGTGTAATATTTGGAATTACCAGACCTTTTTTTCAATATGACTGACTTCAACAACTCTGAGGGAGAACACAGAGGACAAATTAATTTCACTGAGAATATTAGTTCCACACGCCTCACAAAATAAGGATGGGAAAGAAAAGAGTTGCATATACCTAATGTAAAATACTCTGTGTGTGTAAAACTGAAGAACAGATGTTAATCTAATTTCTTCTGAAATAAATCTTTGTGTGCTGTGGCAAGGTGTAATGCCAGGTCACGTAACACCATCACAACAAGTACAACAAACAGAACATCCCAGTAGCACTAAACATGTGTAAAGAAATAGTAAATAATAACCAAGTATTTTACATTTATATAGCACCTTTCATCCCAAAGAATGCTGAAACACTTGGCAAGTTTAAATATCGACACAGATTTATATACAGAAAACAACTTATTCCACTGCTGAAACAGATAACTTTCATAAACCGCAATATGTAAGTAAGGAAACAAAGAAAATTACTTCATCTTAAATGAATCCATAGAGGAAATCTCTCTGTCTTTGATGTGTCATAGTGTAGAAAGTCTGACAGAAGATGAAGGAGTTAGATTCTGGTCTAACTTGCTGCTTCTAGTTTTAATTCTTTATTTGTTGTGGAGTTTCCATCTGAAGAAACCCAATTTTCAAAACACATCTGGATATGGTACTAGGCATCCTGCTCTAGCTGATGCTTCCTGAGCATATGGTTGGACTAGATGACCTCAGGATGTCCCTTTCAGTGTAAATGATTCTGTCATTTTCTTGTGTAGTTGAAGTAAAAATTTCTTCAGTGCTACATGGAAGCAATTGTACAATTTTGTCATAAAATACCTACCTGCCCATCTATTGCTGATCTGTGAGAGATACAGAAAAGGCTTCAAGTTGCTAAAGCATCACACTAAAGGCAAAGGAGATGTTTTTCCAATAGTGATATCAAGTACTCAGTCTTAAGGAAAATAATTATCTTTGGCACAAGATAATGGAGGTTTTTTCTCCATGAAATACTGTGAAAGCAGGCCAGCTGCTGGTCTGACAGTCTAACCAGCTAGTAATTGTAGTTGGTGGGGAATGCAGAGTCTGCGATGCTCTAAAATCCTTGATCTGGTGATTGGGATTGCAGAGTATGCCCATCTGTGGCATGCGTGTTTCACTCATATTGCAGACCTGGAAACCCTATTGTACAAGAGACCTCAGCAGGCTCACTGAAAGCGTCATGTCTCCAAAGGCCATTACGGAAAGTCTCTGTTGTATAGAAAGACAGAAGCTTTCACAACCAGAAGTTTATGAAAGCTCCAAGGTAAATGATCATCCATCCTAACCTAAACTTATGAAGCAATAATATATTGGAAGCTGTTAGGGAAGATGGCAAAAAGTTCAGATCAAGTACTCAAACAGGCAGGAGTTTTTTGTCAACACACAAAGCTCAGGGGTGAATCCCAAGCAGATATTTCAGAGATTAAAGTTCCCAACATAAAAGTCTACCTGATCTTACATGTGAGGCAGGCAAGCAGCAAAACCCAGAAAAATACTTCAGAGAACCCAAAACAGTTAAGTGCCCAGCTAGCTGTTCTGGAATAATTCCTGACTTTCCATGGGTTGGGCATATTATAAATAAACTTATCTGAAATCCACAGTGTGAAGAAAACATTAGAGTATTAAAACTTAAATCCTGATAAATATATACACGCACACCCACACACACACACTGTCCTGACATTTAAAGGGCAATTCTTAGCCAGCTGTGTTTCTGTTTTCCTCTGTGATTCACAAAAGTATGATCCAGGCTAATAATAATACATAGTGAAATACCTTCTCTCCATGTTGCTGCACTTTATGAAAAGCTTTTTAAGATAACCATACCAAAGCTCCAGGTGCTTGCCAGGTTAAACTGGTTCTAGAACAGAAGTAAGCACTCTTCTCTGTCATTGCTGAAAAACAAATATCACCCTAGTCCAGCTCAGTATTGGGTTTTATAGAATGAAGCAGGCAATATTTTAATATAAATGAGAGATTTGAGCTATAAAGCAGAACTACATAATTTTACATAGCTGACCAGTAGTTTGGATATCTGTAAGGGTCTGCTTCTACAGCCAAGAAAAGGCAAACACTTTAAGCATTATGGAGGTTCTATACAGTAGACTAGCACCTGAAATACCAGTGAACAAGTACAGCTCTTCCTCGCAGACACTAGAGCCCAGATCAGTGCCACATGCCCCAAAGACTCCCTTCACTTTTTGACATGATGTGGACAGGCAGGGTCTACTGGAACAATCGTGTTCTGGAAATTAGTAACTTAATGTAAAGAATCAAGTGCAATACCTAAAGTTGAACTGGTCTTCAGCTTAAGCTACCTGACTTTGACATCGAGATCTCAGATTGACTTCTATAGAGTGAAAAAGGTAGGAGAGGAACTGTGGCATGATATGGAAGAAGGAAAAAAAGAAACTAGGGCAATGAAGTGATTTTCCCCAATTTTTTATTGTTAATGAGAATATCAATATACTAAAATCATTTCTTCATGTTTTTTATACTGGGTCTTTGAAGGCTACCAACTCTGAAGGTTCAGAAAGTAAAGGCAATATTCACAGAGCAGAACAGAGGGATCCTGCAGTCATCTTATGTGCACAGACCCCTTGAGCCAGCCACCTTTCACTGATACTGGCTTGGATAATGCAGAAATGTTTCCATGGGCATTAAAACTGCTACTAGTGTTCACAGCAATGTTCATAGGAAGCTGACATTTCTAGCACACATAGAAACAAAGCAGTAATCACACTGATTTATTTGGCATTTTAATACATGCAACTTCACCAAATCGGTCTGGCAAGTAAGGGAATACACACCTGCAGCAGGAACACCCAGCTAGGTTTGGTTTTGCATGGTGGTAACGCCAAAAGACCTGCAAAGCATGTTCGCTTCCCTGGTAGCAATGGATGTGCTGTAAATAGGGAATAGTGCTCCAGGTTGCCTCTTCTGCATCTCAGCTGCTATGGAAGGGCAACTGGGAATGTAACAGCTCTGCAAGCTCGCATCAGGTGGTCACCGCTCTGTCAATGTGCCAGAGATACTTAGTTTTAGAGTGTATTCCTGTTTTCTGCAGGGAAAGACATTTTTTTGCCTGTATTAGAGGAAAAGAAATAACCCTTGTTTAGTTCAGTGTCAAGATCCTAAAAACCAGGATTAATGTGCTGAATATCATCAGAAGACGTCACTTACCCTGAAGATACAGAAAAGCATTTATCCTCAGCTGAGAAGCAAAGGAAGGGAACCCAAGAAAAGGGGTGAGGGGGGCAGTGCCACGTGCACACTACAGCACACGTGCTGTGTAGTCATCAAAATGCTCTGGCAGCCACATTTTCCTGATGTCCTGTCATGAATTCAGGAGAGGAGTTCGAAATCTGAAGAAAAGGCAAAGGGATAATTAATCTGCAAAGTACTAGCAATATATTTTTTTAAAGGAACAGACATATTCATATTGTTGTTTAAGATAAGTAAAAAGAAAGGGGGAAAATGCACTGGAGATACAGTATAATGGCAGGAGTAAAGGGTGACACTAATAGCTTAACCTTTCCGACATACAGGGGCAAAGTGGGTCTGTTGATTGGAATAACAATTCATTCCATAAAACTCTGCAGCAAGTAAATAAAAGAGGTTCACATCCCTACCAGAACTCAAATAAAGAGCAGGAAAGTGAGAACTCCTTCATAAAGCTGCAAATGATCCTACTGCAGCTATGTATGAGAATCATAGAATAGAATCATAGGATAGAGTCATAGAGTGCTTTGGATTGGAAGGGGAATTTAGAGGTCATCTAGCCCAACCGCCCCCCACCCCCCAGGGGGCAGGGACAACTTTAACCCCATCAAATTTCCCCACAGGCCGCCCCAACCGCCCCTTGAACGCTCCCGGGGTGGGGGCCTCCCAACGCCTC
>Ga0181612_161736_pt1 | contig 12407 bp, 13 predicted proteins | sample HoacroProtozoa21_FD_119630 | JGI IMG/M metagenome (GOLD analysis project Ga0181612, IMG submission 119630) | Hoatzin crop microbial communities from Cojedes, Venezuel. Combined Assembly of Gp0051906, Gp0051904, Gp0051908 | reverse complement strand
CGGTGCCTCGCGTTGGGGGTGTGGTGGAGGGGGAGGAGCAGCCTCCGGCTCCCAGAGCACCATTTCCCCTCCCGAAGATGCTCGGGGATGTGCTGGCAGGACGTGCTGGCAGAGAGCAAAACGGCACCAGAGCCGAACAAGGCAGTGTAGCTGTGCCCGTCAGCACCGGAGCAGCGGGGACAAACCCAGCAGCGAGCTGGGGCTGGGGTGGCCAAGCTGAGTGAAGACAGGGAGGGGACAGATGCTCTTTTCTCCTTGCTCTCCTTGGCATGCTGCTTCTGAGCCTGGGGAAACCTGGCATGGCTTCCAGCCCTTCTCTACCCAAATTGCCTTCCCTGGGCTTGTTTCCTGGGCTTTCCCCACCTTCTCAGACCCCTGCAGCCCATCCTGAGCCCCAGCATGAGCTCACAGCCACTCAGATCCACCCCATGGGGCTATGGCTTTCTCCTACCCTCCTGCCTGCACCGAGCTCCCAAGCACCAGAAGAAATGGGGAAGAAAAACAATATTTTTTGGACTGTGACTTTATGAAGGAGAATTGGGATCAGTGCTGCTTTGAGAGAGGAGATGAGACAGCAGGGACAAAGCAGGGGGGCAGGCATGCAGGATGGGGGATGCTGACAGTGTTAAGTGGGATGGGATGGATGGGATGGGTTCAAGTGCTGCAGGGCAGGAGAGAAAGTTGCACTCTGTCTGGAGAGATGCAGCATCTGGGAAGGGTCAGGGCCGCACAGGCGGCTTGGCAGGGCAAGGAGCTGCTGACAGCCACATCCGGAGAGTAAGCGTGGGCCAGTGGAATAGAAAGTGTCTAGAGAAACCTGAGAGCATTGCCTGCTCTCTGCTGTCCCTGATGCTTGCAGCCTTGACTGCTTTGGAGGGAAGGTGGAAGGTCCCAGCTGCAGCCACAGACACTGCTTAACCCACAGATTTCTCCCAGCCTATCCAACGTTTCTGGGTTTTTATTTTTTCCACCTCCTCCCAAGCCCTCATCCACATCTCTCCTGGTGGTGCTCAGCTCCCACATACGACCCCAGTCAAGGATGCACCACAGAGCATCTCCGTGGTGGGTGGTTACACTGCACTTCACCTACTGGAAATACTGGGAGTAGGGAAGAAGAAGAAGAGACGAAAACGAAGCAGAAGCAGAAAAACAGCCTCCGGGCTCTGCCTCCGTTTTTGTGAAACTGTAACTAAGTGACAATAAAATTGGGGAAATCTGGGCTTTTCCCGTTCTGTTCTACACAGGGTCAATTCCCAAAGTGGAGGGAGCACGAGAGGCTGGGAGGGCAAGAAGGCAGCAGGTGCATCTGCCTTATATAGACCTCCTAAAACCAACCTGGGAGCACCAAGGAAAGCCAAGAGAAACTTGCCAAACGGAAGCCTCCCTGTAAGCAGCAGGTTAAGGCAGGTTTCCTTGGATACAGGGAGCACTCCAGCTGTTTAGCAAATGGCCAAGAGAAAACTCCAGCCTTGCTTTACAAAATAGGCAGGGATTGATGTCACCCTCTTCTGGCTGCCGGGGAGCTGGGAAGAGGATGCTCTGGGGCCAGCGATGGAGCTGGGTGCCGATTGCAAGCTGAGGGGACATCAGCTGTGGAGAATGTACTGATGCCCGCAGGGCTGGGATGTAGACAATGTGGGATTGGGTTCTTGCCCTGTGTTGATTTTCAGGCTGGTCTTTTGCAAAGTGTTCATCTCTAATGAGTGGATGAGGAAAGTCTGGTTTTAGTCCAGTGGATATTCCATCTGCACTGATGTGCAAGGTTCCTTATGGGTAATTTATTGCCATGGAGGTGCACCTGAAGGTCTTGAGGAATGCTATTCTCTCTGGATTCACATCCCAAGCTGTGTCCCATGAGCAGGCATGCAGCTTCTGACAGCCTGCCTAGTTGCCTAGGCAGGAGCTGTGACAGCCAGCCACATACAAAGGAGCCACTAGAGGCATCCCTGCCCAGAGGGGTGGAAGGGTTTTTCCAAGTAATTAAGCAAGCGACGGAGGCTGGGAGAAGCCTTGTAAGGATACATGACATGCAGCTCTGTTCGTCACCGAAAATGTGGGTTGCAAACAGCTCCCACAGGAAATGCAAGATGGAAGAAACTGATGCATAAGAGAAGGGAGCAGGTCTTCCGTCCAAACCTGGCCAAAAAATTCAGAAGATGTCAAGAGACACAAGCCCGATGGGGAGGCGTTGAGACAGTGGTGGCAATCCTGGCAAAGGTCCCACATGTCCCTCTCTGTCTGTGGCAGCACAGCAGACCAAAGGGGGCTGGCTGGAAAAAGCAAGATGAAGTGCGAGCAGTGTCCTGTTCATTTGGTATGGCACTTTCTTCTGGTTTAAGCTGACTATTTTTTGAAGGGGGCTAAACTGAGGTAATGGCAATCTGCACGGAAGATGAGAATGCCACTAGGACAACTGTCCTAGAAATCAGTGGAGTGAAATTTGGCTGGCTTTCAAAACAAAGACAATGTGGCTACTTTAATTGAAGGAGGGATGCGTACTACTGTGCATGTCCCTGCTAGACGCTCGTTTAACACAGTGCAGCAATTCCTGGGACGGTGACAGAGATCTCTGGTTGGGCTCCCCCAGCCATTTTTAAATTCTGCTGCATCTTTCCCTTCGCTTCGTCAAGTCATCGTTAGGCAAACATTCAAAGATGACACCAGCAGCAACACAAGGGAAAGCAAAGCTTCCACGTCAATGCACATGACTTGACAATGCAAATAGCTTGGGATACACAGTGCATAAGTATATATTATTAAGCAGCAATAAATGAAAGAATTTCCCGTACTCGCCTGGTGGGTAGGGGAGGGAGGATTCAGGAAAGACCTGGGGAACCGACAGCCTGAATCGCTCCCTTCTCAGCTTATCTCTATCAAGTTGCTCGTTTGCCCTGGGTGTTTGAAATTGATTCAATTAAGATTCTTTGTGTATTGAGGTATAATAAAATAGGGACAATTAAACCCAATAAAATTCAGATAGTTGTGTCCTACCCTCTTTATGCCCTCTTGTTCCTCTTACAGTCTCCCATGAAAGACCAGGGCATGCCTGATGGATTCAAATGGGGCAGTGTGAGGGGTCAGCCAACACAGCCCTGCTCTGGATGGTCCTACACATCCAAAACCCCACAGAGGAGGAGACAGACAACAAGCTCCCATTCCTGCATTGGCCCAGAATCAGCCCAAATGCGGAGGTGGCCTGGGATGTATAGGTTGGGACAGCTGGAGTATTAATAACAGGAACCATAGGGAAAGTATTAAACGGGGTCTCCCCGGTTACAGATAGGGTCAAGCTGAACAGATGAAGCTAGATGGAAAGTTTGGGTCCATTGAACAAACCCTGGAGCTACCCATGCCTCTGAGGACCATACGACACAGAGAAATCCCATAGTGTCCTCTTGAAGACTGGCCCTCATGTGAATTGGCAATAAGGTGCTCCCAGTACTGTCACTAAAGAAGCTGGAGAGGCAAATGTACTCAACAGGCACTGCCACAAAGACACCCCGTAAAGGTCTGGGTCTAGTGCCACGGGTGTACGTCCAGGTTTCTAGCAGCTGCAGTGGTGTGAGGAAGGAACAGACCTTTGGATGATCTTCTTGCAGGGTCCAGCCACCACCTTGGAGTATCTGTGACCAACAGGGTTTCTTGTGCTCACAGTGAAGGGACAAGACCACATCATGTCAAAGGCAGGGCTTAGGACCTGAGAAGTTAGATGGAGAGCACTGCGTTTCTTCCTCAGAACTGGATGAGAAGTGTGTGGTTATGAGCATGGTCATCAATGAACCACAAAGCCTTTTAGCATCCATTATTTGCAACTGCTGCTGAGCAAACAAATGCGACCACATCAGTCACCAGGCCCATCCCCAGATGAAAGCTGTTCGCATCAGCCGATGCCTCCCCCCCAGGAAAGAATAGCTGACCGTGAGGGAGTGTGGTACAAACCCATCCCCCTTTCCCTTCTGTAGACAAAACGGAGTATCTCACCTCTCCCTCCCTCTATCATGCCCCCTTCAAGGGGCCACATCTTTCTCCTCATGTCAGCTGAGTAAGTCCCACTCACAGGCACATACATGAGCTGTGTGCACATCCCCACTAGACTCCCTTTTGCAGCCAGCAGCATGGGACAACTGAGATCACCAACATGGGCACCAAAACATAGAGGTCAGATCCGTCTGAGGACCCGCATCACTCGCCCTGATGCAGAGGAGGTCCAAGGCTGGATGTCAGCCCAACGAGTCAAAAAGACGAGGCTCTCCTGGGCAGCCAGGGGTATTTGGCTGGCATCCTGAGGGCTGGTTTCACTGAGCAGATGCTGGGCTCCCTTGGCAAAGATGACAGCAAAGAGCCCTGCAGACGCCTATTCCTAACCATAGATCTGCCCTGGCTTTGGAGCAAAGGCTCGTGCTTTGCCAGAATGCTGGGTCCCCTGTACCCCTCCGCTTGCTTGCCTGTTTATCCTCAGACTGCCAACTTAACGGGATGGTTTATTTATTTATTTATTTATTTTATTGGTCTTTCTTTCATTTCTCCCCCTTCTATATGTCTCTCTTTTCCCTTTTGTCGTCTTTTTTTTTTTCATTAGTTGTGTTGCACTTCTTGGTAAAGCACTTTAATCCATTTTAATGCCCCAGTTCTGCTCCTCAGTGACAGCCTGGTGGTTAGTCTAATGCGTCCCACTCACCTCAGGGTTACTAATGAGGTCACGGCGAAGGCAATCTCCAAACTGAATAATTCACTAATCAGATGCTGCAGACTCCAGTGGTAAAATTTATTTCTGACACCTAAACAGCAAATGGGTTTGTGGACACACACACGCACGCACGTGCCTGCACGCACGTTTCTTCTCTTTTTCTTTCTTGAGAACTATTTTTGGTGAACTGGTGCTGCGCCATATGTTTAACAACAGGTCTCACGACAAGGAAGACTGGCTCATCCCGAGCTCAGGGCAAGGTGCGACTAGTGTGATGGACAGGTAGACTGGGCAGTTCCATGGGATGGCGGATTGAGTGTGATGAGCCAGAGATGTGGGGACAAAGGCACTCTCGTGCCATGTACAGAGACTATCTGCTGCCAGTTTTCTGCTGGCCTTAGCCTTGGGAGAACTGCCTGGCCAATCACCTGGTTGATTCAAATACAGAGAGCTAAGGAGTCTTGGGACTAAGGACTAGTTTTAGTCATTTATACCTTTATAGCTGGAAAATAACAAAAAAAAAGATGCATTAAATTGAAGCACCCAGCCTGTGGAGGGTTTGTTACTGGCATTGCTAATCTCATACTCTGTCCGCTCTAGGACAAGTCTCCCAGATCTCTGCTCACCTCTGCCACTTCATGTTATCCAAATAGCATCGTGTGAGCTCCCTCTTGTCCATTTTCTGTATTGAAAGCAATGTCTGTTACTTCTACGTGCCACCCTCAAGCATCTCCAAGAAAGGAAATAATATTAATCCAATTAATTAGTATTTCTAATAATAAAAGTCACAGGGAGTCATTAATAATAATTAACACTCCATATTCCTGGAGGAGGCGGCGGTCTGAGAAATTTTGCTTCTCTGTTGCTAAGCCAGAAAACAGGTGGCTGCTATTGTTACATGCCTGGTGGGTCCTCAGCATGGGGTGTATGTTGGCAAAACCTCCCTCTTGCCTTGGACCTGAACCAACGCTGCCTCAGCAGACAGCCAGAGCTGGAAAGCCCTGGGAGGCTCTGTCGGTGCCACCCGTATCTGTCCTCTGCCAGAGAGGGGCTGAGTTTCTCCTGAAGTTGCCAGTCCTTTTCTTGATGGTGCTGCTGCAAGAGAGCGAAGGAAGGTCTGGAGCTGCTTGGGTAGCAAACGGCTCTGTGGATGAGAAATGCAAAGGCTGGAGGTGTCTAAGCTGTGTCTGAGGAGGGTATCATCAGGCACGGGAGGGTTGTGACACCTCTTCCAGCTGGATTTGGGCTGTGCTGGAGGGAAGAGAGGGCACAGAGCTCCTTCAGAGAAGAGCAGCTCCCCATGAAAAGTATAAGCTGAAGCTGCTCTGAAAAGAGGTGATGAGGACACTGTGAAGGAGCTGGACACATGGGGGGACTCATCCAGGAGTCTGGCTGGAGGAGGAATAACTGCTGGACCTGGCTCCAACATTGCTGAAAGCTTTGTCCCAGCCAAATTGTTTCCTGGAAACGAACTGGTTTCCACATCCAGGAAAGGTGAGACTACACAAGGGACCGGGTCTGCAGATGAGGATTAGGGATATGGGATGCTGGATTGTCCAGGAAGGAAAATAATTCAAGCAGAGAGAAGATATGAATCTGTGCTCCCCAGCCCTGAGCCAGTGCCCTGCACACCAGCCCAGCCCTCATCTCTCAGTGCTTGAAGTTTTCGTTTTCCTCAGAAAAGAAACAAACAACAAAATCTGAGAGTGGTGATGAAGTCAACTTCCTCATCCTGCGGCCAGCTCTGGTAATTACACAGCTAAGTGCTCATCTGTGACAAGGCCCGTGCAAATTAGCTGTATGGTTTGGCACCTCACCGCTTTCCTGGAGATCCAGAAGATGATGTTAATCACAAAGCCCATGCACATCGGCTGCAGAGGCAAAGTGCAGGAGAGGTGGCTTGGTGGGCATTCAGGTCCCACAGCCTGGCACTGAAACTCCATGTGCAAACTTTTTTGATAACGTATCCCCGGTGTGAGATGCTGTCGTGCTGGACTAAATGGTGCTGAGTGCCATTCTAGCAGCAGAGGGGATTCGTGGGTCTAAAGAGAAGCATAGGTCCCCCTCCAATTTACAGGCTCGAGAGGAGGAAGAGCAGATCCTGATGGAGCCAGAGCAGCTGCAGCCGGTGGGGGTTCCCTACCCCAGACATTCACAGTCACGGCTGGGGAAGAGCTGCTGGGTGGACACGGAGCTCCCACCCCCCTGCCTTGCAGGAAGGGTCGAGCGGGGGCGAATGAGCTCATCCTCACGAGAAGTCACCCTTTGATGTCCGGCCGTTCCCCTGGGGCGCGGATCACATATGGCCCAAACGCGGAGCAAACCCTAAGATGCAACATGAGCAGGGAGTGAAATTCCCTTGCTGCTTCCTTTTGGTAACGCTTTCACGCTGGGTCCTTTTTGCAGTGCCATTTCAGCAATGCCTCTTTTTATGGCCAGGGATCAGGAAGCAGTAAATCCAGGTTCCAGGCAAGTGGCTAACACAGCGTGAAGCCAAAATGGCCCGGTGATGAAATGTCTCAGCACAAGCAATGACCTGACAAGATGCCATCTCTTCTGAAAAAGGAGCCACAGGGAAGCAGCACAAGCCCCAGTCTGGCTCTGGGGAGGAAGGAAGTATGCAGGGGACAACTGCAAGAGCAAAAGGAGGCAGGTACCACAAGTACAACAAGGTGGTGAAAGGGAAACATCAAGCCCTGGAGAATCTAGGAGGAGCAGCCCTCACCAACTGCATCAGGGTACCAGGGGCCAAGAGAGCCTCCTCTGAGTGCCAGGCAGTGTCAGGCTCCCCGCCTAATTGCTGAGCAAGATTATGTGATAAATGATTGCATTAGTCTGGACAGCTTCTCATTTTGCTCCAGTCTGGCCTGTCTGCCCTCTTAGCACGGGGCTCCTGATAGCATTTCTCCCTTCACTGACTTCATTTTTCCTGTTAGGTTGTCAAGCTGTCAGGGATAAGAAAGGAGAAGCATGGACAAGACTGTTACTGTCTGTGCTCCAAGAACGTCGTGCACCTTTGCTGTCCCTGCCCTTCCTGACCCACCCCAGACAGCTACCTTCCCACCCTCTGTTCGTCTTCTTGGAGACCTCCCTGAGCATTGCAGAAGTCCCAGCTTCAGCTCAGGAGACAGTGGCTGCCTCTGCCTCTGACCATGTCAAAGATGCAGTGGGGTTTTGTAGAAACTAAGGTTAGGAGGGGTTTTACAGACACTCTCTGGCTGAAGAGTTATGCATTGATAACAGTTTCGGGGGGAAAAGGCTCATGGCTGCTGTGTTGGGGTGCACAGATGATGCTTATGAGCCCTTCTGAGTGAAGCAGATGCTCCTGTCCTGGCTGATTGTTGATGGAAGGAACCAAACTGACAGTGGGAACCACGCCAAGCTTGTTCTGGTACAGCTTTCTTCTTTTCTGTGCAGCCTGCTTGGCGTTTCTGCTGTGAAGACAAAATGGGGAGGTTGGGGGAAAATTAGTTTTCCTTGGAGTCTTCTGTGTAATGTTCAGCTTGGCGTCCAGGCAGCTGTCCCTTCTGGCACCGAGTAGCACCACAGAGTGGAGGTGCTGGCTCCAAGAAGGCTGTAGCTCCGGGGTCCTTTGGTCCAGACCAGGGACATGATTAGGGTGGAACAGCCCCATCACCCGGCATATCTCCAGTTTCTCCTAAGGCTTAGCGGGATGCTGGAGGAGGAGATGGGTGAGCTTGAGGCCTGGCCTGATTTTGGGGCAGAGACATACAGCCAGAGCTGAGCACTTGGACCTCTCCTGGCTCCCTCAGGCTAAGGTAATGGTCCAGACAATATTTTAGCTACCCTGCTCCCCCACTTGGAGGTTTTTGAAAAGCCCAAGTCTTGAACTTAATTTCCAGAGAGAGCATTGTGCCTCTATGGCATCATTGGCAGTCAATACATGCTTCCTAAACACCAACGTCTTAAAGTCCAAGTATCCCCTAGGTGGAGATCACAACAGCATGCAGAACAGGATTCTTCCCTCCTCATCCCAACTCTGTGAGAGATGTTCAACAGCTCCCTGTGCTCTGCATCCCTGTTTCTCCATTTGCTAAAACGGCATGACACCGATAATAATATTTGCACATTCTGCAGATCTCCAGCACAGGTGACATGCTGTGAAATTCTTGGGTGGAAGATGTCCCATAGCTGCAATCCTCTCACCTGAGCGAGAGCAGCACTGGGAGTAATGGTGCTGGTACCTGCAGCATTTCTAGGATGTTTCCCTTCTTCAAAGCACTTTGCAAACATAAAATAACTCTCCTAACCCTCTCTCAGGGAGCTGGGGAAGTCTAATTATTCCTAGTAGCAGAGCACCTTCATTTTCATTTAGCACAGTGTGAGGAGGGACTTTCATGTCTTGTTCCTTCCCACCCCAGATAGCATTCCTTCATGTTGATATGAGGGTCAATAGGCATTTGTAATCACATTAGAGAGGCAGTTTAACTCCAAGGAGACCCAATCCCTCGACTCACTCCCCTCCACTGCATCAAAATGAGCAGATCAAACAGCACCAGTTTTGACATGGAGATCGATCCGGGATGAGGGGAGCACATCTGCAGGCTGAGAGCGTGGTGGAGACCGTGGCCGGCATTCTGCTCCATGAGTGGAAATCTTCACAAATGTCGTTAAGGTAGGGCGGAATTAGGATATTGGGTACCAGGGAGCAGGGGATGGCTGCAGGCAGGGGGTGAGCTGGGACGTTATCACTTTGCTGCTGCTCCATGGAAAGTGCCAAGCTCAGTAAACACAGGGGATTTTTGCTGTTCAACACCAAGGAGAAAGTCACCTTCCCCCCATGGGATGGGATCAGCTTCTGGGAAGGGCTGAAGCAGGGTAAGAACTCCACGAGCCCATATTTCAGGATCATTTAGGGTATAAGCAAGAGGCTAGCATGTAGAAATTGGTAAAAAGTGCTGATTTTCTCTTCAAATACCTTCCCCGCACCCCCTCATTAGACAGCCTGTGTAGCTATTTACCTGCTAGATGGGTCTTTTTATTGAGCTTGTCAATATTTGCATTTGTGCCCTTTGAAGCAGGTGAAGCTTGGGTAAAGAGGCAGAAATCAGGTGGATCTGCAAAATTTCCACACAACTCATCTCTCCAGATTTGACAGATGAAATACAATTCAGGAGGAGAAAAATCTTAGCTGAAGTGAGGGGTCAGCTCAGAAGGAAGATACGGAGACATGGAAGACGTCTGGGAGATTAATTGCTGGACGTGGGCTTCCCGAGGTGCCGGTGCTTCAGTGAGGTTCTGGCAGGAGATGGAGAGGCAGCTGTGGGGTACCCTGCTCCTGCCACAAAGGGGCCGGACCCCCAAGATGGAGCTTGTAAACCCTGATGCAACCGTGAGAAGTTGCAGCTCGAGAGGCTGCAAAGCCTCCCAGCTCCTCTAAACCGAATTTCTGCCCCTTAACTCTCCAAGCTGTCACCACCGCCTTGCCCCGACCGTGCTGTTCCCTGTGCTGTCCCTTTGGTGACTGCTTTCAGGGTTTGGCTGGGTTTGGTGCACACAGAAAGCACCAGGTTGCTGGCTGGGGATGTCAGAGCACCATGAAGGGGTCCCCCAATAGCCTGCCAAGGGGTCCCCGCTCAAGCACACTGTTGGGAGAGGACTCCTCTGCAGAGAGAAGATCTCATAGTTCCTGGTGTACGGTTATTTTCAGATAATTAATCTCACAGAAAAAGGAGATATCAGTCACTGTAGGCACTGACGAGGTGTCAGCTTGCTGTTCGCTGACAGTAATTGCTTTTTCTCTCCCCCTCACTGGAGGGAAACTGAGGCTTTCTCGTTGCTGCCAGCCCCTGCCCCACACAGTCTCTTCTGCCTCTCTGGGGCCAGCATGGCAGGGCCAGGTCTGGGCTGGGAGCAGGAAACGCTGCCAGCCTCCTTCATTCTCCCCTGGCAAAGCTGAGCTGCCTTTCCATGGGACACGCTCCCTCTCCTTGCTGCAGTTCCCTGCCCAGGCCAGCCCCCATAGAGACATGGCACTGGAAGGGACCTCGTGGGTCACAAAGACCTGCTCTGCTACTGATGAACTGCTTCAGCCTCTAATCCTTGTCAGCCTCTTCTCTTAATTCTTTCAGGCACAGAAGCTCCAGTGCTTTCCCCAGTTTTGTCTCCTTTTCTGGCTGAAGAGACGGAGGGAGAACGTGGGAGATAGACTACTGGATTGGGGTCCATGGTCTGCAGGAGCCATGCTAAGTCATAGGGACCAGCAGATTTAGTAAGGACACAACTAGTTCTCTGCAGCAACAATTTCTTCTCCTGAGCTTTCCAGCTCAAAGGCTGGTGATTCCCCTTGTCCATCCATGTTGCCTCCATCCTTCCTCTAATGGTTTCTCTGCCCTGGAGACCCACAGAACTCAGCACCACCGAGACTTGCAGCCCCCTGGGCATGTTTGAGCTCCTCAGTGGCTTGCGAGTTCACCCCAAAAGATTTCAAACAGGGGTGCATCCCATCCAGACACTCAAGGAACCCACTTTATTTCCCATCACATGCCCCCAGAGTCTCTCTGGAACCCCATAGAGTTTGAGTTTAAGGAGAGAGAAGCTATCATTAATGAAAAGAAAGTTCCCATCCATTTTCTTCTAGTGCTTTGTCTGGAAGCAGGGTTCAGCTGTCCCACAGGGAATGGCTGATCTGCATTTTGACAGGGACACAGGGCTCAGTGGACCGTGTAAGTATCAATTTTCCAGAGTGGGCAGATCATGTGTAATTATAGACCATGCCAGGGTTTATGGCCATGGAGAATCTCTCTGACTGACACTAAAACACTTATGAAGTTGTTCTGAACTTTTTCCAGGAGCAAGGGATCCAGCATGGGCCATCCAGCCTTCCCAGCCCCTCTTTCTGCCCCTCCAAATACCAGATCACCCCATGCTCAGGGCTAAGCCTTGGGGGAGGAGTAACCAAGGAGTAAAGGGCTATAAATGCCAGAAAAGCAGTGTAGGATTTTGTTTCCTTTCTCCGTAACAATGTCCAAAGAGCAAGAGATTGGGCTGAGAAGCCTGACAGCTCTAAGAGAAGACTGCAGCTGAGAGGTTGTTTTGGGCTAGGCTATACCTATCAAGCCCTGAATACAAGCAGATTATAAAATATCTCTAGGATCTTGGATTGGATGGAGATGCACCCTAGGATCTCCTTTGCTATTTCTTCTATGTCCTCAGCACCAATATTTGCCAGGACCAACTCAAAGACCAACCAGGCAAGTGCAACGACAGGTTTGCTCCCTGAAACGTGGTGGAGGAGATGCAGGTCCTCGCACTGGTTGCTACTGGAAGACTTAACCTTGGGTTCCCTGGTGTAAGCTGAGTCAACCTCCACTGACCCTGGTGCAAGCAGCGTGGACAAGGCCAGAGCCATCTCCAGGAACTTAAGGCCAGTCCAACCATTTGGCACCAAACCTGGCTAAATGGTCCCATTTCCAGGTGCAGCTCCCTCCTCACAGACGTCCTCATCTTTCATAAAAAGAACTTCTCTGTGAATTACAGGGAACGAGCCACGTGAGACACCAGGCGGTCTCCTGAGAAACGTTTAGACTAAATCTAGGCTCTCCAGTGAGTCAGTAGCAAAGTAGGTGAGAAAAAAAAATGCTTTTACAAAAAAAAGTGAGAAGTTCTGAGAGAAAGAAAAAAGCCCTTAGAACAGATATTTAATAATATGGTCATAAAACAGTGGAACAAAAAAAGGACATGAAATAACAGGATTGGT
>Ga0181612_150643_pt1 | contig 12407 bp, 9 predicted proteins | sample HoacroProtozoa21_FD_119630 | JGI IMG/M metagenome (GOLD analysis project Ga0181612, IMG submission 119630) | Hoatzin crop microbial communities from Cojedes, Venezuel. Combined Assembly of Gp0051906, Gp0051904, Gp0051908 | reverse complement strand
TATTCTGCTGCTTGAGGGATGAGAATGGCACTCCGGACTTCAGCCAATGGGGCAAATATGCGAAATACACCACCAAGAAGGTGCAGGAATATGTTTCCAGCCATGCCTCCGAGGTGGAATTCTGGTGCTTTGTGCAGTATCATTTGGACCGTCAGCTCAAGGAAGTTGTGGCCTATGCTCATGAGCATGGAGTTGGTTTGAAGGGCGATTTGCCGATTGGAATAAGCCGCACCAGCGTTGATGCATGGGCGCATACCGAATTATTCCATATGGATTCGCAGGCTGGCGCTCCGCCGGATGCTTTCTCCGTTTTCGGCCAGAACTGGGGCTTCCCGACTTATAACTGGGAGAAGATGTCCGAGGATGGTTTCGCATGGTGGAAGTCTCGCATGCGCAAGATGGGCGAATATTTTGATGCCTTCCGCATTGACCATATTTTGGGCTTTTTCCGAATCTGGGAGATTCCTATGACTGCCGTTCATGGCCTTCTGGGCTATTTCAATCCGGCTCTCCCCTATTCCGCTAAGGAACTTTCCGATATGGGCTTTGATATGTCCGGTAAGTTGTCCGCTCCTCTTACCGATGATTGGGTGCTGAATGAGATTTTTGGGCCTTTGGCTGATGAGGTTCGTAAGAAATATATCAAGGGTGGCAAATTGGCTGCTTCCGTTGAGAATCAAAAGAAGATGGTGGATACTTTCGTTGGTGATGATGACAAGACCGTGGCTCTCAGAAATGGCTTCATGACGCTTCTGGATGATGTTCTTTTCATCGAGGATCCTCGCAAGAAGGGTTATTTCCATCCTCGTATCGCTGCTCATTCGACTTATCAATATAGGGCTCTTGCGCAGCATCTCAAGGAGAGATTCAATGCCCTTTATACCGATTTCTTCTATTATCGCCACAATGGTTTCTGGAGGGATTCCGCCATGTTCAAGTTGCCTTCGCTTCTTGATACGACCGATATGCTGACTTGTGGTGAGGATTTGGGTATGATTCCGGCTTGCGTTCCTGATGTGATGAAGGAGCTGAATGTGCTTTCGCTTGAAATCCAGAGGATGCCGAAGTCGCAGGAGGTTGAGTTTGGTAATCCAGCCGAATATCCTTATATGTCCGTTTGCGCTACCGGTTCGCATGATACGAGTAATATCAGGGCATGGTGGGAGGAGGACCGCGAGCTTACTTCAAGGTTCTACCACAATGTGCTTGGGCGTTCCGGCGAGGTGCCTTATTTCTGCGAGCCATGGATTTGCGAGGAGATCGTGAATCAGCATGTGAAGTCGCCTTCCATGCTTTGCGTTCTGCCGCTTCAGGATTGGCTTTCAATCGACGGTCAGGTTCGCTATCAGGGAGATCCCTCCGATGAGCGAATCAATGTGCCTGCCATTCCTCGCTACTACTGGCGCTACCGCATGCACTTGACCATCGAGGAGCTAATCTCCAAGACCGACTTCAATAAGCACCTCAAGATGCTAATCACCACCGCCGCTAGGAATCGGTAGGGGCCGCAGGGGCCGGCTGGCCGGTTGGCAATGGCCTCACGAACCTTCGCCCTACGGGCTCATCCCTCCCAGCCTCGGCTGGGCCCCTCCCACTTACATGGCCGTGGGTGGCCATGGGTTCTTAGAGGCATAGCCAAACCGGCCTTTCCCCCGTCATGCCCGACCTGTTCGGGCATCTGCTGCACAGATGCTTGCATCGTACCCCCAGTCTGCTACGCAGACAGCCCCGAGGGGCATGCCGCCTTCGCTACGCTTTCGGCGGGCGGCTCTCAGGGCATCGCATCGCTCGCCCTTTCGCCGCGGCGTCTCGGGACGCCTTGGTGTCGACCGCTGCAATCATTTTTGGCGATTTTTGATGGTAGAGGGTGTTTTTTGATGGGGTCTGCAATCATTTTTGGCCTTTTTCGAGGGCAGCCTCCGCCCATAACTGGAAATATGAAAAGGGATTGGACCGAAAATGCCATATATCGATCCAATCCCTTTAGATTTTAATACCGATTGTCCAAAAAATGCCCCTTTTCGAGACAATCCTACCCGAAATTTCCGATTTTGCTGGTCGAAGCCGGCAATGACGAGGTGGTCGGAGCTGGCAAAGACGAGGCGGTCGGAGCCGGCAATGACGAGGTCTGCATCGGAATAACTGATAAGTGCCTACCGATAAAGGTCGCGGAGGACGGCGAGGGATCGGATGTTGATGGTGGATTCGGTGTGGAATTCGAGATAGCGGATGATTCTCTCGCAGAGGGCATTTCGCGTTTCGCCGTTGAGCGGGATCAGCATGGTCTCGCCGAAAGGTTTTGTAATAAAATCGGACAAAAGCGAAAGATATTCATCTGCAAAAGGAGCCATATCCTCGACCGATGGGCTGAAACCCAGTGCCCCTGCAAGCTCCAGAAGAAAACGAATATGGTAGTTGCTGAAATCGCTTTCCAGCGAATCCAGCGTCATAATCGACTTTACACACCAATCGAAAAGCCCATCCTCATTCATGTCCTCGTGCACAACCCTGTATAACACCTCGCTCATGAATAGGCTTATGGTATTTTTATGGATATTGCTTCGAATGCCATTGAGAGGCGTTTCGCACGAGAAATTCTTGGCACTCCAAAGATTCGACTTCGGATTCTCCACGACCTCCGCCTCCACTATATTCAGAGGCAGAAATAGAGCCATCGAAGACTTTTTGCCGGCACGAACCATGAACCCGCGACGCCCATATTCCTTGCTGATGGTATGAATCACCAGCGAATTCTCCCCAAACTTGGTATGATTGAGGATTATGAGTGTCGTTTTGTCAGTCATTATCGATTTTGCAGGAACTCCGCCATGGCCCTCATGGCCTTGCCCCTATGCGAAATTTGATTCTTTGCGTCCTCCGAGATTTGAGCGAGAGTTAGGCATTGCGCATTGGGAACGAGCGCGCCATCCTCCCCTGGAATCTCATCTGGAATAAACACGGGATCATACCCAAAACCGGCCTCACCGCACTCTCTGAGCGCGATTCGCCCCTCCAAAACCCCGTCAAAAAAGTATTGTTCGCCATTCAAAATCAAAGTCACCACGGTGCGGAAACATGCTCTTCTGGTGGCATGATTCATATCCAAACCATATTCTCTGGCTCTTGAAGCCTCGAATTGATGCTCCGACATATCCGTGAGCAACTTGATGATGTTTTTCTTGGTATCTTGCGGTTCGCCAGCGAAACGCGCCGTCATTACGCCAGGCGCACCTCCAAGAATCTCCGCCTCAAGTCCCGTATCATCAGCGAAACAATCGCAATTCAATTTATCATATATGTACCGAGCCTTCATATAAGAATTGGCCCTCAAAGTGCTTCCCGTTTCCGGTATCTCCTCTCTGAGACCTCTATCGGCAGGGGTAACGAGCTCAAAGCCCTTGCCCAAAATCTCAGACGCTTCACGCAGTTTCCCTCTATTGCCCGTTGCAAATACTAAATTCATAACTGCTTTTCCTTTTCTTCTAAATTACGCCGCAAAGTTAGTAAATCCATAATAAATTTCTAAATTTGTCGTCTGGCATGGCAATTGCGCCATGCAAATCGGTTTATTTGAAAAAAGTACTTTCGAAAGGGAGTTAAGGAGATAAAATATGGGAAGAAAACACCTTTACGCAGCATTGGCGGCCATTACGCTTAGCACCGCCGCCTTCGCACAATCAGAAAATTTCAAACTTGGTCAATGGACCGAAATCCGCAATGCCATAATAAAAGAGCTTGGTCGCAGTTATGTCGATTCTTTGCCGACCGGTCGCATGCAGCGTGCCGGCATCGATGCCATGCTGGAGACTTTGGACCCATACACCGTCTATGTGCCGGAAGAGGATAATGAGGATTTCCAGATGATGATTGGGAAGACCTATGGCGGCGTCGGAGCAATTATTTATAAGCCCGAAAAAGATGGCAATGTCATCATAAACGAGCCATATAAGGATTCACCGGCATATAAAAATGGCTTGGTTTGCGGAGATGAGATTCTCGCAATCGATGGCGTAAGTGTCAAAGGTCTGGACACCAAGGATTGCAGCGATAAGATGAAGGGCAAGCCTGGAACGGATGTCACTTTGACCATCAAAAAACTTCGCACCGGCGAGACTAAAGATGTCGTTGTGCGCAGGGAGAGAATCCATCTTCCCGATGTGGAATATGCCGAAATGCTTGATAGTGAGACTGGTTACATCGTTCAGACCGGTTTCACGGAGAATGTGGCTTCTGATATCAAGGATGCTTATGACAAGCTTAAGGCGCAGGGTATGAAGAGGCTGGTTCTTGACCTTAGAGGCAATGGCGGTGGCCTTTTGAATGAGGCTGTGGAGATAGTTTCTCTATTCGTTCCTAAGGGATCTCTGGTAGTGTCCCAGAAAGGCAAATCGCTCAGCGAGGAGGTTAAATATTATACTACCCGCAATCCTATTGACACTGAGATTCCTATGCTGGTTTTGGTGGATGGCACCAGTGCTTCTTCTTCAGAAATCGTGGCTGGAGCGCTGCAGGACATGGATCGTGCTACCATCGCCGGCAAACGAACCTATGGTAAAGGCTTGGTTCAGAGCATCCGTCCTCTTCCTTACAATGGACAGTTGAAAGTTACAACCGCTAAATATTATACTCCTAGCGGCCGTTGTGTTCAGGCGATAGATTATGCTAAACGTAGCGATGATGGCAGCGTGCAGCATATTCCGGATTCTTTGACCAAGGAATTTAAGACATTGAAGGGCCGTTCCGTAAGGGATGGTGGGGGTATTACTCCCGACATCAAGGTCGATAGTGATTCCTATAGCCGCTTGGTTTACTCGCTGGTTCTCAACGGAATTATTGAGCAGTACGCACTTAAGTATGTTCGTGAACATGAGTCAATTCCCGCTCTTAAGGATTTCCACTTCAATGAGTACGATGATTTCGTAGCATTCGCCAAGGATAAGGAGTTCGACTATCGTTCAAGCGCCAAGACTCTTTTCGACCAGATGAAGAAGGAACTTCAGAAGGACGGCATGGAGGATAAGTGCAAAGACGAATTAGAGGCCTTGGATAAGGCTCTAGATATGGATAAGGAGAATTTCTTGCGTCTCAAGAAGGATGAAATTACTCCTTGGATTGAGCAGGAGATTGCGGTTCGCTACTACTATCAGCAGGCCGCCACGGTTATCCGCCTCCGCTACGATCCTCAACTAGACAAGTCTCTCGAGCTCTGGAAAGAGAAGGGTTATAAGGTTGGATAAACCTCGCCTCGCTAAGTTTCGACCACCCGTAATTCCGGCCCCGTCATTGCCGGCTCCGACCGCCTCGTCTTTGCTAGCTCCGACCGGCAATCTCATGGGACTTTGGAAATTTCGGGAGGGAATAATGAAAAAAGTTAAATTTTAGGAGACGTATTTCGGCACTTTCGCTGTTTATATAGTGTAAGGCCTTCGAAACACGAGAAGACGAGTGAAAAATCATACATATAAAACGTTTTATTTGCTTTTGTTATTTATTTCCGATATATTTGCACCCGATAACTATTAATAAGAACTACCACTATAGACACACTTAAAAAACTCTATTATGAAACGAATAATTACTTTTCAATTGATCGTTGCGGTACTACTTACTTCCTGTACCCAATTTGAAACTCCTAATGAAAATGACAATAAAGTTATTTGTGCACACTCTGCAGACAGAAATGAACTTAATCTAGAAAATCTTGTTGGAGATTGGCGATCAAGTCTTATTAAAACAAGTGGCATTAAATCTAGTTTGATTAAGCTAGATTTAGAGAATGACCAAACTTGTTTTTATGGATTTTCCTATAGCACTGAAAATGACGGACAATATGTAGGTGGTAGGGGCACATATACTCTTGATAATGGGCAGATTGTTATAAAAGATAACGAAGGAGAAAATCTAATCATCTATAAGGTAAATACTTTTAGTTATTCTGAGATGAGCTTAACCGTCTCGGAATGTTCGGAAAGAATCCCTGAGGTATTCCGATCTGGAACATTAAATTACGATAGGGATGAAGGAGAGGATGATGTTTAATTAAAGCGGTATTAAAATCTAAAGGGATTGGATCGATAATGGTCAATATCGGTCCAATCCCTTCTCATATTTCCGGCCGGCGAGCAAGCTCCTATTTCTCAACTAGTTCGTAGTCGAGGATGCGCTGCTCGAGGTTGGTGGCTTTGACGCGGATCTTGACGGCATCACCGAGACGGTAAAGACCACCCTTGCGGCGACCACGCACGCAATAATGTTCCTCGTCAAACTCATAGAAATCGCTCTTGATATCCCTCAGAGCCACCATACCCTCAATCTTAGTAGGCTCAATCTCAACGTACATACCCCAATCGGTAAGACCGGAAATATGCCCCTCAAACTCCTGTCCGATCTTATCCTGCATGTACTCCACAAGTTTATACTTGATACTATCCCTCTCAGCATTCGCAGCAATCACCTCCCTCTCGGAAGCATGCTCGCACTGAGCCTCATAGTAAACCTTATCCTGCGATTCAGCACCATCTAGATACATAGCCAAAAGCCTATGAACCATGGTATCAGGATAACGACGAATAGGCGAAGTGAAATGAGTATAGAATCTGAATGCTAGACCATAGTGGCCAATATTATCGGTGCTATAGCAAGCCTTAGCCATGGAGCGCAACGCAATCATCTCCATAGGCATGAACTCAGGCTTATCCTTAGCGGAATTAAGCAGCGAATTAAGCTCCTTAGCAACCTTGTGTCCCTCCCCGAAATTGGCCTTGTAGCCAAATGTACCAGCAAATTCGCTTAGACTATTGAGCTTCTCCATATTCGGCTCATCATGGATACGATAAACGAAAGTCTTCGCATCTTTCTTGGCAACGCCATTCATCTTGCCACCGGTAGCGATGAACTCAGCCACCGACCTGTTGGCCAGAAGCATGAACTCCTCGATTAGCCAGTTGGCCTCCTTCGACATCTTCTGATAAACTCGAACCGGCACGCCTTTATCATCCACCTCAACCTTCATCTCCGGCCTCTCAAAGCTAATCGCACCAGCCTGGAAACGCTTCTTACGAAGAATCGCCGCAAGGTCCCATAGCTTCAGAATGGCCTTCTTGATCTCAACCGGCACCTCGCAACCCTCCGTCACTCCAAACTTGTCGGAATCCCCCGTCTTGCCATCAGTGCCACCAAAAATACTGGTTGTCAAAGCACTCTCACCTGCATCGATAATCTGCTGAGCCGTCTCATAAGCGAATCTATAATCGGAGCAAATAGCCGTGCGACCGAACCAATGGTTAAGCACCTTGGCATCGGGGCCCATCTCAAAAACGGCGGAAAAAGTCAATTTATCCTCATTAGGACGAAGGGAGCATAGCTTATTGGACAGCTTCTCCGGCAACATAGGCACGGTCCTGTCCACGAGATAAACGGAAGTACCGCGCGCCTGAGCCTCCTGGTCCACAACAGTATCCGGCTTGACATAATAAGAAACATCGGCGATATGAACACCAACCTCAAAATTGCCATTATCCAAAGCCTTAAACGACAAAGCATCATCGAAATCTTTGGCATCGGCAGGGTCTATGGTAAAAGTCAAAGTATCACGGAAATCGCGACGACCCTTCATATCCTTCGCCGTAATCTTATCGGAAATCTTGTCAGCAGCATTTTCAACCTCAGGCTCGAAACGATAAGGCAAACCATATTCAGCCAAAATAGCATGCATCTCGGTATCATTGGCACCCATCTCGCCAAGCACATCGGTCAAATGGCCCAAAGGATTAGCCTCGCCACGAGGCCAAGAATCCACAACAGCAGCCACCTTCATGCCCGAATGAGCCTTCAACTCAACCGCCTTGCCATCAATGGTTTCATGAACGCCCTTAACCGTAAATTCGCCCTTTCCAACTTTACGAAGAGCCCCCTTATGGTCCGGATCCGCATCCTTGCGCTTGTAAATGGACTGGCCTTCCTCATTCAGAACCTCGATTGAAATATCATATGGCATGGTCTTGCTCTGCATTAGCACCCAAGCCTGATTGCCGACAACATGAAGCACTCCGACGAAAGGTCTGGTGGAACGCTCGATGATTTCAACCACTTCTCCCTCTCTGCGGTGTCCCCTATCAGATCCACGAGTCACTATAACCTTGACACGGTCCCCATTGAGAGCGCCTCTGGTTTTGCTCGATTTTACATAAATATCATCCTCCTGCCCCTCGACCTTCACGAAGATATAACCATCCCTTGTCATCTGGGCAATGCCTTCTACTTGAGCCAGAATCGTGCTCTTGCCCTTTCGACTATTACTTTTCTTGAAAAACGATCCGTTCTTCTTTCTGCTACTAGACTTCGCGCCTTTTCTGGCGTTCTTTCCACCTGACTTTGATCTATTCATAAAAGAATGGTTAAAAATTTAGCTTCTAAAACTCCCGAAACGGGAATTATGATTATATTTGTAACTGCAAATTTAACAATAATTTGACACGAATTTCTCAAGATTCAGTTAAAAACGAAATATGGACAATAGAAAAGTACTTTTGATGATTCTGGACGGCTGGGGAGAAGGCCGTCACGACTACACAAACGCCATCTGGGCGCAGGGAACTCCATACATTGACTCCCTCAGGGAAAAATATCCATTCAGCCATCTTCAGGCATGCGGCGAATATGTCGGTCTGCCGGAGGGCCAGATGGGCAATTCGGAGGTTGGTCACATGAATCTTGGAGCTGGACGAGTAGTCTACCAGGATTTGGTAAAAATCAACATCGCCTGCCGTGAGCACAAACTCATGGAAAATAAGGAAATCAAGGCGGTCTATGAATATGTAAAGCAGAGCGGCAAGAAGCTCCACCTCATGGGACTCACCTCCCCTGGCGGCGTACATTCATCCACAGACCATGTCTACGAATTCTTGCGTCTTGCAAAGGAGCAGGGCCTCGAAAAAGTATTCGTGCATGCTTTCATGGACGGACGTGACACAGACCCGCACAGCGGAAAAGGCTATCTTGAGGACATGGAAAAGCATATGGCGGAAAGCACCGGCAAAATCGCATCGGTTTGCGGCCGTTTCTATGCCATGGATAGAGACAAGAGATGGGCTCGTGTAAAGGAAGCATACGACCTTCTAGTGGAAGGCAAAGGCGCAAAATTCACCTCAGCTATTGACGGCATCCAAGCATCATACGATGCTGACGTGACAGATGAATTTGTAAAACCTATCGTCATCACAGACGCTCAGGGCGAGCCTTTGGCAAAAATCGAAGAGGGCGACGCCATCATTTTCTACAACTTCCGCAACGATAGGGCTCGTGAGCTTACCATGGTTCTCACCCAGAAGGATATGCCGGAAGAGGGCATGCACACAATTCCTCTGTACTACTGCTGCTTGACTCCCTACGATGCCGAATTCAAAGGCGTTCACATCCTCTTCGACAAGGAAATCGTGGACCAGACTCTTGGAGAAACCGTTTCCAAGGCCGGCAAACGTCAGTTGAGAATAGCTGAGACCGAGAAATACGCCCACGTTACCTTCTTCTTCAACGGCGGACGCGAGGATCCTTACGAGAATGAGGACAGAATCCTTGTAAATTCACCTAAGGTGCCTACCTACGACCTTTTGCCTCAAATGAGCGCCCCTGAGGTAGCAGAAAAGCTCATCGACGTAATCAAGACCGGCAAAGAAGACATGATCATCCTCAATTTCGCCAATGGTGATATGGTAGGCCATACCGGAGTCTACATGTCAGTAACAAAGGCGGTTGAGTGCATTGATAAACTCGTGGAAAAAGTAGTTACCGCGGCTATTGATCAGGATTATGTAATCCTTCTCACCGCTGACCATGGCAACGCCGACCACGAGGTCAATGACGATGGTACTCCCAACACTCAGCACTCTCTCAACACGGTTCAGTTCATAGTAATCAATGCCGGAGACGAGGTGAAGAGCGTTAAAGACGGAGCGCTTTGCAACGTAGCACCTACAATTTTGAAATTCATGGGCATTCCGCAGCCTGAAAAGATGACCGCGGAACCTCTAGTTTAAATATTATGCTTTATCCCCTCAAGTTCGAACCCATCCTCAAGACGGTTGTCTGGGGTGGCGAAAAAATAGCCCCGTACAAGGGAATAAAAACCGAACAGCGAAATATCGGCGAAAGCTGGGAACTCTCAGGCGTGCCTGGAAATGAATCAGTGGTAGCCGAAGGCCCGTTGAAGGGCAGGAATATCGCTGACATTCTGAAGGAATACAAGGGCGAACTTGTAGGGAAAAAAGTATATGATCGCACAGGGGATGAATTTCCTCTGCTGATTAAATTCATCGACGCTAGGGATGACCTGTCAATTCAGGTTCATCCCAACGATGAATTGGCGGCCAAAAGGCACAACTGCGCCGGCAAAACCGAGATGTGGTACGTTGTAGGGGCGGATAAAGGTGCTCATCTTTTGGCCGGTTTGAAGGAGAAAATCACTCCTGATGAATATGAAAAACGGATAGCGGACCATACGATTACCGATGTTCTGGCAAACCATGAAGTCCATGAGGGAGATGTATTTTTCCTGCCCGCGGGACGAATCCACGCCATTTGCGGAGGCTGCTTCATAGCGGAAATCCAGCAAACATCGGATATCACCTACAGGATATACGACTACAATCGCCCAGGATTGGACGGCAAGCCGAGGCAGCTGCACACAGAACTTGCTAAGGACGCCATTGATTACAAAGTATATCCAGAATATCGTACCGCTTACAAAGAGGAAAAAGATACTGAAAATGAGGTAGTTAAATGTAACTATTTCACCACTTCAGTCTACGATTTGGATGCGCCTTATACCAAGGATATGAGAGACAAAGACTCATTCTTGGTTGTGATTTGTGTGGAAGGACAGGGCGCAATACATATGTCCGACAAATCGGGAAATAGATTCCAAGTGGATGTCCATCAAGGCGAGACTGTGCTTGTGCCGGCAACAGCTTCACTTGTGGAGTTCGCGCCCAAGGGTAAGATGAAATTAGTGACTAGTTATAAATAACATTCTAACAGTATGAGAAAGTCGTTCAAAATCATTGGTTTAGCAGCGATATCCGTTGCTATGTTGGCTTCTTGCAAACACAAAGAGGTAAAGTACCAAGAAGCGTCTTACCCTGAATTAGGCATAAAGGCCGCGGTTGAAAAAATCGACAGTCCGGACCAGAAAAAGGCGGCTGTACTCCATATCGACAAAGACAAATTCCTGAAAACGAAGCCCGAAATCGAGGACGCGTTTGACTCCGTCATGGTGGTAAACACCTTCGGACAGGACGTGAAAGGCGTTTTTATAGCGGACATCGGACAAGATGCGAATCCCATTCTCACCCTTCTAATGGACGACAATACAATTCGCACCTTGTCAATATTCAATTCCCTTGAAAACGGCCTTGCAGAGGCCCCTGTGACCATGGTCGGATTCAACAACGTGGTAGATTTCCGCGCCGGCGGAGCGGGCAAATGGACGGACGAGGACGGCAACGAGGCCTTTTCATACAACACCATTTTCGCCATTGATGAAGAAGGCAATGAGCAGGAAATCCCCATTAATTTGAGGGAAGCTCCCCAATACATCTACGGCCAGACTCCCGACAAAAAGCCCATAGAAATCATTCTATTCGAGGATTGGAATATGGCATACACCATCGGAGAAGATGACGACGCCATCTATCAGGAAGGCACATATGTCGAATTCGCACCGGACGATGAGACGAACGACGAATCATCCAAGATTATCTACGAGGTTGATAACGGCGAAGGAAGTTTCTTGCTACGAATGGACATAGAAAACAAAAGGGGCGATGAAATATATTCCATCACCCCATTAAGCGGCGAACTCTTCGGCGCCAAAGATTATGGCGAGACGCTTAAGTTCTCCTCGGTAGCCAACTAATCAAGACCTCTGGCTCTCAAAAGAGCATCGGGGTCGGGAGCGGCACCACGGAACATCTCATAAAGAACCATCGGCTCTTCGGAACCGCCTCTTTCCAAGAAAGTCTGGCGGAACTTGAGGGCCGTTTCTTTATCATATATGCCTTTCTGCTGGAAGTAATCGAAGGCGTCAACGGCCAAAACAAGCGACCACAAATAGCTATAATAACCTGCGCTGTAGCCACTGCTACCGAAAATATGATTGAAGTAAGAGGTGCGGTAGCGAGGAATAATCTCATCGATAAGACCCATCTCCTTGCAAACCTTCTTTTCGAATTCGTCAATGTCGATATTTTCCAATTCCTTGGATGAAAGCTCATGCCATTTCATATCAAGAATTGAGGCCGCGCAAAGCTCACCGGTCATAAAGCCCTGGTTGAACTTCAGAGTGTTATTTACCTTTGCAACCAATGAATCGGGAATAACCTCGCCGGTCTGGTAATGACGGGCGTATTGAG
>Ga0181612_113374_pt1 | contig 12407 bp, 11 predicted proteins | sample HoacroProtozoa21_FD_119630 | JGI IMG/M metagenome (GOLD analysis project Ga0181612, IMG submission 119630) | Hoatzin crop microbial communities from Cojedes, Venezuel. Combined Assembly of Gp0051906, Gp0051904, Gp0051908 | reverse complement strand
GTGTGTTTAAGGGCTTTGCTGAACGGGGGCCTCCGTTAGCAAAGAGACGGCAGCAGCCTGCTCCAAACAGGTCACCGGGCAGGGATTAAAAGCTTGTTGTAAACAGCAGAAGCTCCATGTTGGTGGTAGAACGAGGGGCCAGGCAGGACCCGGAGGCGTGTGACCCCCTCGCACCGCTGCCTGGTCCTGCCCGCGCTGCAGGCAAAGCCTCCCCGCCACACGCAGATAAACAGCTGCCCTTTATCTGCAGCCACACCACAACCGCTTCCTCCTGGATTACTTAACGTACCATTAGAAATTAATTAAATGCTTCTGCGGTGAGATAACAACAGGAAACGGCTGCTTCAAGCAGCTCTCCTCCCTCGCGGTCGGAGGCTCCCAGCCCTTTGCTGCGAGGGCTGAGATTTAAAGCCACCAGGTGATGTTTGTTTTTGCGTCCCGGGCAGCCCTCAGGCCAGCGTGGCCACAGCACAGGGCCCAGCCCGGCGGCCAGCATCCAGCCGGGATCACGAGCTGGGAAGGACAACACGGAAAAGCAAGGGGAGAGGCGCTCCCGGCACTCCCTAGGCACCAGGTAAACCCCTGCTTACTTGACTTTGGCTGCCTGCGGGATGTCTCGCAGCTCCTCGTGCAGGCGGAGGACTTTGGGGTATTTCTTTTCAACAACAGTGATGAGATAATGCAGAAGGGTGATGTTCCTAGGAGAGAGGAGCAGCGAGGTCAGTGTGGTGGTACCACGGGGAGCTGACAGCTCACTTGAAAACTCTGGTTAAATCCCAACCCTGGTAATGAACTATTTTGGGATTTCTGCAAGGATGCTGCTCGCTGCCTGTCTGGGGACATGGGATGGGTCTGTCTCATGCACAGCCACAGTGTAGAGCAGCCTGGTCCCTGCAAGCAAGGGCCACCCACAGGAGGGACTCAGGGGAGGTGATCTGAGCATCACCACTTCTGTCCTCCGTTGTCTTTACTGATGGATGAGACCAGGCAGGTTTGAGACCTGACCCAGCTTCTCTCGCTCTGTGCACGGAGCTCGGTGGAGGAGAGTGAATCAGGTGATGGCTGCGGAAGCTTGGCGGGGGCTGCAGAGGGGGTTCCCATGGAGAGCAACCTGTGGGACCCCTCCTGCGGCCACTGCACCACAGCACAATGGCTCTTGGCTTCTCAAAGGGGGACAAAAGCATTTGGAGGATGATCCTCCCAATCAGCCTTGGCTGCCATCTAGCCAGCCCAGGAAGGAAAGCCCCCATCGATTCCTGTGCTGATCTGCACCTCAGCTTCCCTTTAAATCTGTCCTGCTCCAAAAATGGATGCTTGCATCATCGGATGTGACAGACGGGGCAGCAGGAGGGAGGGGACCATTCCCACCTACCCATGTCCCAAAAGGCAACACTAACGATCCCTCCATTCCCCCAGCATCCCAGGGCCCATGGACACTACCAAGGACGAGAGCAGGGGCTGCTCACTTGTCAATGCTGGACTTGGTGTCTGCGATCTTGTTGAGGCTGGAGATCTTAAACCCGAAGGCGTTGCCCCTCTGGCCTTTGTTCATGTAGTTCCCGAAGGCCAGGACCACTTCCAGCAGCTGCTGGAGGCTGCTGCTCTGCAGCACTGCCTTGGAGCCGGCACGGATGGCTGGAAGCAGAGAGGTGCGGGACGTTACCCCCTGCCCTGACAGCACACCGGGCCCTTGCAGCAACCCCATGGCCAAAGACTGGCCACCAGCTCCCTCCCTTCCCTGCATCACTGCAACCTCCACAGAGGGATGATGCTCTTCCTACGAACACTCCCTGTGCCAGCACAGAGCCCCTGAGCGACCTTAGGCAGGTCCGGTCACTTGCCTTCCACCTTGGGTTTGACTTCTGCAACTCTCTCTGCAAACTTCTTCTTGAAGTAGAGGGACTGCAGCCTTTGCTGATAATGGTTTATCCTGGACAAAAAAAAAAAGAGGTGCAGGTTGAGCGTTGCTTGCTCCAGGCGGAGCTCAGTTGCTCTGCTGCTCCCAGCTGTGTTTAAACGGTGATTAAAAAATAGTGATCACATTTCTCCCTGAAAGTATGCTGGGATGGGAAAAAATAACAGCTGTCCTGGGGTGGATCCAGGTGGGCTCCCAAACACATGCTTAAGCCTATCCCTAACTCAGCAGGTTCAACAAGTGCCTTTTTACACCCTATTGCTATGAACAAACAGCTCATTTACGACCACTCCTTAACCAAGACGCTGATGAGGTCTGCGCTCCAAACAGCTTTGTGATGAGCTGCGGCTGGACACAGACACACCAACTACCAACACTAACAAAACTGGACCTTCAGATCCCCAGAATGATGGCCGGGGCTGGAAAGCCACCAACACAGCCCAATCCAGCCCTTCCAAGGGAAAGTCAGGGACTGCTCTGCTCATGTCAGTTGTATTTAGGCTAAACAAGATCTCACTTGTACGCAAATGGCAGTCTGATTTAAGTCATTTGGACCAAGCACTCACGGGAGACGTGCTCACAGACAAGGCCATGGGCTACGCTGCCGATCTGCTAATCAGAGGTGACAAAGACATCACACTCGGTTACAGACCACAGGGCAAATTAAAAAGCCATGCTGAAAATCAAAGAAAGTATTTGCATCGGCACGTCGTGCTTTCCAAAAGATGAAGGCACAGCAGCAACACTTGGGTGAGAGACTGCGAAGAAAGGTGACCTGCGATAGGGAAACTAATTCTGAGCATCTTCCAGGCCCGAGGGCTCAGGTCTGAACTTCACAGCTCCATCCTGCCTGTCTTTGACACTCAGCAACGACACGGTGCGTCGCCCCGGTGTTCACCGGCGCGTTTCTCAGGGAGGGCAGGAGCGTTTCTATTTCTGATCTCCCAGTACGATCTCAGATTAGAAAACTCACTGACTTTGCAAGCAACTTGCTTGAAGTTCAGCTAATAAATTCAAAGAGCTCAATACTCAGTTGGATTTAAATAAGGAGCTTCAAGATTTCAAACCAGCACCTCTAGAGGATGTGCATGCAAAAGATAAGGTTATTCATCCCTGAAGACTTCTGAGCCTTAAATGATTGCTACCAGGAGCAGGAAGAAATGACATTTCCTTTCCATCTCATATATTCTCAGAAGCCCTAGGGACGAGTGAGGTGAGGAGTGGGACTCATCTACACAGTAGGGCAAAATTTACATACATCAGTCTTGAGTATTCATCAGGATATGTTCGTGTGAAGAGGAAAGGAGCATCGTGTTATCTTTCAGACAGCACTTCCCACCTGGGCCACAGTGCAGATGATGCAGTATTTCAGAGAGTTGTGCCAGACTGAGCTTTTCTCCGCCAAATGAGAGGGGAAATGTGTTGGGACATCCCCTGGGAAGACAGCATCTCTCTCCAGAGGATCTGTCTCCTCATCCCTCTCCTGGTCCATCTAGCTGCTGCTTGTCTGGGATGCAGAACCCTGATTTTAGGAGCACAGCATCACAAGTGATCCTTCTGGGTGGCAGCACCTTGCTTTGGCCCACTCATTTCTTGACATGAAAAACAGCAAGCAGGGCGTATTTCCCAAACAGGCTCCATGAAACAGCCAGCTCGCAACTAGCCTGTGCAGGCACTGGCCAAAACACACGTCTCCTGGGCCACCAACCTGCTCATTTCGAAGAGAAACCGGTCAGCCTTGGCCATGCGGTCCAGCTCGTGCTTATGCTCTTCCAGGAGGTCAATGTCACCCTTTTCAGGAACAAACTTCAGGAGCTAAACAAGGGAAAGCACACTTGTGGACATGATGACCATGCACAGTTTTTCAGGAGCAAAACGGTGACTCGCTTGCTTGAATTTACTCCCTTTTCAGCATGTATATACAGTGACCAGGCACCCGTGAAATAAGTGTTATCGCTGTCCCCGTGACCTTCCTCCCATTACTCCATCACGTTAGTATCTCTTCCTTCTGCCCTGCCACCACTCTGGTTTTACAACAGATGTACTATGTCTGCTCCAAGGAGGTTTCGACACCAACTCTGCCAGAGGAGATCTGAGGGACTCTCATTTGCGGCAACTCTGCCTACTTGCAGATGGAGATTGTGTGCAGTGAATCCTCCCATATCTCTGCTGAAAATGCCACTACCAGCTCAGCTTTAAGGACAGGTGAATAGAATGCTTCCAAAGGGATTCAGGGGGGGTGGAAAATGGGATTCCCTTTTTGAGGACTGCACAAACGCTGAACGAGCTTTCAAAAATAACCCCCACTGAGTATGAACTTCAAGCCACAGCCACAAAATGGGCAACTGGCCCAGCCTCAGGGTCCCAGGGCAGACCCGGGCACAGGCACGGCACATAGAGGCCATGCTGCTCCCACTGCCAATGCTCTGACCGAGCTGCTTTCCTGATGCTCCAGCCCACTTGGGTGCTTTTTCAACATACTGTTGGTAAATAATATGGGACCGTGACACACTTCTCAAAGCCGTGGTTTGGTCCCGAGCGCCCTGCACAGCGTGGTCTCAGCATGAGGAAACCACGGAGGAGAACAAGGCACGTTGCCCACCTGCTCCAGCATGTCTTTTGGGAGGTCCTCCTGCTCATCCATTGTCAAAATGGCTCGTTTGATCTCCTCATTCGAGAGTTTCAGCCTGGGAGGTGGAGGGGGAAGGAGAGTTATTCCCAGCCCAGCAATCACGCAGGGTTGAGGAGCATTTCCTACACACCCACGCGACACGAACAGCTTAAATCCTGGCCAGCAGCAGCATCACAGTTAACACAATACAGCGTGTTACGAAGAAGGATGTGTGAGAAATGCGGTAGGACCGTGCTCTGCCAAGGCAAACACAGAGCAGCCCTGGCCCTGCTGTGAAGAGGGGTCGAACCCCACCGGCCAATTCCCTCTCCCCACACTGCAGCTGCCGTCCCCTATTTTATAGTACATTTTATAAGTTTTGTAAGTGCTGTGTTATACATGTATTAAAAATAAATGACTTCTATATGTAACTCTAGCCTGTAGCAAGGCTGCTGCTGCGATGCCAGCATCCCCGAAGGCCACGGGGCCAGCGAGGGTCCCGCTCCCCATCGGCAGCACAGCCCAGCCCGGGCTCAGGAGCGCAGCTCAGCACTGCTCCTGAGCCCACTGCCACAACCTCGAAGGAAAAGTTGCCCAATTTCTGCTGCTTTTCTTGGATTTGAACATTGTCTCCCCCACCCCTCCCAGCTGCCTTTGGCTGGAGTCTCTCTCTAGGAAGAAAGAGAAAGAAATCCAAATTTGGGAAATCCAAAATTTTCTCAGCATCCCAGGAAACCCATCAGTGGCGTTTTTGGGGGAAGTGGGGATTCAATGTGCTTCAAACTGTAACAGGATGGAAACCAGCCCCCCCTCCACTTCACATAACGGGAACTGAAGATGTAGCCTCAAATTGGAGCAGACATCGATTAGAGTTTAAGATGTCTGCAGCACTCCCCTCAACTTCTCCCTGCAAGGACTTTGATTGCAAAACCACACATATTTCTCTTCACATTTTTGCACTGCAGTTGATTAAATAATATAAATGCAAAAGAGAGAAACCCCAGAAACTCTTGCAATTCTGTCTGCCAACATCCTATGCCCTGCCCAGCTTGCAGTGATGGTTAAAGCCATTGCAGTTAAAAAAAAAAAAATCCCCTGTACTTGCATGCACAGAAAAGTTACACGGTTGAAAAGACCTGTTTGTGGGCTTTAAGGAAACCCATAGCCCCAGTCTCGGCAATCAGCGCTGCCAAGGGATGCTGAAACACTGGATGTGGCTGAAAGGAATGAGCTGAAACCAGAAACACACCCTACGGTACAATGTGAGACCTTGGAAGTCAACCTGATCAGCAGATCAAGAAGAAGATCGGGACCTGACTTGATCACTTTAAGTAATTAAACAAGGAGGGAATTTTTCATCCTGGCATCTCTTCAGGGAGCAGACTGAGACCGTGGAGCTGGCTGTTTGGAGATGAAACTAAAGCAGGAAGGGTGCTAGTCTCCAAGACCAAGGGCTTGGTTAAGCTCGAAACTTTTTGACCAAGACTGGAAGTGAAGGATTACCTTTATCGAGGCAGGTGGATCTTACAGACCTGGCAAATAAATACTTGTTCCTTATGAGCTCATGTTTCTCTTCCCTTACCCAGTTCTCTCTCACCTGCTGCTTGAGGAAGTCCCCCAGGAGAGGGCTTGTGAAAGAGGAGAGAGTTACAGTCTCACCTCAGCCAGGGGAAGAAGCTCAAAGGTTGCGCTGAGCAGTGCCCAGGACAATTGCTAGGGTCGCCCCACAAGGAGCAAGCCCAGGATCCATGGAAAATGTCCCCTCTGATGCTCGCATTGACGAGCAGCCACGTCCTGGGGACACCCTACCTGTCCTATACGAGGGCAGTGCCCAGGATGGACGCGACCTAAGGTGGGATATGAAGATGCAGGAGGACTCCTTTTACATCCAAGCAGCAACCCGAGAGCTCACACCGACGACAAATGTCGCATTGGTCCCCAACCCAGTGAAAAGCAGGCACCGGCTGGGTTTGGGCATTTAGGGGATCCCTGGGAGGCAAGAATGCTGCTGGGAGAAGGGGGCTGGTAGGCAGCCACCCCTCACCCAAAGCCAGAGCGAACACCTAAAGCGCGCGCTTTCCACCGTGATCATCTCCAGGAGGGTGGTAAAAGATGAGAGTGACTTTTTCAAGCCCTGCTCATTAAAAGCAAAGTCAATAATCTATTTAAGAAAAGAGAGGCTGAAAAAAATCTTTTCTCAGGAATCATCAAAACCCAGTGCCAAGAACAAGAGCCTGCCCCGACATCGGCAGAGAGCAAGCGCAGGGCGCCAGAAGAAAACAGCTTCTCAGACAATTTGATGGGAAAGGGGCCAGTGAAAGCTAGAAGCTTATCTATAACCACAATAATTATCATTGCTGGCAGCAGCTGTCGAATGCGAGCCGTCTGAGAGGAACGGGGTCACAGGACTTGCTGTCACAGGGATTTAAAGCCAGCAGCCCGCCGATGCGAAGTGACAGCTCGCCAGCCTGATGAGCGCGGGGCTGATTTGCGGGGCTTTTGTAGAATCCCGCAGACGGCGTAATAAGTGTTAAGGGGAAAAACAAATTCCGCCGGGGAAGGGACGCGCCTTCTTGAAAAGCCACCTTCATTTGAGAAAAATGCTCCACGTCGCCTCGCCGGAGAGAGGAATCAAACGAGCCATTCACCGCCAGCCCAGGCGGAAAGTGATGGAGCGAGGGCTTGATCTGCACCTTGCAGAAAGCAGCACTAAAAATACACACGCGTACACAAGGAGCAAAAGCAAGGACGTGGTGGGTTCACGAAGGAAAACCAAATAATGTGCTAACATCGGCAAAGCATTCTCCAAAGAAACAAGGACAAAAAAGCAAGTGTTAAAAAATAGTCTTGTGCTGCATTACAAGCCGGAGGAAAATCCAGTGATCTCACTGCGCAGTAATTTCTTCCAAAGCAAGGGAAGCAGGCAAAAAAATAAATCTACAGAGAGAGATAAAGTATCTCGCTGGCTGTAATCTTTCCACGCTGCAAGCCAGACAATGCCTGGTGAGCTTACATTTGTACATATCTGGGCTAAATCAGGGACCAAGCTTGCAGGTCCTTTCGCATGCGAAAGTCTGCTCGTCCCTGTGGCGGCTGCATGAGCGAGGCAGGAGAGCAGCAGCCCGGCTGCAGCGAGCCACCCTGCGAGACCAGTCCCTTTGCAACACCGGGACCAGGGACCTGCTGCTCTGCCCAGCTTAGGGATGGGCAGCTGGGGTGGCCAGAGGCGAAAGGGTTTGCCCAGGGTCACACGGAGTCTGCTGGAGATGCAGCGGCTGGACTGGAGCCCACCAGGAGGATGCTTGGGCTTCAGCCCGACACTGCTCTTCCTTTTAACCACTTGGCATCATGAGTAAATCGCCCAAGGGGATTTTGGGGGGGTAAGCTCGATGGTGGTCCCTTGCCCATTTCTGCAAGGGATGGAGCAGACTTGGTCCCTCCACCCGTGCATCCCCGGGATGAACCCCAAAGCACCTCCAAAGCAGCAGCTGGCACAAGCCACTGCTCCCCCAGAGCCGCTCATCCCCGCGGGCCCTGATGCTGTGGGACGTGCCTGGGAAAAGCCGTACGAGAGTCCTGGGGACCACGCTGCAGGGCAGGTCTGATCCCCCTTCTCCCCTAGGAAAGGACCCAAAGGGGAGGACAGACAGGCAGCAGCCTCTGTCACGCCCTTCCTTTGGGATTAGTTACTGGCGACTCATTTCCAGCCATCACTTTCTTGGAAGAGAAAGGTTTGCTGGTGAGATGAAATCAAGACCTTTATTTAGCAAGACACAGAAGATGCCTTTGAAGTGAAGTGTTTGGGTAGCTCCCTTTTCCATTGCAGGGGCTATTTGTGTGCTTAGCTTTCAATCATACACTTAAACCTCTGGCTCCATTACACCTAAACCCACTCTGACCGTGCTCAGCCTAAGTACAGGGGGGAGCAGCCCAGCCAGTGCCCTGAGCCCCATCGCTTTACTTGCTAATAGCTGACTGCCACAGATCTACTCATTTGCCTGCTGCTTTAAACTCCACTTTCATCGTCATCCTTTTTATTTGGACTGCTAGAAAGTACGAAAATCCCCAGAAGCAACCCAGAGCAGAGACAGCCACAAACACAGCTATTTTACCACCAAACGCTGCGGCACATGGCTCGCTGCACCCATTGCTCCCGCTGCCCACGGGGCTGAGGACCACCTCTGTGAGAGACTGGAGAAGCACTGGGGACTGCCAGTTACCCACCCAGAGGGTTTTTTTTGCAGACATCGGCCTCTGCACGCTTTCTAGGGAAGGAAACCAGCCGGGCTGCCGACCCAGAGTCCAGGAAAACACAGAAATTGGGTGCTGCAGCTGCAAGCCCACCCTGCCAGCAATGCTGCTCCAGCCCAGCTGGACCCGAGTGGCACAAAAGCTTCTGCGCTTCCAGGCAGCAGAGCGAATATTTCTGAATGGAACTATATTTTACTGCTGTTGGATTATTTCTTTTCTGGGTGAGTCAGAAATAAGTGGCATTTTCTGCAGCAGTTTGTTTGGTTTTTTTTTCCAAGTAGCTGCGCTGATGGTTGATCCTTTCAGAGCGCTGCAGCCTGGCTTCTCCCTTCTCAGAAGTCAGTCTTATTGGTGTAGTTTATCTTGCCAAAAAAGGCCCTTTTTATCCTCTTGGCAGCAGTCTGGGGATTGGATTAAATGGCTGGTAGCAGTGCTGAGCCCGCCTGCCAAGGCTGTCACCCCAGCGGGGCTGGGCAGCTGGAAGCTGGGGACATCCCCATCCCGAAATCCAGATGCAGCACAGGACACCCGCGCGGGCAGCCAGGCCCTGGCCGAATTATGCTGCCGCTCCCCCACCCCGCGACACCCAGTGCTCTCCCCAGCCTAACCGAGACTCTCTTCAGCTGCCACCAAAGAGCAAACAAAAGCCAGGCTGAGGAAGATAAGAGGTGAAATCAACCCCCCTCCCATCCCCTGTACAGACTCACCGGGTACCCCAGCCCCTCTGGGACTCCCCAGGGACACCGAATCGCCACGTACCCAGTTAACCTCATCCCCCCGCTCCGTGCCAGCCCGCCATGAACGGTGTAAGGCTATAGCTGGGTTCAGGTGTCACCGGCTCTCCCCCCACGCTGGCTCCCATCATTAACCCCCCTCCCCAGGATGAGGAGCACCCGCCAGCCCCGGGCAGGTATCAGGCAATCCCCCACTCGCCAGAGGGTGAGCAGGCATTAACCATACCTGGACAGGAGGATATTGTAATTCTGAGCTCTCTGGCTGTCTATGACCGAAAGCTCCTTGACTTTATGCCGGGAACTCAAGGTGCCATCGATAACATCTTCCTTCTACAAAAAACACAAGGGGGAAAAAACAAAAAAGCAAGCCTGAAGAAAAGTCGTGGAGAAGCAAAGACAGTTAGTACTCTCAGCACATCGCAGCGTGACACGCAGCGGGCCCCCATTAATCAGAAGTGTCACCACGGGTTACGGGTAAAACCCATCGCCTGTAACTTAAACACAGTAAGTCATTTCATAAACCAGAGCTGGCTTTGAAGCCACTGGTTAGAAACGTAAATATTTTCTCAGACAGGGAAGATTTAAGAATCTACAAACACACAGGCGCTGCTGAATAAATAAAGCTGAGCTTTCTTAGCATACATATTTGTGATACTTCATTAAATCCTCGCATGAAGTATTTCATTGCAGGCTGCTGCAGACACTCAGCATCACTCTTGTTCTTCAGCCCTGCTCCAAACATCTGCAGTCGCCCTTCACGCATCAGTCCTCCCGAGCAAGTGAGCCAACACAAGCTACCAGACTTGCAAACGCAAACTGCAGCGGTTGCTGCTCTTTCAGGGAAATTCTCCCAAAATAAGGGATTTCACAGTAGGAATCGGTGTGGCATGAGCACCTACAGCTCCTAAGCAGCTTAAGCATATTACATTCAAAAAAATAACAATATACCACATTGCGGCTGCAGGCAAATAGGCAGATCAACATAACGGCAATTTCGCAGTGCTGCCCAAGGGGTTCACGTTGCCCCTGGTTTTAATTTACCATACTGCATGTTTCAGTGAGGTTAATCAATTAAAAGCCAGCTATTCAATCCTTCTGGAAGGAACACAGCCTGGAGCGGCAAGGTCCCACGCGCTACAGATCCACACTAGGAAACCTGGCACACAGCCACTGCACGGGTGGAGAGGGAGCACAGAAATTCCCATTTTTTTTACTCTTTTTCGTGTTTGAATAAAAAAAAAGAGCAGCTATAAGAAGCGGGAAGCTGCTGGGACAGGTGGTGTGGAGTGAAGGCAGTGGCAGGTGAAGGAAGGTGAGCCCCAAGTCACCTACCACCAGCTGCCCCTCTTGCGTGCCTTGCCTGCTCTGACTGCGATGAAACAGAGAGCTTCAACCCATACGTATGAGTTGATTTATTTCCATCTTTTGAAAAGTGAAAATGCTCAGGGGTAGGAGCTTCTCTGTGCCAAACTGCATCTGAAAATTCCACCCCTGGGCTTAGACGTTGGCTTCGACGTCCGACCAGACAGCAGAGAGGGCAGTTTGGTACTGACCAGCCTCGCCAGTGCCAGCTTTCAAGCTGTTCCTCGTGGTGATCTTTGTACCTCTCTGATCCAAGCCCCCCTTGGCCGCACGCTAACCCCCCGCAGCACCGCACTGCACGTCCCCCATGTCCCCAGCCCCATGCTCGCCCTGCCCTCGCCGCTCGCAGGCGCCGGGCTCCTGCAGATGCTCGCTTACCTGTCTGGAGTTACCGTTCACAAAGAAGTCCTACGGCCAGAGCAGAAGCATGGAAAAAGGCAGTAAAAACACATGCAGTTCAGTGTTCTCAGTGAAACCAAAAGGAGTCAAAGCACAGCCAAGGGGAGGGTGCAGCACGGGGGGCTCGGCAGCACGGGGAGGCACTCGGGGTCTGCCAGCGCCGAAATAGGGGGGATGCACATGAAAACGTGGGGAGGATTAAACGGAGGTGCAGGAAGGGGAGGGTTGGCAGGAGAGGGAGAGGTGGCTGCATCGATGGATCAGGCCAAGGTGTTGCTGCAGGAGGAGGGGACATGGGACGAGGTGGGAGGACGCTGGCCAAGCCCTGCCACTGCTCTGCATGAAAGTCGGCGAGCGCTGGCCCAAGGGCCATGCCGGGGAGGAAAAATTGCTAGCTTTTGCGAATCCGAGAGACTGAAATGCCAGTGCGATTGCCAGGAAAAACAGGGCTTTCAAGTGGAAATAACAAGAGGCTCATCCCGGAGCAAATCTGGCCGCAGCAAAACTTTACCATTTGCCACGGCAACATGTTTCTCCTTGACTTCTCCTCCGACAGGGACAACCCCCCTTCTCCAGGGCTCGGTAGCCTGGCCAAATGCCACCCCGATGCCCCACCAGCGCCGCGCTCCTCCAAAAACCTGGCTGTCCTGCCAGGCTCCCCGCACCAGGCTGGCAGCACGTGCAGCAAAGCTGGCACCACACACGTGTGCACACACACACACTTTCCCTGGGTGGCATCTTTTTTTTTTTCTAGACTCAACAGACCATCCTGCACCTCCGTGATGAGGAAGGAGATTTCAAAGTTGCAAAAATGGTTCAGTTTCTAGGGGTTTTTTTTCTAAAAAAAGAAGGCAGGCAGTAAGCAGAGGGGGTAGATGGGTCCAAATGCAGCTGGTTTACAAGAGTGCTTCCCTCCAACCCCTCCGTGCTGACATGAGCAGGGACATCCACATCTAGACCGGGTTGCTCAGAGCCCCGTCCAACCTGGCCTTGAATGTTTCCAGGGATGGGGCCTCCACTACCTCTCTGGGCAACCCGTTCCAGTGTTTCACCACATTTATGGTAAAAAATTTCTTCCTTATATCTAGTCTAGATCCACCCTCCCTTAGTTTAAAGCCATTACTCCTTGTCCCAT
>Ga0181612_172420_pt1 | contig 12408 bp, 3 predicted proteins | sample HoacroProtozoa21_FD_119630 | JGI IMG/M metagenome (GOLD analysis project Ga0181612, IMG submission 119630) | Hoatzin crop microbial communities from Cojedes, Venezuel. Combined Assembly of Gp0051906, Gp0051904, Gp0051908 | reverse complement strand
CCGTGCTCTTCTGCCCCTGCATGTATAGACTACTACATTTCAATGCCAAAGCTTACCTTAGCCTACCTACAGCATTACCTCTGTGCTTCTTCATGAATCTTCTTCAGCAGCTTCTTTTGCTTCGTAGCTTCTCAGGCTCCTTGGGGCTCTGGCAAGGTCAAGGGATGTTAAGGGACAGCTATTACACTTGTTAATATTATGCAGGTTCACTGTTTTCGATTCTGAATCCAGCTCTTGAGTTTTTCGCATCATGAGAAACTGAAGAACACAAAATATGGTAAAACACATTTATGAATGCACATGCTCAACACTGTGTGCTTGTTACAATTTGCATCTTTCCTGCTGGCCCAGGACTGATTATAAAGACTATTAAAAGGCACTTCAAGGTGTATTAGAATCTTATGACTTTACGTCATGCGTCACTGTTCCTAGACAAACCTGTAAGAAGTATTACTAAGTACAAAAGGCAGTCCAAGGTCATTTGCAATCACTTTCCTATAAGAAAAGTTTTCTTAACCTCAAAAGTAAATGACCTTAATGCCTGGTGGTGTCCTGCTTTTATCTGTGCTTCCCTCAGTATTGCGATGCAGCGCTGCAAATCGGAATAGCAAGAAGTGTCTCTCGAGTATTAGCAGCTGTTGCATAGCAGCCATGTTAGCCCTAGACTTCACTGCTTGGAAATGAACAATAAAAAGCAATCTTTGTGATAACAGTTGCTCAAGTTGCTTCCTGATACAACTGGAAAAGATCTTTCTGTTTGATTCTGAGGTAGTATTTCTGTATCTCTTTATCAAGAGAGATTCAAAGTGAAAAGGAAGAGGAAGTGATTTTTTTTTTTTAATTGCATTGAATACTAGCAAGGAGTATATGTATATTACAGTAATTATTGCAGGGAAGTGAATCAATTTTTTTTGTCCCATGTGTATGTTGAGATTTTATTTATAGGGGAATTTTTCTGATTCCTCTTTCAAAGGATATTTTCTGTTTGAACCTTCTTTTTTTCCTTACATGAGGACTAATCAGCCAGTACTGCTGTGTAACTGTATGTTCAAGCCCCTCTGAATTAATCCTGTGTTCCCTGGCAACAATTTCCCTTTTCTTTCCTTATCTTTCTGAGGTGCTATGAGAGCTTGATCTGAGGCACCATTAGCAGAGTAGACATAACGATTTCATCAGTTGATTAGAGGCTTCTATTGTATTTGCTGGACGTCCATTACTGCTCAGTAATGGAAATAGTTCAAGGGAATACTTCATGAGTCTGCAAAAGAAAAGGATTACAGTTGACCAAGAAGCTAGAAACGTGGCATTTTTCTTAGAGGCACGTAGGCAAGTCTCCTGTGTCCTCATTGCAGCGTGAAGGGTCCCTGGTGGAAAGGTAGTTTGTCTTCTGGTTTAGGTTTACCCATGTGTTTGGTGTAATTTACACAGCTTCCAAGGTGTAGTTGCCCTTTGGATTCTCTGTGGGTGATTACATTGTCCCAGGCTCAGACTGGGAATCTCTTTGCTCAGGCTACATTTGTCTGTCTTTGCCAGAGATGTAACCTGATGGCTGCTGCTATGTACAATACTTAAGAATAATACAGTACTTAGATATAGTAATTGGATCTGTGTGTCAGTGTGGGAAGTTCAGTATATCGTGTTTTCAAACTTCTTCACAGCTATACTAGGATTTTTTTCAATTGTTATTTTCTTTTTTTTTCCCTGCAGACCTATATTAATTACCAAATTAAATTCCTTTTTTTATTATTTTTAAATTTAATGATGTTGCTTTATTTTCTTGGTTCTATTTGGATCTTGCCAGAATCATTTCCAAATAACAACAACGTAATTTAGTGGAGGAAATCAGCTCAGTTGGACTATGAAAGCTTTATTTAAAGGGCTGCTGTCTGCATACAGTGAATATTTAATCATTGCCTTTATTTTCTGCTCTCATTTTCAATTCGGTGTATTTTATAGGTTTAAATTATATAAAAAAATGACAAAGATGTGCTCTTTTCTTCATTTTCTTTGGTTTTCCTAAGGTAGTCTCATTTGAATTTGTCACAGAAAACTGACTTTTAAGGTTTTCTAGTTGGTTTTAGAGTCCTCCAGAGTCTCAGAATTTATATTTTGTTCAGTGTTTCTGGATCTAGAAAAATAGTCTCAAACCTTGATGCTGTTAAATTCAATAGACATGTGGCCATTGACATTAATAATGCTAGGATTTATACATTTATTTTTCATGAGGTTAATAAGTTCATGATGATGCAGGATTTTTATTGAAAATTGTGTAATGTTTAGGGATTTTCATTAGTACCTACTTGTGATTATTTAAAGCAGCCTTTTTTTAGCCGTAGTTAATTTATGGATTGCTAGCAAATAAAATTACTTTATTTAACAACCTAGGAACTTCAAATTCTGTTAGACATGGTGTAGTTTTAAAATGTATTTTTAATACCTGTCATGTCCTACAAGTAGTTGGTATAATTTATATGCAATGTTAGCAGAAAAAGGATACTTCAGGATTTTTCTGTTAACTATTGTAGGAACTGTCTTTTTTCTATTTTGTTTCATCTGAGACTCAAATTTTGGTTCCAATTATGATTTTACTAAGAACCCCATAAGTTATTAAATAAATAATATGGGTGGGTGTTTTTTTTTATTTCAGAAGTTAGAAGATTTTCTTTAGAAGATGGTAAGATGTCTAAATTCAAACAATTTATCATTAGTCAGTGTGCTAGATCTGAACAGCATCAGCATTCACAGTGGCCTTTTGTTCATCCATGACCTGGCAAACTGCACAAATAACAAATCGATACACTGAGCTACAAATGGCAATTAAATGATCAGATGCCCAAAACATTTACTGTATAATTCCTACTGCTGAGATTATTCTGAGTGACTCCAAACAATTAGCAAACATTACATTCGTCAGAAAGAGTTTGCAGGGACTTCAGTGATGATGTTCTTAAATTGCTGAACTGGTTCCCACTTGTAGGCACGGTTGGTTATTTATATCTGGGGACAACATCGCAAATGTTGGTGAGAGCAGAAGTCAAGGAATTTCGCAGTTTCTGCTTCTTGATGTTTCACCCAGCTTGACATAAAAGCAATGTTTTATTGCTGCTTTTTGTGACTCATTTGCAAGAAGACAATTTTAGGACATAGATGAAGAAGGGAGAGAGATGTTATCAGCAAATGTCAATGTATATGTAGCTTGAATTGTTTTGTCTGTGGCCGTCTAAATCCCATTCATCACAGAAATGGTCTGTCAGCGTCTGTTCTATAGAGTTAGCCAACTTGAAGACTCACTAGAAATGCTGGGTTTATATTTCCAGGTATCTCTTTGAGATAAAAACTGACAAGTTTTAAGATATGACCCCATACATTTTAAGATAAGTGATTGGAAATTGCCAATAGCTGAAACAAACTTGCAACCCTTTCTTCTGTGAGTAATCTGCACCCATAGAAGGGTCCTCGTCAACTTCAGTCAGGTGAGCTTATTCCATATTTGTTAGAAGACTTTGTGTATGAGCTCAGGCTGTTTGCTGTTCCTGAAGACTATGCGGTGCAGCTGAGAGGTTGGGAGTGTGAAGATGACGAATCCTCTAGCCTTACCCTGTTCAAGGTCATGTTTTACATTGGCTTAGTGAGAGCCAGGAGATGAATAGAGATTCCAGATTTAATGCATTTTTCCTATTCAGATGCTAAGTCTACAGGTTCTGACTGTTGTTGTTGGAGCTCTGGTGGCAGCAAAGCTTTACTCATCCAGCAGTGGTTGCATCTGTGTACTGGGACATCCTTTACATCAGAGCAGAAGCAAAAGGTTACCTGCCTTCACTGGTTCGTCAGGTCCAGGACTTGTACAGTGAAAACCAGGTGGCTGCTAAAAATAATAATTAAAAACAGGGTATGTGGGGAGAGGAATGGTTTTAAAGATGCTGAGATAAATTGCACATAACATACTGTGCAAACGCACAGCTACCTTCACAGCATAGAATTTGCAACATCAAAGTAAAAGCCGAGGTTTGCTAGGAAATCAGGAATCTGATTATTGATTTGCTTCTATTATGAGCATTTGTGCTTGCATCTCTGGGTCGCTGGTAGCTCCAGCAAGTTCTTAGTATTATGGAACTGAATCAATAATTGCTTATTTGCCCCTTATAATTAATTAAAATTCAGATAGAAGAGTATTTTTTTTTATTTCCATGCATCAGTTTGTTTTTTAATTTGACACTTAACAGAATTAGAATTGATTCTGCTGTGAAAAGATGCTGGTATTAGCAGCCACTGATGGTACTGAAAAACAAAAGTTGTCAATATTGCTGGTAACTCTTAGACAGGTCTAAAAGGAGAACAGAACATCCTCTTCTTGCAAAATTCAACCTTGGTATTTTTTTATCCATGTTGAAGTTAAAATGTTATGGAGAAGACTTTCTAAAATTTATAAACTTGAGAATCTTGTGACAATGTCATTCACATAAGGTCTGTACAATGTTAAATCTTATAACAAAAATGATTTAATCAAACATTTTTCTATTCAGTTCCTCTATTATCATAATGTAAGTTTTATTGTGTTTCATTTTGCGTAGAGAAATCTTATGTATGCCAGAGTGTGTTGTGCTGCTATTGCTGTGAAAAGCATTGAATTTCTACAGACATTTGCCAGAATCAATCAGAGAATCACAGAGTACTTCAGGATTGAAGGGGACTTCTAGATCAGAGGAGTAGACCAGAGGTCGCCTGGTCCTGTCCCCGCTCAAAGCAAGGCCAGGGAGATCAGGTTTCCCACAGACTTGCCGAGGTGAGATATCTTCAGTGATGACAATTCCACAAAAGACAAATATTCCAGAATGATTTTTCAAAGACTTGCACAAAACTAGTGTAATTATACTGCCTGTAACACACTCCTTGCCCTGTCACACCCTGAGTGAGCAGGCTGCGAGCAACGGAGTGACACACGGGCTGAAGGAAAGAAATGCTTTCCCTTCAGCTTTTGCCCTGGTTGGGAGGAGGAAGAAAATAGTTCAGTCACTTCTGTTATGGTTTCTTGATTTTTACTGACTTCTGCGGTGGTCTGATGGAAGCAGATCAGTTTTTATCACACAGCTGCCATTAAACCCTTACTCTCAAGAAAGTATTCTCCCAGCCTTTTTTGTTATGCAAAAACCTAGGAGACGAATTGGGACATCCTTTCTGACACTCTGAAGTCAACACGTACGTGCAGCCTTGAGTGCATAAAGGACGGTACCTCTACAGTTTGAGTCATTTAATTTTATCTGCTCAAAGTAGGTTTAACACTGTGAATATTCCAGTTCATGATTAGGCAATGTGGAAAGTAACATTCCCATCTGTTCGGCTACAGCCTGAACTTTGGGATCTGAACAGTGGTCTCATCACACGTGGGCTTTTCTTTTTTCTTTTTCAATGGACCTTAGTATGATGTTTTGCCTGGCCCTTTGAGTTAACACGTAATAATCTGCTCTCCCTGTTGCTGATATGTAGATGTGGAGCCGTGACTTTACCTTCCCATTCAAGGGACTAACGACATGAAGCACTGCTTGCTATTTTTCTGTCATAAAGGGAGTGCTTAAAATGAGCAGAAATCATAACTGAACTTGTATTGTGTTTCAACATGCATTTTTCATCACCTGAAAAAAAACTGTCTTTGCAAACTAACTTTTTAATGAGAAAGCTTCTAGTGTTGCTAGTAGCGATGAGTAAGTGTCTAACTACCTATAGCACTTCTTGTTAGTTCATTAAAAGGCTAGCCTTCCTAATTGCATTTGCATGTCTTTCCATAATTTGTACAAACCTCAATAATTAAATAGGTGATGAACTGTCAGCAGAATTGCAAAAGACCTTGACCTTAAATATGCAATCCCTCTGGCAGTATTTACAGTTACATAATAGTATGTTGCCTTTCTTACTGGATTTTTAACTGAATATTAGATACTGTTGCTCATATTTTCACAAACGGTTTGTCATGGAATTGATGAAGACAGTTAAGGGAGTATCTAGGCAATCTGTCCTCTTGCTCCTTGGTCATTCCAAAGATAAATCTAATTTCTGGTTTAGTTATTTGAAACTGTTGGTGTTTTTATTTAACTAGTAAGTCACTTTAAAATATCAAATGAGTGTTATTTTTCACCGTTTGAAGGCTTGTTCTCTTTGTGATGCTCGGTGGCCAAAACATGGTGAATAAAACACATATTAGGTACCTGCAGTGTAATTTCTAAAGGTACAGAGGTGAAGCTGGGGAACTGGTCCTCACTCTCTGAAGGTCAGACCACAGATTGAGTTGCATGACTGGAAGTGCTCAGGTCTTACAGTGCTGCTCTAAGTACATTTACCTGTTTTCTCTTTTATATGTTTTTTTTTCCTTCAGACAGATAGAAAAATAAGCCATCCTAATATATTTTCTTTTTTTTTTTTTTTTATCTGGTCTTAAGTTTTAGTGTAATTTTACCTCTTGTTTAATACTCAGGTGAGTTAAATGCTTTACATCTGTGTTTCATGTGGGAAATGTCTCCAAAGGCATTCATTTAAATATAACAATTTCAGTGCATTGCTCTCTGAATAATTTAGAGCAAAGCTATCCATCATTAGATGAAATTTGTGCATGCTTATCAGTGCAATGGCTCACTTTCTGATCATCTGAAAAGCCTTCAGACTTTCATCTGTGCATTATGCAGTCATCGGTGCTCAATTTCTAGCAGCATCCCCAGCTCTACGTGTGCTGCCTGCTCTTGGCTCACCAGCTCCCCTCTTAGTTTTCCTTCAGAGCAACCCAGGATTATCTTCCTAACTCATTTGGGTTACCACATTAAAGACTGTACTTGGAGTCCAAGATCATAGCTTTACATCTGCATCATTGTCTTCTGAAATGCTTTAAAAAGATGCAATTTTAGCACTATATTGTGTATTCTGTGCTGAGAACAAGGGAGCTAAACTGGAAGAGGGAGAAAGGAAAATGATTGCCATGTTCCGAGTGAACGTTCATCCCTGCTGGGACATGTCTTTGACACAGGGTTACGTGAAGCTAGTGCAAGTGGTGCAGGAAGGCATTTTGCTGAGGTCAGAAAGAGAGGTCACAAGCTGAGAGTGATTTCTGACCACCTGCCTGGACAAAGTGATTTCATCTGGGCTTTCTACTATTGGAATTGTCTCTGCGTGGTTTGGCAACTGTTTGCAGCATCCTCTTTAAGTTACTTCAGTCTGTGCGCATGTTGCGAATAAAAATAAACTAGGAGTATCTTCTTTTCCAGAAGAACTTGGCCAATTCCTCCAAATCACAGCTTTTTTTCTCAAAGGGGCAGCCATATGTTGTAAATAACAAAAAGTAATGATGAAACAGCTAAAAAAACTTAGAGAAGAACCATATATTGAATCATAGAATCTTAGAATGCTTTGAGTTGGAAGGGACCTTGAGAGGACATCTAGCCGAACCCCCCTGCAGTGAGCAGGGACATCTTCAACTAGACCAGGTTGTTCAAAATACAATTATTAAGATCTGAGAATTTTCATAGCATGCAAAAACATGCACTTTATAATTTCTTCTGTTCAATTTTTTAAATCACGTTTCATTAAAAGTTCATTTATTCTGATGAAAGGACGTATCTTCTGCAAATTGCACATATCAGTCTGTTTTGTGAGCTTGAGTGTTGCACTGAGTTTCATGTTAGACTGGTATGCAGTGCCACCATTGTATTTTAAAACCAGTCTCCATTTTAAAAAAGGCATAAACATTATTGGCTGTTAACTGTACATAGAAAAATTTTTCTGCATCTCTCTGACAGACTATGAATTTTTAGGATTGCACTTTTTTTTGCGCTCGTGTATTGAAGCGACGATATGATTGATACATATTTATGCATTTATCTGATCAGGAGCTCCTTTCTTCCAGCATCCTCAGAGTTTATCAGCATCACTAGTAGAAAAGCAGAAAGAAATTCAGCCTTAATTTCCTGTACCATACTGATAAATGAACAGCAGAACTTGCCAACCAGCTAATATTAAATGGTATATGGACTGTTATGTTAGGTGTAAAGAGCTGGTTTGGCAGGATTTTTGAGTATAAAGCAAGTGACTTGTAAGCAGATGAGACACAAAATATACAGCCTGCCTCAGTATTTTCCCCAGTACTTACATGGAAGTGGCAACAGAGTTCTTGCTCTTCCATTCAGGTGTTTTATAAACTTGCCTATCTTCTTGCTATCAAAATATTGGCATGAGGAATTCAGGCTGGGTGCTTGTGTGATGAAAGAGTGAAAAGAATTGCTCTTTGAGTGATGCTGAGATGGTATGCAGTGGAGCATAACCCTTGTTAAAGGGTTGGGTTAGAGCCAAAAGCAAGCTCAAAACCATTAGCTTTTAAGAACATGCTTTGCTGCTGCTTGCATGGTTGTTTTTTTTTTAACCTTGTGACTCCTCATTGTGCTTCAGATAGAATTCGTATCAATGTTTTGGGAATTATCGTTGCTTAGGGTACCCTGGCTCCTATCAGTGCCACACCTACAATACAGACAGTCTTTGTATGAGATGCCTAGAGCCACTCAGAGTTACACTTGTAGAAATGGCAATAATATTAAACAGATGATATTAAAGGTAAAAATTCCTGGCATTTCCTAACATTTTCCCCCAATGACTATCATGAGGAAGAAACTTGTATTTCAGCTTCCTTAGTGCAGTAAGTGTTGGTAAAGGTGGATTTAGCTACTTGACTGTGTCAGGACAGGTAAAGATTAGAACTATATACAGTAAATGCTAGGCACATGATTAATGTTTTTCCAGGAATCAGTAAGGCAGTTTATACTAACTAGAAGGAACAGCTAAAAAGTTGGGGTTTGTACATTAAATTGAATTAAATAAGACTGGATCTTGAAACTTGCCTCACATTTAATTGTCTCTTTATTGTTCTTTTCTCCTTGTTTGGTGAGACTTGCTTCATTTTACCACGGATCAGCTAAGTAATGTTGGTGCAGTATTCCCCATGGAAGCTCCGGCACTGGTGTCCATTGTTCAGTGACATTGTGTCCACCATGTGGTCAGTCGCACCAAGGGCGTTATTGTACCAGTTGCTCTAAGTTTATATAGATTTTTGTTTTCTCTTTTTCCTAAAATTAACTAAGGAATTTCAAATATTTGGTCTCAAGGGCACAGTTGATTCATGTGGTAGCTTTTCAAAACAGAAATTATAGTAATGTGCCCAAATTCTGTTTTCTTTCTGTGGGAATAAGGCACTGAAAGCACTCTGTGCATTTAAAAATGCTTTTCCTTTAGGTTCTCAATCTATTTTGATTTCGATTGCTTAAATATTGCCCATGAAATATTCAACAGTTACAGTCCTTGATTGAATTACATATAAGATGAGGTAAAAAAGCATTGTTCTTTGAAGTTTCTCTGTGTCATTCAATAGCTCTGATCTGATTTTCTGAAATATATGTACAAATTCTTCTTGGAGTTTCATGACATCATCACATCTGTAGATTTAGCGATCTGATGCAAATGATGATCTAATTCTGTTAAAATGATTAGAGTGCCAAAACATTAACAACATTTTGTATTCTCCCCATCTGCTGTATTCCTGAATACATTCCAGTGTTTTATTTATGTTATACCCTTTGTTTTGAATCATGTTCTTTTGCTGCTTGCATGAAGGTTTTATGGAACTTTTTTCTGGTATTTCACTATTGGGAACATCTGGTCATCCCTTCATTAAGCACCTCATACTTTTGGAAAACTTTTTGTTCATTTAAAAGAGTAGTATTTCTGGTTTTGGACATCATTTTAGCGTTGTGTCATTTGTAGTTAATTGCCCATACAAATAGAGATGAAAGGAAGCTTGAGATGGGATAAAGTTATTGGGATCATTTCATCCCTGTTGAAACTTCATTGACTTATATACATGTGTATTATACATCAATATAGCCCTCCAGTTTTCTTCATGCCTACATGTAGTGAATCACTGCTTTACACCCTGGATATTTACTTCCACGTGCTTCTCCTGTGAGGTCTAACAGGAACAACCTGAAGTTCTGTAGATTTCATTTTACGAGTAGTCCCTAAAGACTAGCGTAGGAACAGTCCCTAAAGATTGCTATTTGACAGTTGTTTTCAAAACACTAAACAGATAAAAGGTATAAGAAAACACCTTTACCATGCAAATATTTCATGAAATATGTACAATTTGTACTCCTACTTCAGCACAGAATGCAAGAAATCAACTTTAGGTTGCTACCAGCACCAGCATGATGTGTCTCGGAGAAGTAGTGCTCCTTGGTCTGATCAGAAATATGAACAGAAATGGTGAGGATCGGGACTTTTGTGGATTAGTATGTGGGCAGAAGGGATTTTTTGCTCTTTGTGTAAAAGAAGTCATCCAGTGATTCTGTTGAAAAGATTTAGTTTGAACACTGACACGGAGATGTGGCACTGAAACATAAACAGATGACTTCAGAATGACTGCAGTAAATGCAATTATGCTTCAAGCCACAGTAATCTTAAATGAGATATTTTATTAATGTTAATAACTTTGGGGACTACATTTGTTTCTGCTTAGGTCTTTCAAGCAAGAGTTACTCTGTGCAACAAGGTGCCTGCAATATAAAGAAGGTGGAATGTGTACCGAGGGATGTTTCTGAGGGCTTAAAACCAATTGAGATTTATTAACTTTCAGGATTTGGGTTAACATGGTTCCATGAATAGGCACAAGGCCTGGAGAGTGGGATTAGGAAGATTTCCAGAGGCTCTGAACTCATGTCAAGCAAAACTGTTATGCCAAGCAGCTAAGTCAACTGAATAGGGAAAAGCCTTGAAAGTGCTTTATCAGTGCATAATGTTTGTAAATTTTATTCAATTAATTTACAGCTGCAGGGCTCGTGAGGCTGAAATTAAAGTTTTGTAAAGTTTTGATAAGGAAGAAGCCAAAACCAAACAAAAATGTTTGATTAGCTCTGGATATTTTTGAACAAGTTGGCAAAAGAACAAAATTGCAAGCAAGTGTTGCAGAAGATGGTGTATCTCGTCCTAGGAGTCTCTGCGATCGGCTGGACGGGTAGCAGAACGCCTGTGGGTGGGCTTGCCATTTGCTTTCCCTCCTGCCAACAAGTGCCTCAAAGAAAAGTCATGTCCCAAAGAAAAGCCTCTGGAAGTTAGTACTCTCAAAAATACTGAACAAATAAACCTTTTGTTTAAAAGGACTGTTATTTCTGTGACGAGATTAAATGGGGTTTACTTCAGACAATAAACAATAGTGAAAAAGAGGATGTGCCAGACGACAGCCAGGGTATTAAAATATGAGCTTTACACACAACATCAGTGCCTCTGTTGCAGGCTTGAAGATGACGAACTCTTGAATAGTTGCTCGCCATGCCACTGCTTATTCGTTTTGTTTTTTTTTTTTTTTTTTTGGGGGAATCAGGGAAACCCTGAACTTCCCAAGAGCCCTTTAGATATGTCTTGGGAAGATCAGAGTTGGGGCTGCTGCCCCGCTGCTCTGCTTCTTGTGGGTGAGTTAGGAGAAGTGGTGTTACCCGTGGATATCTTTTGTTGATATCTTATCATGACCTTTTGTTCCTCATGTGAGGCCAGGGTAGGCCAGACTTTTGAACCAAGCTAAAGCTGAGTTCTCCCTCCCATATGCAACATGGGTCACTAAGGGAGCAGTTTCTATTCATTATTTTGTGTTTTCATTAGTGAAAAGATCAGGGTTTTTGTTGTTTTCTTACATGCATTTTGAATTTTTAGACTTCAGTTCCCATTTCTCAGTATTGTTTCTTAAAATAAGATTAGCGAAGTGGATTATCCAGATGGCTTTTTTGCTTCCAGTCATTGTGGAGTTTATATTTTATTGGGAACCTTCTGCCAGTGTATCTACAATGAAAAGGGGAATTCCATTAAAATTGAATTTTCACATGGGAACCTATCCACTTTTGCTGAAGTATTTTGACTGACTTTGGGAAAATCAAAACAAAATACTCCAGTTTCAGTCAGGTCACTTTAAAAGCAAACATCTCAGTTTGTTAACATAATCTTTGAAGGGGGTGAGTGGTATAGGTTTGATGCATCCCAGTCACGTCAAAGTTGTGGCAGATGCACTTAGACAATGCTGATCTGTCTGGAAATGGGAGCTTGAACTCAGGGAGAAGCTCAGCCTACATCTGGGCAAAATGTAAACTGCCTTTTCTGGGAGCAGAGCAGTCTCGAGGGGAGAAATGCAGCATCATCCTTGCTTGAGTCTCTGCTGCGTCTGTCATTGAAGTCCTTCCGTTTTGGGAGAGACCTAAGGACAACAGGAGGTTACTGATGGTGGTGGTGGGCTGTTTGCTAGAACCGTTTTGGCGGAGGGCACAGCTACCCGTGAGCCCTGGGGAAACTGCAGTCCCACTGTCAGTGCTTTCACCAGGGCTTCACTGGGCCAGTAGAAGT
>Ga0181612_162665_pt1 | contig 12408 bp, 7 predicted proteins | sample HoacroProtozoa21_FD_119630 | JGI IMG/M metagenome (GOLD analysis project Ga0181612, IMG submission 119630) | Hoatzin crop microbial communities from Cojedes, Venezuel. Combined Assembly of Gp0051906, Gp0051904, Gp0051908 | reverse complement strand
GGGTCAGCCCCCACCCCCTGGCTGTGCTCCTTCCTGGAGTCCGGTGAAAATTAACCCTGTCCTGGCCAAACCCAGGACAGCCTGGACTTACTGTCCGGGTTAAGATAATGGTAAATCTGGCAAACGAGCACCCAAAACGGCTGATGGGTGCTGTCAAAAGAGCTTGTGAGTGTTCAGCTCACTGCCCAATGGGGGGTGGCTGATACAGATTCTCAGGGCAGGTTGTCCCCCCCCGGACATGCTATCTCCTTGGGGACAGACCTTCCATAGTGCTGTTCCCCCTCTTCCACAGTGTTAGTGGGAAGGAAGCTCTGCCTGCTCCAACAGCGAGGTCCTGGCTTCAAAGTCTCTGCTTTGTGCTGGGGCCACTGCAGGGGCACTTGGGTCCTTGCTGGACACTTGCTTGTTGTCGAGCTGTAGTATCAGCAAATGTTAGGGACTTGGAGCAGCTTGTCCAAACAGCAGGTCAGCAGGTAAGGCACAGGAGTCTTGTCGCAACAGGCTTGGAGAAGGACGTGGCCTTACCTGAAAGAGATGCTGGGAAAATTTGGCGATAATGCTTCTAGATGCACAGTTTGGACTCAGTCATTTTTCACAGATTTGTCTTGCAATTCTGCTGCTTGTTTGAGTCTTGAGGGGTCTTAACTTCTGTCAGGAACATAGCAAGCATCCCTCCTGGTTTCTGTAAGTAAAGAGCTGCTACCGTGATTTGTTCTGAATTTGGAGTGGTCACTGTGGGCTAAGGTGTGTTCAGGTAACATGATGCTGTATGTGAGGCAGGGCATAGGAAGTCTCAGCTTTCTGCACTTCTACTGCCATTCATGAGATCATGATGGTCAGAAAACTATTCTTTAAACTAACAATGTCCTCATGTTTTCTCTTTGTTCTCTGAACAGCCTCCCCTCTCCACTCCCTCCCAAGAAAACCTTACCTTTCTCCTTCTTATTGTCAAATGGTGCCTTCTGGGCAGCCCACACACAGGCATTGCCAGTATGAGCTACACTTCCCCAACGCTTTGGCTTAGTCTAATAATTGGATTAATTTAATCTTCTTTTGTCGTCATTCTTTTTGACTGTATCCCAGTTCTCTTTGGAACAGATTTGAAAGATAGGCAGGGATCAGAGGCTGCCAGCAAGTACAGAGTGAACCGGGCAAGGGAACAAGGCATGGCATGGTGCGCCTTCTAAGGGAAAGGAGCTAGAGACAAAAATGAGGGGAAAAAGCAGATTGGAAACGGGCTGTGCTTTCTTACTCGCAATACGTGGTGTTCTGGGTAGAACTCAGAGGAAGGGAGACAGCGTGCATCCTGATAGAGGTGGAATCCAGAGGGAAGCAGCAAAACCAGATGATTAATACATTCAGAACTGACCAAAATCCCAGGGCTCCAGATCCATCCTGAAAGCGCTAAGAGTAACGAAATGGACACGAAGTCTGTATTTGCAGACATCTGTCTGTGGCATGCTTTTAGCTTCATTGCAGGGCTTGATTAATCGATCTGCTGGAACTATTCCACACTTCAGTACAGTCAAAATTCTATTTTCTGAGCCACAGTTAATTGAGGCTCTCGGTTACCTGAAGGATAAATATCTCCTCAGAGTTATGACTTCAGCACATAAGTACCGCTAAGACTTTACTGCATAAATCTTTAAACACTGATGAACTAATGTCTTGGGGCCAAATCCAGCACCAGTGTTCTGTAAATCTTTACTTCTAATGGTCTATGTGAGATTAATATGAAAATGTTGAAGCCAGATTTGCAGTACATTCACTGAATGTTGTCCCAGGTTGCAGAGGCATGCTTATTTGGTGTTTATTCACGGGGAAAATTCAAAGTAAGAGAGGAAGAATTACATTTAAAAAAGTATTGCCCAAAAATGCATGTCAGTTTTCATCGACACATCCTTGTATCTACTCTGTCTGCTTTTCTGCTTTAATAAAGAGTACACACCTGATTCTCACAGTCTTAAGGAAGAACACAGTAGCTACAATGATGTGCCAATGAAAGTAATTCAAAAAGTCATGAAGAACAGTTGCTTACATAAGTACTGTTTGGGTAAGAAGGGTATGAGGAAAAAGAATATCATAAGCAGTAGAGCTTATGGTCAGGGAGTGGGCTCTCCTTCAGAGCTTCTCACAGTCCTGTTGTTTGGAGGGACTGAAGTATCCTACTACATATGTGCCTCCTCTGTCTGCTGTCACTCTTTCAAATTAAAAAGTAGTTATGACATGTAACAGGGCTATAGATGTATCTAAGGCATTTCTTAGAAATATGAACATGCATGTTATAAGACTAAATATTAGTAAATATATTCATATTCAAACATGAATTTGTAGAATAACACTGTGCCCTAATTTTTTAACTGGCAGAAACAACTGGGCACTAGGAATAAGGAACTTCCTGCAGTAGTTCAAGTTCACCTGTGGTGAATCAAGTAGCTGACAGAATTCATAGCCTCAGGCCATCATTAATCAGGGGAATTGTCTCATGGAGGTTTATTGTTTGTGTTTTTCTTCTATTAGCACTTCAGAGATAATTCAGAGTATCTTGACAAGGTCTCATTATACCCATCCAGAGGCTGTGAGTCTAAATAATTCTGTTGGAGTAGGGGGAATAGAGACAATCTGAGAGAGTCTTTTTGAAGCATAGTTTGGCTTGGTAGCAGGGAAACAGGCAGAAAGCCACTGCAAAGGAGAGCTTTGAAAAAAACGAAACAGGCAGTGCTCAAGAATTTAATCAGGCATGAATATGACATGCACTGATGTCTCCCCTGCAGTACCTGTGTGTGACAAATCTGCCATTATTTCTTGGTCTCCCATCAGCCCATTTTCCAGTTGCTTGCCTCTTGCTTGCCCGGGCTGCATCACCTGCAAAACTGGATGTGAATATGGAAGTGCGTCCCCTGTGCAGAAGGGTCTCGCATGTGGAGCCGGGCAGCCTGGGCTTTATGTCCTTTCTTCTTACTTGGCCTGGTGCATCAGTTTTATCTGTATCTTATGTAAACCTAGGGGATGATTAGTATCCATTTCAGAGTCGATATTCTAAAATAGAAAATTATGATCTTTGTGTTGTTACGATATTTTCTTGCAGGCCTAACTTGGCGTCCTGCCCTGATCCTCTGAACCATGTTCTTGTAGAGAAATTCAGTCCTTCATACACTTTCCCCTGTTAGGGCTGTGTTTGTTCACAGTAGGTGGAGGGGCTCTTGGCCCTTGTGTTGTCAGCAGTGTTACCCACACAGGCAGCGCTGTCGGGGAAGGGACTGCATGGTTTCCATAGGCTTGCATTTTTTTCTGCTATCAGCAAGCTGGAAAGGAAGGTCCTGCTGGAGAAAGAAGGAAAATTTCTGTGCTGGCTTAGCTCAGGCTTCCTAGTAACATTGTAGTAGAGGAACTATTTCTACTTTAGCTGCTTGAAATATAATTTGATGATCATGAAAAGTATTTTCATAGCTTTGAATTTAGAAGCTCCCTGTTTTCCACAAAACAACACAGCATGAGCAGCTTCAGTGCAAACATGGCCGGCCATGCATGTACAGCCTCCAGGACTTGTTTACTCTCTGCTTAGACAATTGTGTAGGTGGCAGTTGTGTTTCTGGTTTTCAGGAAGCCACTGCCCATCCCACTGTAACTACCTCGAGTGATGAACGTCCTTTGTTTTCCTCAGAAGACTGAATAGCTATCATACGTTTAGAGCTTTTGGGTCTGTATTACTGTCACTCCGTTAAAAGTCTTGCATCACTGTCAGTTCAATTATCTACTTGAGGCTTTTCACAAATCTGCATCTTTTACCGAATCCAGTCTTGGCCTTCTGTTTGGCTGCTTCTCCCACTAATGTCCTGCAACTACTTTTCAGCCTGATCCTTTTATCATGAATTGCGGCCCGATAAAACAGCACTTTTGTCCTCCATTTCCCTCTTGAAACCTTTTTGTGCTGTATGGCCTATGAGGCACCAGCCAATTTGGTATGGCTGGGAAATAAGATGCTTGGGAACAGCTGCAATTTTAATTTTTTTGTAAATGCTCAAGTGACTTGTAACCATTACATTGTGCTATCCCCAGCTTGTGCAGTGACGTGCTGTAGCTTGTTATAGTCTCCCTAGGTATCGTCCATTCCCTTCTATGTCTTCCTGTGTACTTTTTGTTTTATTTTGAATGAAATATTTTACAGGAGGAGCTGTGATTTATGGATTTGCTTAGTGCCTAGCACAGTGGAACCAGTTTTATGTTTGGATAACCGCAGTTCAGCATCTGTCCTGTCTTGGGATGCTTTTAATCAGCAGGCAGCCTGGAAGGACTCTTCCAAGCATACTGTATGAAAGAAGTTCCCATCAAGGCTGGACTGACTGGACACGTGGCGGTAGAAGGCAAATATTGAGACAGTGTCAGCGCATTGGTGTTTGTCTCCTTGCAGTTGTGGTGAAAGGCTCAGCCTTCAGGCTTCTTTTCTTTCTGAAAAGAAGTCAACAGTGGTCTCTGCAGTGGGTTAACTTATATTGTAGACATTGTCCCAGACCTGGTCTAGACTCAGTTACTAGACTTCTAGTGTAGTGACTAGGTATTCTGCAAAGTGTAAAAAAGAAGTAGAGACTAAATAGATAATTATGAAGTATGTGATATAGAACCAGGAAAGAGAAATCCTCATTGCACAGAGGAAATAGTGTGGGGTAGAATAGTGCATGGCCTGTTGGATATATGTGTGTGAGTCTTCTTTGGCTTTGGTCAGCAGGTGTAAGGCAACGGAAATAATTCGTGAGGGGATCCTTGGCATAAGAAGGCAGGGACTGAGAGGGAAGGACCTTCTGTGCATTTGATCCAAGTTTGTGAAGAGACTTTCAAAATTACAAGGAAAACCTTACAGATAGTATTGCGTGCTGTGGACGCTCCCAGTCAACAGTTCAAATACATTTCATGTAAAGCTGTAGAAGGAAGTGCAAGGACTAAGAACCACAAGTGGTAAAGCTTAGAAAGCCTTACTGAAAAGAGAGGAAAACTATACAATCCTTTGGCAGCTTAGTAAAAACTTTACAATCATTTTCTTCCCTGGAGGATGACGTTCCATATTTCCTCAGTGCCTTACTTAGCAATAGGTATGACTTTTAAGGCCTCTGCATCTTTTGATGTCTGTCTCCTCAGATATAAAAAAATTCTCCCTTCCTGCTGCAGCCATGTATCCTCATTCTGACAAAACATACCTACAGTCCGTTTCCTTCTTACTGCTTTCCCTTACTCCTGTACCTCTGACTACTGATTTGTTCTTGAAATTACACGAGAATGGAGGAATGGCACGAGGATTCAAACTCCTAAGCTGATGGACTCTGCTGGGAAACTAACCAAGTAACATTACATTGACAAACTCTCACTCTCCTCAGAGAGAAAGTTTGTAGTGCCCTTGCATACCAGCTGCTTGTGGACTGTGTGGAGATACACCCCCTGCATATTCCTCCTGTTCCACCTCCACTGCTGTCTTTCAGGGTTTCTTAGGACTGAACTGTTAGAAGACGTAAGGTAATTCCTGGCGACTCCTTAGTCTTTCACCCATGAGGTCACAGTGTGTTGTTGACCCAGATCTGTGGCATCTGATGATAGTTCAGTGTCCTGTGCAAAGTAGGCTGTGCCATTAGGAGATTAGGGTCTTTGTTCAAGCACATTTAAGAGAAGAGTGAATAGGTCATGGATACAGCTCTGTCCTTTCTGCTTTCAGTATTCCCCTGTGAATATTCTGCATATCTTCTTTATGTCCATTATTATAGTTCCTTTTTCCATGTAAACATTTCCTCTTTTGTTGTCTCCTATCAGAATTTCAGTCATAACTGTGTGTTAGTACTTTATTCAGAGGGGGACCGTGTTTACAGAGCAGGGCAGAAACAGTCTCTTTCCAGGTGGCATTGGAAGGACTGCACGAACATTAGTGCGGTCCTTTTGTAGCACCTCCTGCCACAGAACTGGCAAGTGCAGAGCAAAGAAGTTAAACAGCGTGTGATGAAGAGTCAAGAGAAACCCAACTTGAAAGCGTTTCTAAGAATGAAAGAGGTCAAATTCACCCTGTGGTGTAAATCTGTAAGGCTTCAGTAAAATTATGCTCAAAATCAGCTTGGGCCAGGGACTGTAGTGTGGCAGAGCAATGCTTAGGACCTTGTACATGTCTACAAAAAGCGTAAAAAAAAAAAGCGGAAACAGTTCAGTGATAAGCAAATTGTGCCCTTTCAAAACCTCTTCACCGTTTCTTCCTGTAGAGACTATAAGAGTTTGTTCTCATTTCCTATTTGTCATGACTAACCAGCTCTCTCTAGGCTCAGCTGTTCCTTTTTATTCTCCTCCTTCGTGTTTTGCTGTCCTGAAGCAAAATCTGAATGGATTGCAATGACTCTCTCGTACTTTTTGACTTGGTGTCAGGCAGTCTGACACCATAAGAAAACTATCTTCCAAATGCTAGCTATACAACGCATGAGTTCTTTAACAGAAGAAATAACTGTTCAGCGGAATAATGGGTGCAAGGTGTGGTGTCTGGAAGTACAAAACCTCTGAAACTTCCAGTTCCCTTTATGTAGCTCCCATCAAAGCTCAGTTTTCCACTACAGTAAACATTTTCGGTATAGAGATAGTAGGTGACAGCTGGAAGGGCCCAGGTTTTCAATGCTGTGTTCATCTCATCTATTCCATGTTAGAATCAGAAACATAGGGGACAGTGCTGTTTCTTGAGAAGAGCAAAAAGGTGATGTGAGCTGCGTGTGAGATGACTGTTTTTCTACTGAGATGCAATCAGTAAGTTCTTCGCCAGCCTCACCCTGGCAAAGCCTTTGTGCCTGTCAGCTCCCTCCTTATCACCAGTGGGATACCAGCTGCAGCCCGCTTCTCAGGCAGAGCCGTATACATTATCCGGGCCCATTCCAAGACTCGGAGCAGGGGAAGGTCCCACCTTTCCCCAGGACTTAAAATTTGCTGTGGTAAAAACGAGACGATTTCAGTTCTTTCTCAGGTTTGTCCTTTGCGGATGTTAGGAGTTTGTGTGTGTTGCCATGTGGGGGGTAAGGACCTGTGACATCCTCGTTGACTCCTCTCTCTCTCTCTCTCTCTCTCTTTCTCTCCTCATTCCAGAGTGCCTGCTGGGGTGTGTGCAGAAGAATGGCTGCGGCAGAACCTCTGACCGCTTTCTCCCGATGGTACCTCTACGCCATTCACGGTTATTTCTGTGAGGTGATGTTCACAGCTGCCTGGGAGTTTGTGGTCAACTTTAACTGGAAGTTCCCAGGTGTTACCAGTGTGTGGGCACTCTTCATCTATGGCACCTCCATCCTCATTGTGGAGAAGATGTACCTATATCTCAAAGACAAGTGTAACATTTTAGTGCGCTGCTTCATTTACACACTTTGGACATACCTCTGGGAGTTCACCACCGGCCTCATCCTGCGCCAGTTCAATGCCTGCCCATGGGACTACTCCCAGTTTGATTTTGACTTCATGGGCCTGATCACCCTGGAGTATGCCATCCCGTGGTTTTGTGCTTCTTTCATCATGGAGCAGCTGGTGATCAGAAACACCCTGCGCTTACGATTTGATGAGACTGCTGAGCCAGGGGCCCCCACTGTCCCCGTTGCCTTGGCCAACGGCCATGTGAAGACTGATTGAGCAGTGACTCAGAACTACACTTAGCAGTCTGAAAGAGCCCAGAACTCTACCACGGACTGTCAGCTCTGGCTCTGAGGTACTGCTCCTTGCTGTATGATAAGATTTATAAACCCCATTTTTCTAATGGGGGTGTGCATGGGATATACCAGAAAAAAAACGGAACCAATAGATTTTCTATGGATTTTACTCTTTGGGCTCCAAGGACCGATATCAGTTATTTGTTAGTTAGGTCAATTCTGATTTTAACTTATTACAGATGAAAGCAGTCCTTTTGCTTACTCTTTATGTGGAGAAAGAAGAAGAAGAAACGCTGCGGCGGAAATGCATACAAAAAGAAAAAACGTAATTAGCAGATGGCCATTGACATGCCAGCTAAGTTAGCGATTGGCTTACTCCATTAGGCAATATTCAGGTGCTTGCTTGCAACCAATACCTCCTGTGGGACCTGAGATGCTGCAGGAACAAGGAAAATCCATCTGCTGTTGAGAAGAACCTAGAGTGGCAGTCTGCTGGGGAGGTAGATGGTGTTCCCCTCATGAGGTCCCACTGGCCTCTCCCCAGGTTCTTTGTTGCACCACGAAATAATCTGGTGCTGGACATCTTGCTGAGTTTATACAGATCTTGTACTTTTTGAAATCTCAGTCCTGATACTCATTAGAAATTGTTTTTTTTCTTTTTTTTTTTTTAATAAAGGCCTTTTTTGCCGAGTGAATTTTACCGTAATCTGTGCAATCTGAATCTTGGCAAAAGGCACAAGAAATAGTGTAAGTCTTCCCATCTCCTCTCTCCCCTCAAAGCAGACCTTGCCTGAACGGCTGCTGCAGATTGCAGCTCCCGTCTCAGCTGTGCAAACCTTGTAGAGACTGTACAGGCCACAAGAGTTTTCTGCCTTCCTTCCCAGGGATTCCTCTGTTGCTGGTGATGTTGATGACTTAGTCTGGCTGCAACTCACTGTATATGAAGGTCAAAACCTTAACGTGGGTAACGTGATGTCCTCTGGCACTGACTCTCGCCTTCCTTCAGCACTGGCAGGTCTTGGCTCAGTTCTGCCCAGTGTTCTCAGTGTATCAAGAGAATTTGCTTTTTCTTCCCAAATTCTCCTTTAAATAACCACAGCCATATTGTCATGACAATAATTGGAGGCAGCAAGAGATATGCCATGCTGCCTGATACATTATTAAAAAAAAACGAAAAGCAAAAAATCCCTCTCTGAAGAGCACTTCTTCATGGTCTGCTTGAGTGAGGTTTGGAGTTAGGGTGCTAGAGCAGTAGAGAGGTGGAGCAGGAGGGAGTGTTGTAGCTCCACTGTAGAACTACCTGCACTGGGGGCAATTTGACATTTAACGTGTTGGGGACATTTGAGGAGTGTAGGAAAAGTTGTAGTGCAGGGAGAATGCTTGATAATGGCAGCCACGGGTTTGTAGTTCATTCTAGCAAGTCTTGACTTTTGAAGTTAGCAACAAACATGGAGCTTCCAGCTGTCAGATGTATCTCACTCCTAACTGGGTTACGGGGGAGGTTTGCTGTAGTTGCCCTGTAGACCGAGATTAATTTTAGGTGTTCTTCCACCATAGTCAACAGAGCTGCACCAGGGATCAATTTGGCTTGAAATGCAAACATGTTGGTGTGATTGTGGGATTCCACTCGTTTTGGAAATGGTCAGGCTATTTCTTTGTGGGGTGCCCTGTCTCTGGTAGGGAGTGCTCAGCTGTGAACCTGCTCCTTGCCGTAGGGTGTCCATTCCTGAGGGGGGAGAGCACTCCTGGCCCTGTGAGGAGAATTGCTTGTTGGTTCTGCTCTTAGGAAGGCAGTGTTAATCCTTTTTGTGTCACACAGAGTGCAATTACTTTATTCCTCCCTTCCCGCTTCTCACCTGGCATCCGTTGCTGGCAATGGACACACGAAAACACCGGTGGCAAGGAGTTAATCAGATCTGTCCTGAGGTACGCAATGCCTCCTGAAGCACCCAGAGTACTTAGGTGGGTATTTAGAGTTTCCTTCTTGTAGTTCATTAAATTAAAAGAGGACAAACACTGAACAGATTTTTTTTTTCCATGCTGTGATGCCAGTATTATGAAATCAGAGGAACAGTACGTAGTTTATCAGCCTTGATGGTCTTGGGTGTGTAGACCCAGGCAAAATAGTTACCTGACACTGCACATGGGGGGAAAAAGAGAGATGAGATTTGTATGTGGGAGGATGCAGATGAGCTGTACTGGATCAGAACAAGAATTGCAAGGTGCAGTTGAGAGTTGGGATCTCCCCGTTTTGGCCCTGGTTCTGTCAGGGTCATTAAAACACTGTGTCTGAAGCTGGGCTGCCCTCTCACAGCATAGCTTACATGTAGTGGTGTGCTGCCTACACCGCTCTGCGTCATCTGAAACCCTGAGCTTCATAGAAACCTCCTTAGGATCCCTGCTTTCTCCTTAGCTGTTACAAAACTCTTTAAAAAGCCTACAAGGAGTTAGCAACGTGGTTTGGTGACTCCCAGCTGGGACTGGGGGAGGAGTGTCTGTTTGCAGAGCTAACCCGGTGCACAGTCACAGTCGTGTGTCTTGGCTTCAGAAGCTCCCCACTAAATGACACTGGTTTTGCTCAGTGAGGTAACATTTAGATGCTCAGAGTATGGAGGGGTTTCCCAGCAGCATCTAGTATCCTATTTCATTATCCTTATTGCCTGTGCCATTGTAACAGCTATTGTTGCCTGCTTTCCGCTGATGTCTGCCAGGTACAACCCAGCTATTGCATCCTCACAGTGGTAATCTACACCCAGAATTGCACTTTACTTGTAGCTTGCACACCAGAAACAGAAAGGGAGCCGGCAAATTCTTAAATCAATTAAAATGATCATACATAATACCATGTACCTAATGCAGCAGGATTAGCCAGGCTTCTCCTTTCTGAGCAACATTGCTACAGTCAGAGCTTTGTCTTTTCTGCAAAATCTCCCTTTTTAATACATGTGATGCTTCTTATAATGTCTTACAGAAGTGCCCAGAGCATGTTACTGGGGTCTCAGTGGCAGCTCAGCAAGAGCTTGGGGGCTGGACTGAAGTTGCAGAGACATTTACAGTAAGAAGAAAAAAACGCACAAGGCCTAACATTTGTTTGTATGTGTATCTTCCTCAGTAGATTAAAGTTGCCTGTTTTTGAGTTCACCAGCAATAAAATAACCTTGTGATTTATCTACCTTGTCCTAACTGCAGCAAAGAGGGAATGGCCCATCGCTGCTTTTCCTTTCCGGTGGGTGGTGGGATATGGACTCCAATTACCCCGAGGTTCCAGTTTTGCCTCCCTTCTCATGCTTATCTCTTGTGTGGTTCACCCTAAAGGATCTCGAAGTACACGATGAAATACAGAGTATGGTGTCCTGCGGCACAAGAGGCAGTTCAAGCATTACTGTGATGTCTGTTTAACACACTCCAAAGATCTTGCCAGAGGGAAATGGTTGATTTACAGCAGGACCAGACTGCCTTTTGGTCTTTGGTGCTACAACTGAGAGAAATGTGTACCTATGTACCAGGTACTACTGCGCCTCTGGTCTGAGTGCATTTTGTAATTAAAGCAGAATAACCCAGTCAAAGTTTTGCTTGACTAGTCCTGTGACTATAAAAGGTAAAAAAAAAGACTGCAGGGCTCTAACTGCTTTGAGAATTAGGAAGCGGGTGACAAGTCTTCCTGAGTTCAACAGCGTTGCTCTGCTGCTGACTGGTTTTCTGAAACCTGTGCAGAAAGAAAGGGGACTTTGTGCAAAGGAACTTCTGCCCTTTCTGTACTATGAATAAAACATGAGCCACCAATAAGATAGGAACTGAAACCAAATGTTTTTCTGATTTAGTTTATCCTGGGCGCTGAATACATGCAGTATGCCCTATATTGAAGGAGGAGGCTTGCAGACCTGAGTGCTGTGCTTCAGCTCTTCTGCCTGCCTTCCGCCCGAGAAGGAAACTACTCTCTTGCCCTTCCTTCCTGCACATCAGCAGCTACCAAATCCCTCTGCAATCCATCCCATGTTGTAGAAGGAAATCTCTCTTCTGGTACGGCCCCTGCTAAACCAAAAGCTGTTCCCACTGTGCATCCTCTCACTGAGCTGCTTTGGCCCCTAATGACTGGGTAGGGTCACAGAGCTGGTGAGAGAGACCTCAGGAGCATTGTCTTTGTTTGGCAAGTGGCCTCCACTTGTTCTTGTCTTCCCTTACTCCCCTCAGAGTGTCCTGAGCCAGCCCCTGGGGAAGGGACCTTCCCTTCCTTCCACCTCCCGCCCCAGGGAATGGAGCAAGCTCTTCTGCTGACCAGGGGCCTCGGTGATGCTCAAGGCTTTTAAGTTAACAGGGGTCAGTCCCGGCTTGGGCAGGGGAACTTTGATTTAAAAAGCTGTAAGGCTCTGGGCTTCAGGCTCATTACTAGCAAGTCACGCACAGGCATGACAGTGAACATCATGTACCACACGGAATGGTTTATTTCTTCTAGGATGGCAAGGGTTTGCTCCATCAAGGGTTTGGCCACTTGGTTCACTGCTTTGTGACAAAGAGGGAAGTTACAGAAGCAGGTGGTGTGGTGCCCCCAGTACCTGCTCTGCTTTTGGCCCCTGGGCAGCTAGCACAGATGCCAAGGGAAAAAGTGCAGTCTCCACAGAGGTCCTAAGGAGGGGTGGGGATGCACTGGTTAGTTCGTGTCCAAAGGCACCACTGCTTCAAGTACAAAGCTGCGCTTTCCCACCGAGATCTTGACTACCTGCAGCAGTGCAAAAGCTGTGTGCTTGCCCCAAAGTATACAATTGCC
>Ga0181612_125436_pt1 | contig 12408 bp, 5 predicted proteins | sample HoacroProtozoa21_FD_119630 | JGI IMG/M metagenome (GOLD analysis project Ga0181612, IMG submission 119630) | Hoatzin crop microbial communities from Cojedes, Venezuel. Combined Assembly of Gp0051906, Gp0051904, Gp0051908 | reverse complement strand
TTGTCGTCCAATAAATGACAGTTAAGATGAAGACTTTGCTGTGGGATGTCTGTCTTTATGATGTCCCTTGTAATATTTTTTTTATCATTCCAGCTAATAGAAAAATTCCATAAATTATAAATAAATAAGCCACCATTGTATTTAACACTTACAGAAAGTAGAGATAAGGAGACAAAAAAGTTTCCTCTTGCATGTCTGACAGTAACAATTCTTCCTACTTTCTGTAGCCCCGCAAGCCATAGGTTTGTCTGCTACTGTCAGAGCAATGTTTGCTCTAATGGCTTTTTCAGCATGTGGAATGTAAAAAGAACTCTCTGGTGGGATCTTTTTTTTCGCTGTCAACATCTGGGAGGATGTTGGGTTTATGTCTTTCAGTGCATTTGTGTCTTACGGGATGTACTTTAAACTGCAGATAGCTAGCGTTATCTTTGATCCTGTTTTGTTATTTTTTTTTTGTTTATTTAGGTGTTTTTTAGGTGTTACCTACTCTGCTTGTAGAAATGACCTGTGGAGGTGGCTATGATGTGTGACCTTGGTGTGATAGAGCTATCTGTTACTTTGGCAGATTGGAATCCCATTTTCTTGGGAATTTTAACTCTTTCTGCCTTTAGGTTAGAAATGGAAGTTGTCGCTGTTGTTTGGTTTTCTCCTTGTTTTGCTTCTTATCCTGTTCTTCCATTTACAATTTAATTGGAATAAATCATTCTTGTGCTTTATGATTTATTAGATGTTAGTGGTAAGGTTTCTATCATTCTGCTGTGAGCATTTAAACAGACGATCCAAATAAACTGTAGTGGGGTTACAAGCTAAGAGTTAAGACTCCTGTGTTTGACTTCTAGTGGTTTGATTTATCTCCCGTTCATGAGGCTCAAATGTAAAACTGGATATATTGGATCAGACAAAAAGTGTGCATATCCTGTCTTCGAAAGTAAATGGTGAAGAATGCTTTATAAACACTAAAGGAATTGAACAAATTCATGGAACTCCTTGGAGTCATTTATCCTGTGGCCCTCCTAAATTCTCTGACAGCAAGTTACTTGCTTAGTTGTGTATTCTGTGAAAGAGCAATTCCTTTTAAGCCTACTGCTTGAAAATTTCAGTAGATGCTGGCAGATATTCTGAAAAACAGTGAACTGTCCCCCTTTCTGCTTGTCGTTGTTGTTTTTATTTATTTTATTTCATTACTAGAATGGGAGGAAAAATCAGAGAAATTCTAATGTAAAATGAGGGTACTGCAAAAGTAGTGTTTAGTGGTGCTTAGCACGGCATGTGTTTAGAACATAGAATCAGAGAAGAATTCTAGCTTGGTACGAGCCTCTAGAGAACGTCTGGTCCAACCTTCTGTGGAAAGCAAGGCCCTAGATTATGTTACCCAATGCCCTGTCAAGCTCAGCCTTGAGTACTTGCAGCAAGAGAGATTCCACCATTTCTCTTGGTAATCTATTCCATTGTTTAACTGGTCTCAGTTCATTAAAATTGTTCTCAATTTTTCTTATAGCCACACCAGATTTTTCCCTGAAGCAACTGGTGCCCATTGTTTGTCTTGGTGGCACCTCTGCTGGATGGTCTCCAGGTTCTTGAGCTGGGACAAACCAACCTGGACATGGTAGTCCAAAGTGCAGTCTAACAAGTGCTGAGTAGAGTGGCATAATCTCGTCCCTTGGTCTGCTGGATATAGTCTTGCCAGTGCAGCCTGGGACAGGATTGAAATGCTTATATTTATGCTGTACTGGGGTACTGTGGTGTAACTTTTAATGTCAGATTTAGAGCAGCAGCATGCACAGCACTCCATATAGAGTTCAGTGAGATGGAGAAGCTTTATTGTGAGGATGTAAAGGTTTTCTTCCTCACTTTTGAGCATTTACACTCATAATACATTGCTGCAATTAGACACTTTCTTCCTTTTGTTGTTTTTCCCTCTGAGAGTGGATCTGACTGCCTTCCCTGGTAGCCTCTGCCGAAGTGCATTTCAGCTAAACCCCTGCTGCTTCTTCGAGCCATTCAGCACGTTCTGTAGCCCATCCTGCAGCTGTGTCACTGGGAGCCACGCTTAGTTTTAAACTCTGTCCAGCTTGAACGTACAGTTGGCGCAAGTGCTGACAAGGACAAAAACATCGATCTTATCACTCCCCCGTCCAAGCAGCCGCAGTGTATGGTTGTGTTCTGTAGTACAGAGCATTGATTTTGTGCGTTGCTAGATGTGTTACACTGCTTCACAGTATTTATCGGAACTGCTGACTGCTTTTTTTCTTCCACAGTACTTTCATTTCTGGTCTGATCAGGACTCCTGCAGTCCAGCTAGTGCTTGTTTCCTCTGTTCTGTTTAGCCTCATTAACAGGATGTATATCTCAGAATCATGAGATGCTAGGAGTTCAGGATTTTTACCAGGGCTGGGGTGAGTTAATGGTTGTGGTGTTTTTTTTTTTAAATAAAAAGCAAAATTTTTTGTGTAGTCTCATGCATGGCATTTTTTTAAATGATACTTTATGTTTTAGGCTTACATTGGAGGAGGTCAGGGAGCAGCGCTAAGCCTTGAGAACAATGTGTGTGTATGAAGAATAGTCTGTCGAAATGGAGGTGGTGGGTTTTTTAAACATTTTATTGAAGTGCAGGCTACGTGACAACTCTGTGTGTTTCCCAACAGCATATCTGTTCTGACATGTGTCCTAGTTTTAGTCCTTTTTCAAGATCCTGAATGTGTTTTCTTCAGAGGGCTGTATTAGAGTCCAACAGTATTTCTTTCAGGATACTTTATCTTGCTTGTCATCACAGAAGTAGCTGGGATCAAGCATGTTTCCACAACAGACACAGTTCTGGAATGTTCAAGAATGCAGGTTTCTCACTTAATAGCTGCTGCAGCTGTGCGTGAGCAGTAATAAATGGTTGACACAAGCCTCTGGGGACAACTTTAAATGGGTGAACTGCTCCCAGTTTCAGCAGTCTCAGGGATTTTTTTTCCCCACTGGTTGGATGCTATGTTATGAGCCTGACCCAATCCTTAGTGACAGCTTGTCGGGCTGTAGGCTCCAGAGAATAGCTCTTTGCTGTGTGATTGATTCATTTTGCCCAGAGAATTCACGTTCCTGTAGTGTGAATAATAAACAAGTGATTTAATGAGTTCCCCCCAACCTGTTCCAAATGGCATATCCTGACTGGAGCAGGACATGCTTTGGAAAGCTTAAATACTTGCTGTAAGTGACATGCTGGAGATCCACTGAATTATATACGTCTCCCATAAATCCAAATTAGAAAGCTAAGGATGATTTTTTCTGTCATATAGTTAGACACCTTATCAGAAATTTCACTGATATTTAAATTGTTACCTCTAATTTTTCTGTTTCTTAACCACTGATTTCTTTTTTTTTTTTTTCTCTCTGTGCTTCCCACCCTGGAATGTGTTTCCATGAAACTATTATTTCTTTGCAGCATTCCCTAATTTTTGTCTCAAAGGGGTACATGCAAAATGTGGGAGAAGATTTGTTCTTCCTCGAGGCTGTCCTTATTTCCTGCATCCCTGATATTGGTATTATCTGGTGGTGTCCCACCTTGTTTAGTGGTGCTGTGTATAACTCTTCTGTAGTTGTTGGCTGTCCCAGTTACTGCATCTTGGGAGATGCTCAGGAATGTGGAAGAACAGATAGTGTTATGGCACAGCAGGAAGATAGGAGAATGGAGCCAGAGCAGTGGAAAGGAGAAAGAATTTCTTGTTTGGATCTAGATGGTTTCTATTTCCTTATTATTCAAGAACTCTTACAACCTCAATTAGGAGATCCTGGTTCTGGACCTACAAAGAGTTCTCCAACAAACATATTCAAGAAGGATGTGCGTAAAATTAATACAAAAGGAGGAAAACAACACTGTTGTAATTCTGTATGGTCTCTTACTTGTGGGAACATATAGAAGTATTTTTGTCTTTTAAAGCCTTACTGTGTGCATCATAAAGAAATATGAAAGAAAATGGGGAGGATAAAAGCGTCCTTCATTTCTTCCCCTCTGTTCCCCCCTATTCTCTGCCCCTTCCTTTCTTTCATCAGAATCCCACAGCACACAACAGTTTGTTGCTGCCCAAAGTTGAGCTGTACATCTACCTATCTGTTTTCCACACCCAGCCTTGCTGGTGCTAATGTCATACCTGCTCTTTTGTGATTCAAAATTTGAGTAACTGAGTGGCGGAAGCAAAGATCCTGATGAGGTTATGATCGGGTTTCTGAGGAATAACAGCTGCTGGCTTATTTGCTTTATTTCCCAGCCTCCATCAGAGAAAGCTGAGAGGATTCATTTGCACTGGTGTGAGGCACCACTTTTATAAATCTGATAGCACTGTGCCCACGTGCACACAGCTCTCTGACGTGACTTCAGATTTTGAATAATGTGTAGTTTGTTTTCTGTTGAAAGAAGCTCAGCACCTTCTAAAGAAGCTTTTTTCTGTCTCACCTTATTGGTAACAGGTTCTAGAAGCTGTAATTACAAGTAATTACAGTTTCTGGCATAATTCTTTGCTTCATTGCAGCTTGGGGGAGAGAGGAAGGCTTCCTCCTTCATTTTTTCTGCCCTGTAGTGTCTCCTACTTCTGTCTGTTCTTCTGAAACTTCAACCTGATGTGACATTCATTTCAGCAGTGGCTCGTTTTGCTGCAGTATCAGTGTAGGTTTATGTCTGGTCATTGATGCAATGTATTTTCTGGGTTGTCAGCTCAAAGTTATCTGTGTTATAGGATGTGTTGTGGGCAAAGAAAATGTTCAAACCCAATAGCATGAAGAGGAAAAACAGGCTTATTGAGTTATGGCTGCTTAAGATTCTATAGACTATATAGACTTCAGAACTGTCTAAGGGCTGGAATGAGCACAGCAGCACTGAAACAAAAAACAGCGTACAGAATCAGGAACGTACGCTTGGAAGCAAAAACCTTGGGAGCACAGAGCTTGCCACAGAGGCGTGACAACGCCATCGTTGTGCTGGACGGACCCTGAATTGTTTTTCCTCTGGAAGATTAGGTTGTATTTGTGGTGCTTATTTTGCTTAGGTTAGATGTCCCATTATTTTAATCTAAAAATGGTTAAGAAAATGCAGATAGAGAGCATGACAGTACACATGATGGAGTTTGGGATTGTTCTAATGATAAGGCACAGCCCAGCTCCTTGAGACTGAGCAGAGACAGCCGTTTGCCTAGCGCTCCATGAAGAAGGAACAAGAAGAGGATGCAAACAGTGGGCACTGGAGAAAGACTGAGTCCTCTTGGTCATGAATATGCCTAACATAAATTGGTTTTGAGTACTTGGCAATAGTTGAGCCCATTAAAATATGGCTTTATAATAGATTATGTTGTTTTCAGTAAAGTTGTTATTTTATAACGCTTGTGCAAATACTTGAAAAATCAAGCCTTGTACTCTAGTCCTATCTGAGATGAAACAGGCAACTAAAAAATCCACCAAATCAACAACTTCAAGGGAAGTCCTGAACTCGAACATCCATAATGAAAAGTAGGATTTTTGAAAGCTTTCATCACCGACTGGCTTTGCTGCAGCTGAAGGCAGCCACTGAAGTCTGAAAGAAGAATGGTTTGGTGGCCAGTTTTCAAACTCCAGAATGCCTGGTACCCTACTCGGTGACTGGCCAGATGCTAGTGCCCAAGGGTTTGTTAAGCGTGCTCTCAACAGCTTGTGACAAAGTTCTTTGTGTCTTGAAAATGCCGTTGTCTTTCCAGCTCCATGGGCAGGAGTCATCTTGCCTTAATTATCTATCTGTGCTAAGAGATGTCTGCTGTGGAGATCTATGCTGTGGATGCTGTATTGGAGAGATTCCACAAAAGCTCCCTTCGCAGCTGACAGAGAGGCTATGGTTAAACTTGTTCTAATGTAGATGTGTCGGATCAGAAAGGTAAACATGATTATGAGAGCTTCTAAATTGTTACTTTGCAGATGGCTAAGGCAAAGAGAGATGGATCTTAGCTTGAATATTCAGTTTCGCAGCGCTGTGTGTGAGTGGTTAACGACAAGGATGTTTCCATTTGCAGACTCCCAGGGCACATGGACTTGTCCTAGCTTTTTTTACTGTTTGTTGTTGTTTTTCTTTTCTATGGATAGAGTTGTCTGTCATTTAGTGGAAGACTTAATTTAAAATGTCTCTGACATTAAGCAAAAACTCACACCTTGATTTAGTTGCTGTTGAGTCATGTGACTCCAAGTTATCTCTGTTGAAGTTATTAATTAGGAAGAGGCTTTTAAAAGTTTTTTTCCCGCGCCTAGCCATTCAAATATGGCAATAGGGATAGATAATACATTTCAGCTGACAAATGACACGAGCTTTTATTTAACAGTTCTTATTCAAAGGTACTGAATTGGGAAGACCTGCTTAAATGAATCCATTCTTCTATATTCAGAATAGTGTGTTTTTGTAAGAGATTCCTGCGCATTCTGGACTGATACGCCCATGTGATCCCATGGAAAAAGCATAAAGAGCTCCGTTTATTCATGACTTCACGGGGACTTTCCACAGTGAGTGCAAGCCAACAGCACAGGAACACTGCCATAGCTACCACTGAACTGTAACCTTGAGGCAATTTCTTTACAGAGGTTTCTTTTAATAGATTTGCTCACAAAAAGATGCCTGGTGACGATGCCTTCCAAACAGGTTTGGGATACACTTGCAGATGGAAGGATGAGTGTGGCTTATGTTGTGGTTATCTGTGCTGTAGATGAAGAACCTTGTATTTTTTTCATTTGCTAAGCAAAAACTGGGGGTGAAGAGTGAGAAGAGCACAAGGACCTGGGAGTTACTGGGTTTTCTTTGTGGTTATGTGCAAGTTGCTTTGTACTGCTGCCTTTCATGAGCGTAACACAAATAAATAAATAAATAAAGGCAAGACTCAGGAGCAGCCTAATACTTCTCCTGCGCTAACCCTCCTGAAGGGAAAAAAAAATCCAAGATGAAGATAGGGACAAGGAGTGTTAAGATACCTTTCGTCTTCAAATTTCAAAGCCCTTTGTTAAGGATTACAGGATAGGCACCCGAGATGCAGTGGGTTTGACTGTCTTAACCAGGGTCATGCAGGGACATGGCAGACCTGAGAGTAGCACTATGTACTTCTTTTCCCTTTTAGTCACGTCCCCTGTCTGCTATAGATCATCTTGCTGCTTTTTTCCCCTTTTATTTTTTTGCTGTAGTTGTAATGACCTCTGGAGTAGCAAGCAGATGAGATGACATTTTATTAGCTATATTGCCTGTGGTCTGAGAGCTGTCTAAAAGTGACAGTGCAGCTGTTTGTGTGCAGCTCTTCCAACCCTATGAGATTTGAATTAAACTCCTCAGCAGTGGAATGCCACAGGGTACATACCTCATGCTTTGGAGAGCTCTGCAGAAGCGGGTTTCTAAGAGTAATTTGGGAGTGTGAAATGACAACAGCTTATTATAGGTCCCTTTGCTTTGTTGCTGCGTGAGATTAACCTGGGTATCTAGTCAGACAGGGCTGGCCCATGAGTGCCATCTGCACTCAAAGTGTTCAAGCCATACATGGCGCAAATGATACAAGTTGGCCACCTGTGATGTATGTAGTCATGTCTATTGACTTTGGTGACTGAGGTAGCTTGGAGAGCTTTTCACTTTTTAGCCTTTTAGTGCCTATCCGGCCCAGGAGCAGGCTGCATGTTTCACAGAAATAGTGGCTTTGTTGAGTCAGTGAGACCCTGCGCAGTAGAACTGCACCAACTTCTCGAAGAATAGAACTTGCCTGAGAAAACATTGCTGTAGTGAAAGTGTGACAGAAGAAAATAGCTCAGCTTGTCTCTAAAACCCAAGGCTGATAGTTCAGAGTCAGCAGAAAAAAAACTCCATAAAACTGTATTTGATAACTGCAAACCAAATGCGACATATAAAAAAATGAGATGAATGTAACAGTGGACCTCTTTACTGCTTTTTGACATTGTCTTTTGGAAGAGAGCCGTGCTCGATGCAAAACCCTGGGGAATACGAGTGGTTTAAATTTTTGATGCTCAGGACAGAAAATCTATTTGCTCGAAATGGAAAATAGAGCTCCCTGTGAGAGGGATTGTGTGTCAACACTGCCACATAAATTAATCTTATCTCGATAATTAGAATTTTCTTGTCTGGAAGTAAAGCCTGGCAGTAGAAAATAGCTCCTTTTTACTGACTTGCTTATGGGTCACATAGACTCGGTTTGAGAATGATCTGAGACAGGTTATTGCAGTCAGGTTTTTGCTAGGCTCATGGGGAGACTGAAGTAAGTGAAAAATTGAGAGGTGAGCTGCAAAGAGAAGCCTAAAACTTACTTAAGTCCTGGCACATAGTATGTACCTGCCATCCAGGAAGTTTGTCCTGGGAGGAAGCTTTAATTTCTATTATTCTGTCTGCCTATGTGAGTCTACTTCTTCTCTTGAGAACTCTGTAGGTGACCTAGAGCAGAGCACAGTGGGGCTCTGCCTCTGCTGCCATATGCAGAAGGTACCATCTCAGGATGCTGCTCAGGAACTAAGGTTCTGCTTGATGATATTCTGAATGAAAAGACAGTAAAAGGTGCTCCCAGCAGCTGAGAGTTTGTGATCTGAAATAGGAAATACTTCTCTACGTATACTTACAGATGGTGAGCTGGAATATAAAGTTAGAGTGATTGATGAAAGAGCTGGGAATGGAACCCATGTCTCCAGAGGTTTGATTAAAGGTCTTGACTGCAATACTGTTCTTCCTCCCCTTAGGACCTCTAGATGATGGTGGTCTTTCTAGAGTGTTAGAGATTTTTGAAGTCAGTAATTCTGCAGACGGTTCCAGTAGTCCACAATGTCTCCATTCTGGATCCAGTATGGTCTGTAGTCTCTGTGGAAGGTAAATGACTCTTGAAAAAGATGATTTATCTCTGTGTTGTCTTTCTGGCTTTTCCAGCTGGAGAGGAGGAGGGGAATTGCGGAAAGGGAGAAGCAGTAAATCTGTGCCTTTATAAAGCCGGAGTCCTGCTAATGTCTCTGTACTTTGTGATTGTTGTGTTGAGCAGTTGACTGCAAATGTGGTGAGAGCTTTTGAGATGGGAAAAGTAACAGAAGGTTGAAGGGAGTAGGAATCACACTCTTTGAGTCCTTCTGAAAGACAGATGAATTTCACACACCAATTACTGGGGTCTGTCTTGACCCCCAAGCTAGGGTTCCCAACCTTGGTGAATGGTCTCTCTGTCTCCTGGGGGTCCGCAATCCAGCCCCTCCATAGAACCCCAGTGTAGCAATGGACTGTATTTTTTGTGTTCCTGGCTGCTGTTTAGCATGAAATGAAGAACATACTCATCAGAAAAAGTGAGCCAGAGCTGTCATATACTTGGAGGATGGCTAATGAGAATGGAGTTTTTAATTACAGTGGGTCTTTACCACATGTGAACCGGCCATCTGTTAGATGAGAGTACTTGCAAAGGAGAGAGAAAGGATACAGTGTGTGCCTTGCATTGAGGATGCTGCTCACTGAGACAGTAGTAAGAGGTATTAGTCAGGAGGATTTTGGAAGTTTGATCCTATTGCTCTTTGTAGCTGAGCTGTCCTTATGAAAGGAAGTTTCCATTTGCTTGCTTTCTGATAATGGGAAGCTGACCACAGTCTTCATGGTGAAGCCTGGTGTTTTGTTTAGCGCATGCAGTCTTGCCACTTCAAGAAAGTAGATAGCCATCATTTTAATAAAGTATTTGTTAGCATTATTGTTAGTGTTTTTATGAAATAAGATGAAATAATGCAACTATTTTAACAAGGGCTGCAAATTGCTACGTGGTTGTGCGTGTGTGTGTGAAGGTTCTGTGTACAGTGGTGTAATAGTTATAAGATGTTGCTCTAAGAGAAGTTAGCCCCTCTTTTTAGTTACATTCCTAGTAATGCCGGAGCGGTGGAAGACAAAACTTACCTTCATCTGTTGCACTTCCCTACTGAAGTGATGGCATTCCTCTGAGAATGCTGATACTTCATGCCCGGCGTCATGTGCAAAGAAGCTCTTCTCCACCTCGCTACGTGTGATTAATGAGCGTGTTTAGTTAGCCTGTTCCCTGAAAAGTCCATGACTGTTCCCTATCTTACCCTCCTCCGCTTTCAAGCCATGTGCAAGGGTAAGTCATGCTAAGCTGATCTGTTTCCTGGATGATTTGTCTGTTTTTTGCTTTTCCATGCAGTTTTCTGTTCAAATTGTTTCTTGCTGGCCAAGATTTTTTTACTTATTTATGTAAACCCTTTTTGATCAGATTGATAAAATGGTAGGAATCTATGGTATTCTTATTTGCCAGAAGTCTTTGGCTATACTCACTTGCTAACTCTAGTCGGAACTGTTGTACCAAGACCTTTCTTGACCCTATTTAGGTCCAATACCTGTTGTTGCTGAAGAAAATGAAAAAAAAACTTGTATGCATCTAAGCAATCAAACAGTGTTGTACTATGGGGGGGAAAACAACTTTCCTTCATGACCCCTGGTCTTAGCACTTACTGAAGCAAGAGATTTGATTGCCCATATCTTAGGATGCGGAGCTGCACATTAATATGTTTCATACTTTTTTCCTGTGTTTGTGCACCTTATCCTAATTGATCTCAAAGAAAAGCAAGGCTTTTTAATTTCCAGTTTGCATATTTTGTTCAGTCCTGTTATGGCCAAAAGTAATATTAAATACTCCAGAAAGAAGGTCATTTATCAGGAAGGGGTGTTTTGGGACTAGCGAAGAATTAGGTTATCTTTACATTATGAAACGACAGTGTCAAAATTAGGTCACTGTTTCCTTTAATGTCTCCATGTAACTGGCTGAGAAATGTATGGAAAAACTGAGGTAGCAAAGAGTGTGTTTTTGATGAACCAGGGAATGGCACTTGGTTTTCTGGGTTGGTACTGGTCCAGTGCACTGCTAAGGGATGCACTGATGCTGAAAACCACTCAGGAGGATCAGTAAAGGCACTTTTCTCAAATCTATGTAAAAATGATGCCTGGCATAGTGTTTGGGGGCCATCTAGCAGATGATGGGTTATTTTCCTTTGGATGAGATGCAAAACAGTCTTCCTGGCCACTTTTCAGAAGTGTTGGAGTGCTAATCCTGGCGTCCTAGCCAAGACCAGCTCGGGTAATTATGCGCTGCCTTCTTAAATTCCACATGGTGTCCGAGTGGGCAGACTATTCTTCAATTCATGTCCCAAACACGATAACACAGTTGGGTATTTTCCCTGCTATACTTGTGCTGAGTATGTGGCCCTTACACAGTACTACTGCTATTGCTTTTACCACTATTATCATTGTCCTTTTATTATTATGTTGAGGTTTGTAGGAAAAGATGATCTCTTTATTTGACCAAATAACATAGCTGGAGAAAAAAGCCTTAGCATAAGTGTCAGAACAACGTCTGGAGACCAGTGAAGACCTGCACCGGGTTGTGCAAGGTGTTGTGTAAATGCGGAGTTATAGGCAGGACCTGTTTTGGGAGCTTAGGCACTCAGAGGATGAGGCAGGCAAAGGGATAAAAGCAGAGTGAGTGGTGGGGTGACAAGTAGAACTTTTGCTAGTGAAACAGGAGTGGAATTCATTCCGGAGGTGGTGAGTTAATTCACAAGATACAGGAAGGGAGAAGAAATGTAGAAGAAATGGGACTTCATGAACCCCTAGGCCAAAGAAGATAGGGAAACTGGGTAGAGCAGAGCTGAGATTATCAGGCTGTGAAAGCTGGTGGTCAAGCAAGCAACTGATGAGGACAAGGGAAGAAACTCTCCAGGCGAAACTATGTGATCATCAGCAGCCTTTTACCTCTTGGGGAATGAGCTGGGACTCATTCTCTTTTCTTGGCCTCTGGCTCTAGGTTCCTGGTGCCTAGTTCTGCATGGCTTGGGGTGAGTGTGGAAGACCATTGCGCAAGTGTCTGTGGACACAAAAGAGGGAATAATGCTTTGTTCCAGAGCTTACATTTAAGATGCTTTGGGGAATACAGATAGTCCCACCTTGGCCTCTTTGTTTGCTTTCCACTGAGCGCTGCATGTGCACGTGGGGTGCGGTGGTGCTGGGATGCAGCATCTCAAGTAGCTGATGATTGCTATGCTCAGTGCAGCTACTCTGCCACTAACAAAGATGGTAAAGAGCTTTTTCAGCAGCTTAGGTGGGCCAGCTTTCTGCGCTACGTCCTCTGCCTTTGAAAGCAAGGCGAAAAGGGTTCTTAGCTTCAGATTAGTGTTGCTGCTTTGAGAGGAATATTCTCGGATTTGAGAAGTCCTGAGAAGAGAACACTGGACTGTTCTCCAAACCACCTGCTTGCAAGATGGCTCGCTTCCAGCTACTGTGGAGATCTTGCTATTTGTTTATGATATTGGGTCACACTTGCCATAAGCACATCTGCTGTTTATGTTAGTGCCCTAGACTATAGTTACTTTTTATGATGCTAATTTATGTAAGAAATAGCCCTGAAAAAG
>Ga0181612_158532_pt1 | contig 12409 bp, 7 predicted proteins | sample HoacroProtozoa21_FD_119630 | JGI IMG/M metagenome (GOLD analysis project Ga0181612, IMG submission 119630) | Hoatzin crop microbial communities from Cojedes, Venezuel. Combined Assembly of Gp0051906, Gp0051904, Gp0051908 | reverse complement strand
TTGAAACACTCTTGTAATTATAATAAATTTTGCTGTTTACATTTTAATCTTCAACCCTTTCACCCTCTGATTCTCTTGTTTAAGAAAAAAAGTAGGGAATTATATACTTAACAGAAAAACTCCTGTCATGGTGGACAGTTGAATAAATAACTGGAGTTCCAATAACACAACAGCTCCAACATCTTTGTCTGCCTTCAGCATGAGCATGCACTTTTGTAAGTGCAAGATCTACTTAATCTTCAGATAAGTATGTTCATGCAGCAAGAATGGAAACATAATATTGTGCTAGGAATGTCACGTGATTCCCAATTCTCCATCCTGAGTAACTGTAAAGTTTCTTGAAGAAAAATCTCAAGCACCTTACTCAGGCAAAATTCCAGTTGACTCCAATGAAATTTTGCAGTAAAACAGACTTTGACTCACGGCTATAGAAAGAGCAGCTGTTTTACTGAGCACACGTTGTCATCTGATCATTTTCTCTTACTGCTCACACATGCTGATGGGCTTGGAAAACCTTATATTCAAAGGAAAATGCTAAAACAATCACAATAAAGTCCTACTAGTTTTCAGCTGGGTACCATTACTCCATCTCATATTCTAAAAAAAGACCCTGCACATGTACAACCACTCCTCATTTACCCAAGACACACTGTCATCTGAACACTGAATTTGGAGCAGCCATGGAAGAAGCAGAGTGATTACAGCAGTAAGGTCTATAGTGATGTTAAGAGTTGCAAGAACGAACACTTGAGGAAGGCAGAGAAAACCACAAAACTACTTGGTACAAAACATGAATTCTCAGAGCTAAAGCACAGAGCTTTCCTTGCAAACATACCTGAACTTTGTGCCCATCACCACTCTGAATGAGAGTGAAAGAGAGCTCCCATCTGCAGGTGTCAGGGGTTCTGCAGTCCTCCCTCACTCCAAGGACCCTATTTGTGTGCTACTTAGCATGAGCACAACACAGTAAGGCCAGGGGTGCAAACAGAGCAGGCACAGCTGAGACCAGTGCGCTCTAATCTTCATTCTGTCACAGGTGAGATGTGTGTCCTAGGGCAGGCAATTTAACTTCTCTCTGCTTTAGCAATGACACTTGCAAAGCAGATACAACAATCACCTTCATAAAACGCTGTGAGATTTACTACTGCAAGCAGCTGCTCTCAGCAAGATCGTGTCTGCAATCGTGTCTGCAAGAGGTATTATTACAGAGTGCCACGTGTTTTGAGAGCCTTGGATAACAACAGGTTATGAAGAGATCAACATTGCCTTCAAAAAAGAAAAAAGGAAATAGAGAAAAATAACACGGGCTAAAGGTACTCACTCAGTAGCAGAGAGGAACCTGTGGCAAGGAGCACTCACTCCCAGAGTAAAGTGCCCTAGACCTGCCGAACTTACAACCTAACCCCGAGTGCAGCAGGGTGTTCTGGGGAGCGAGCTCCTACAGCGGCAGGCTCAGGGCAGCTGGCTGAGTGCTAAGGGGGTTTGCCTGCTGTGATGAATAGCTCACTAACACCAGGTGATCCCAAAGCACGGGCAAGATAAGGCACAATACTGCTTACTGGAAAGTGACAAGGGAATATAAGGAATCACTGACCAACCAGGTTTTTTTTATCTTTATGTACTTGTTCCTGGGATGGCCTGTACGAACAGTCTCTGTCCCAGGAAGCTCCTGCCTGCCTGTCGATGCAGCTCTCTGTGGGGGCAGAGCCAAGTCGCAACTTCAGTTCCTCCCTTCCCAGAGTGCAGCCCTGTTTGGGACAGCCTTGTAGCTCTGGCTACCCCACTGCTGACCCCACCCCATGCTTAATTCTGTGAGTTATGCATTTGATGGATGCACAGGCAGCTGCCCTGCTGTCCTTGACTGAAATTATCCTGTTCTTATCTAAAGGGGTAACAGTGCCAGGGAGTAAGACTGGACCTCTTCCTCTGCAGGAGGAATGGGAGGAAGGTGAAGGTGTCTCTTCTCTGCTTGAGAGCACAGGGATCAGCAAGACACCACTCTGAAATGTGGCAAAAGTCTGTAGCTGGCGAGTGCCGTCTTCCTGTTGGCAGCACATGATCTAAGTCTCTTTATCTTTTTTTTCCTTCCTGGGGACCCTTTCCCCGGCCAGCTGGATTAGGGTACCAATATCTCAGTCTCCTGTCTCAGCACAAAAAAGAATCCTCTTGTAGCAAGCACTGCGGACAGTGTCCTGTGCCTTTGAACAGATACTCTCGCTTGAGACACATACAGAGCCTCCAGCGGAGCCAATGAAAGCCGTACGCTTGCGTCCAGTAGCAGAGTCTCAGTCCCCGCACTGATCCACATCAATGATTTCAACAGAAGATGCTCTTGGCTGGATAGGAACTGGAAGCTCTCCAGACCTCAGTTCTGGGCTTTAGTGAAAATCTGTTTCTTTAGCACTCTGGTGCACTGGTCGGACTGCACCAACACAGCCTAATAGTGTAATTTTACCTGTATTCAAAGTAAGCAGCAGAAGTCCCACTGCTTTCAGATGGGAACTGTTCCAAGCTCTTAATCTTAATTGATTGACCAAATTAGAAATGAATCAGCCTTCCATGTTCAAAGAGTTGAAACAGTGATAGTCTATGCCTTCCAGAAACATGACAAATGAACCATTTCTGAACACAGCGTATAAACCAATACCGTACAGAAAAGCATTGAGGTGGTACACAGATGGTAAAATAGAAACTCCTCTACATTGGATGTTACTGCTAAATTTGGCCAGTTCCCAAATCTGACCTTACTGACAGTCCATACAGAGTATGGGAAATGAAACTTGGCTTCTGCAGTGCTTGCTTTTCGTTCTTAATGCCCAAGTGTTGCTGAGAGATTCCTAAAAGCAATTCCCATCTCTCAGTGAACGGGACTCCCAGCAATAGCTGGAGTTTGACTACAGGGAGTAAGAGAGGTTTCCCCATCCCCAGTTTCTACGCGTACATTAAATTAGATCAGTATCTTGTTTCGGGACAAACCTAGGTAGATTACTCTTTTGATGTACTGTGTCTGTGCCTATGTTCCTCTGATGACAGGATACCACAGAAATAATGTAGGAGTTTCCATGGATCCTCCCAAGGAGTAGCAAGATCTGTCATTCCTATCAGTAGTACTCAGACACTCAGCAGCAGTGCTGATCCAGAGTCCCACCGCACAGATGCACATCAGTGGAGACAGTGTCAGACTCTACATCGCAATGAAACTTTTCAGTGTTTAACTTGCATGAGGTTTTAGGAACCGATGTAAAGCAAGGGAAGGCATTTGAAAACCTGTGATTAAATAGGCTGGACCACATTTCTGTCCAGCCCTCGGCTGAACCAGAATCCCTGAGTTACTTTCCCCACAGGATCCAGTGTCTCAGTCAATCTTTAGAGATAGCTTTCTCTGGGAATGCAGCCACAGGACTCCTGACCTGCATTAGCTTCAAACATGAAACAAAAGGATTTAACTGAAATTCAAGAAGCCTGGACTAAGGACACTCCAGATTATGAAAGCATCAAGGTACTGTGATCATTAGCAATCTCAGTGCTATGTGCTAAGAATACGTATTTAAGCAGATCCATGTTCTGAGCATCCTCTCAGTTATTTTCCTGTTGACCAAGAGACAACTTACAGCATTCATGCTCAAAACTTCAGCTCCCTCTCCCATTTTCTTTCCAGAGTGGAGAGCTGTATGCCCCCCACACAGCTAACCAGATGGCATGGATCTGAGGAGTAGAGATCAAGATGTTTGCTTTGCCCAGCAGTACATCAGTACAGGACAGATCAGGGTAAGACTTGTCTGTGACTTTCTCCTCCGAGAAGCAAGCAAATGTCCTAGTGACAAACTCACAGGAATCCAGTATTACTCAGAGCATTTTCTCTTCTTGCATCCATGCATGGATGATCATGTGTGACCAGGTTGTAGTCATCTCGCAAGAGAAATGTTCTGCCACGGGGAGATGGATAGAGGGACAGGAGAGGAGATGGGGAAACATTCCCCTGCAGAACCTCTCTACCCAGCTGAGCTAGGTCCAAGGTGCCAATGCTGGCTGTCCAGCACAGAAAAGGGCAAACCGAGATTCTCTCTAAGGAGTACCCAAGTTCTTGCCCTTTTAGAAACCTTCTCCTTTCTTCCGTGGAGACATTTGAAGTCTTTATTCTCCATGTAGTTGTGTGAAAGTTTTTAGGCTGGTCTGGAAGAAACGCTTCCATCCCTCCTTCCTGAGCATTTGTTTTCTTCTCTTATCCACCCTAGTTTTCATTGTTTTCTTACAATTGATTACTATAACTCTGACTTTCATTTTACTTCAGTGATTAGAAGCCTAACAGAGAGGTTTTTGCACCACAGGGTTAAAGACTTAATCCAATTTATTGTAGCTACTTTCTTGGAATACCAAAGTTAGCTATTGAAATATTTTGGTAGATATTCAAGCAAACCCAAAACTCAGCTGGTGCTTGGGTAACCCCGTGGACCACAGGAGAGTACTGTGGGGAAGCGAATGGAGAGGGTAGCTGACTCATCTTTCTCACCTCCACATTTCTATACGTGTCTGGTACTCAGATGAGAAGCAAAACATGCTGCCTGCTATCAATGTGCTATCTCGATTGCCTGTAAAGCAAAAACTGATTGGGTTGGCATAAATTCCTTGCCTGAGCTTTAAAGCAGCCTCAGGAGTAGGAATGGTTGGTCCCAGCCAACAATCGAAGGAAAAGCAGAGAGCAGAGTACGCTGCCTGGCACACAGGAGCAGAACCGACATACCTCATGTTCTCTTCTGTCTGACTCCAAATGGACACTTAGCTATGTAGCCGAGGCTGCTTGCAAGAATAAAAGGGCTTTAACCCCTGTGGTGCTTGTACAGTATAAACTTTGCCCACTCTCTCCTTTATCAAAACAGCTATTCTTCTCCTGAACCAGTCCAAGCTATTTGGGCTCTGACATTTCTCTCACTCTTACTGCAAGCCACGCAGTTCAAGAACCCACTTCTGCTCCTGTTCAGGCAGCGCAGATTACTCCTGTCTCTGCTGCCTGACTTCACTCTTTTTAGCTCCTGTATCCCCACCAAATGTAGAGCTTCTGTTCTGTTGTGTACGACAGCCCTGTCAGGAACCAATGTGTCCTGCTGCACTTGACATCTGAAGAAGGAGGGAACCACAAATTTTCATAGGAACTGAAGAAACCACAGTAGAGAAAGGAAGGATTTCCATCACAGCTCATAGACAAAAGTTGCCTCATAACAAGCTTGTAACGCACCTGGCACCAGAAGCTCCCGTCTCGTCCGCTGCTGGGAGGCACGATGGCAATGCAGGAATAGTGGAAATCTCACCAGGACAGATATTTATGCAAGTGACTTGTTCAGCCAGTGAAATAATTTTGAACAACAAGACAGCTTCTTTCAGTCTGAAGAAATCGGTACGTTCACCCCAGCCACTATTTATTTTGTAAGTGTCCTGCATATAATGAAAGGAACAATCTTTCTTACCATCTGCCTGACTGAAAGGCACATTTTGTGTGTCGAACAGTTTCAGAGAGCTAATGGCAAAGTGCACATTACTAGTCCAGCAGTGAAAGCATTTGTAAACATCATCATCATCAAAGAGGCTTAGAGCTGCAAAGGCTGTTTTTTGCCTTGTGAGTTTATGTCTGTAAATGACTAATTGGTAAAGTTTTATCTGCAGAAGGTGGTTGGTGGTGGAAGATATTTACAAGGAAGAAAAGCAGGAAATAATTCATCTTGAGAAGCTGAATCTAATCTGAGATGTTCGTGAATTAAAATGGGCTTTAAAAATGTGTCTATTTTCTTTCAAAAAATGTATGAAAGTACAATTTTACTTTTCATGAAATGGAGAAATGGAAATGTGTAGCCAGAGGGTGTAAAAAACTGGAAAACAGGTGAGTGTGAGACCATACATCTCTGGCTGTTAGACCATGCAGGAGACACCACGCGGGAGTGCTTTGGGGTGGAGGAGCCGAGCACTTGCACCCACTTGCTGCACTTGCCATTAATTTATTAAAACCAGACAAGATACCGGACTTTGAATGAAACAATAGCTCGACTGTGGAAAATAACCACTTGCATTTTATTGCTTTGTTTAGTATAACCCTCAAAAAATTCTTCTTCTTTGAAACAAAATCAAAAAGGAAAAAAATGGTCTCGTAGGCTGGAGAGCAGTATTTTCCTTTAGGCCATGAAGTTGTTAAAATCATTTCAAATGAGCTTGGTGTTTAGTCTTCACTGCAGGAAACATTGCTCTACCTGTCTGAAATAGCTCTTATCAGGAAAATAATGCTCGCTACCTCTGCTGAAAAATCAAGGGGTGACTCTTTAAAACAGTTATATGACCTTTAAAAAGTACACAAAATAAAGGAACAACAAAGATGTTGGAATCCCCATTAGTTAAATGGCCTCCTAGGCTTTCATTGGGTTATGGATGTATTTAACTAATAGAAAACATCGCCCAGTCTGATTCCTGTCTTAGAAGCAAAATAGGGATAATTTAGTATCAGGAGTGATTAATGTCATTTACTTACCCATTTTGTTATAGCTGTTACTGAATTTAAAATGCTACTCACAAATTAAATATTTTACAACCATTTTGCTCCTAATTGGTTGCAGATCACAGATTTCCTTTAAACATAATGGCTGTTTAGGTGGTGGGGCTTGCAATGGGCATTGTTTTTTCACAATCGCTTTTGACATTTTGAGAATTTGTTTAATTTTTATTAATTTCAGTTAAATTAGATGAGAGAGTATGATCTCTTTGGAATGGTCTGTTGTTTCAAAGCGTGGTTTAAGTGTGCAATATCCTCCAGCATATGAATTTGCACACTTTGCCATAAACATGCTGGCCTTTAAGAGTCTGAATTAATGTAGTTTAGAGAGATGTTATCTCAACTGTTATTTGGATCAGGATAGTTTAATACACCCTTAATAAAAGTGAATATGTTGTCGCATAACGAGCTTAAACTTTTTAGGGATTTCTTTTGATGGTATCTTTTAATGAAATGTTGAATTCAGACGAGAAATAGTGAAGTAGAGGGTGCAGATCCTCTACATAAGCAGCAGAGAAAAGCTGGTTAGTTTTTTCCAGCAGACTAACGAATAAAAACTTTTAGGATGCCAGTGACTTCTGAAAGTTGTGCTGAAACCAAGATAGGTCTGCCAAGAGCCAGATAAGAGCAGCAGACAAATTTGATAATGTATTTGAGTCTACCCCTGTTAGACAAAGCTTATACGCGTACTTGGAAGAAACCTTAATAGTTTGTTTTAAATCTTACCAAGGTGTTCTTACACTGTGGGTTGTTGGTTTTTTCAATCACAGCTGATCTACACCTTTCTTCTCTTAAATTTTAACATGAGAAGGAGAAAAACTGTCTGAGCTGAAACATAATGATGCCTGAAGTTTCCACTGACAAGTCTTACCAGGTCAATTTTTCTCTTAAATTCTTGACTTCTTAAAGGATTTTGGTGGTGTTCACAGCATCAAAGTAGTTTCCTCCTAAGCTTAGGTCAAAAAGAGGTGCTCTCTCTGGTTTCTGCCACAAGTGCCAGTCTTCCTCTGCATTGGCAATACTAAATCAAGTATTCGGAACAACTGGTGAGCTGATTCTGCCCTGCAGTCACTTGCTCTTTTCTCTAGTTCCCTGCTAATATAGTCCACGCAAAAACCAACCCTTCCTTGATGGCACTGTTAATTCCTCCGATTTTTCTCTGCCCAGGGGAATCGCCCAGTCCTGAAATCCTTCAGACATCCTCCTACCATTTGAATAGCGGTCCTCCTCTTGCCTTCCTACAGCAGCTTTGCCATGTGACAACGTTTGCCCACCTTGAAACGTGTGCGATGTGCTACAGCAACTATGCACGGGCTACGTTTGCCCCTTCCTTTCCAAATTCAAACATTTGCTCCCTGATCATCCAAATATTGGTTTAAACAGTCTTTGATGTCATTTGGGGAAACATATTCAAATGTTTGAAATGTGGACTCAGTCCACTACGAGGAATACTCAGAGGATTGAGACAAACAGGGACCCTTTGCACTGTGTTAGCGAATGTCACATTCCCTACAGCATTTACTAAAATCATTTAATCACAAAGATAACATTGTGGATAAGGAATATTTTTAAATGTTTTGAAAAGACACTGTTATCTGCTTGATCTTAACAGATGACTTCTACAATCTAAATTCCATCTTCAACGACAGAAAAAGCTCCTGTTCTGTAAGAGAGTATTTTAGTGAACCATGTCTGAATTTGTCCTGGGTTTGGTCACAGCCTTCTAACAGGTTTGAGCTTTCACTGAAAAAATTGTTCTTCCTCTGGGTTGCTATTTTCCAGGTACAGATTTCAATTAGCACGAAGAAGCTCTCCCTCTCACATAAATGTTCCCAGCTACAGATTGGTATATTTAACCAGGACTTCCCAGCTTCTAGGTGTATAAACACCAAAATGTCTTTGCTGTTTTTCCCCCATTGACATGAAAGGCATATATAAACATGCTCAAGAGCTAGCAGTGTTGACTGAAATATTTCTAAAGAGTCTTTTACACCTTAAGCACCCGCCACTTTCCTGTGGGTAAATGCACAATGTGCGTGAGATATTAACTAAAGAAATTCTGTAATTGCAAAGATTATTTCTCAGGGCTTATTAATTCATTTATTTTCATTTTCCTCTTGTGCCAACAAAGTCTTGCTTAACTACTTCAGTATCTTTCATTATAAGTGATGAGGAATGCTGGATTGTAATTAAAGATAGGTGCTCTGCTCAGTTAACCAGAGGTGCCTGGAAACTGGATGTGAACTTACAAGTGATATTTTAAATATAATTGAACCCCTAATCCTTGATGGACTTGAATAATTGGCATACATCTTGAGAGAAAATATTTTACCAAAATGCCAGTATTAATTGTTTTGGATTTGTGAGGCCAGCAAAGCATAGAAGTTTTAAGGTAAGGGGAAATTAATCTTGAAACAAAGTTTTTAAGAAATGTTGTTTAAATTTAAGCCTCACTGGTGCTAGTGAGCAATACAAAGATTAAATTTAACTTTGGGAGCATTCGCTAAGGCTGCAAGCTTAAAACAAAGTTATATTGGTTAACAGCTAAAAGCAATGGAAATGAGTTTTCAATTCATTTCTAGTATGCAATTCAGTAGCCATGCCAAGCAAAACTGCAAACACTTCTTTCTGCAGTTTTCTATTTCGTTTTGAAAAGACAGTTTATGAGACAGCCAAACTAAGAGCACAGCCACATGTTCTCCCCTCCAAAACCCTCAAATTTAAGCTGAAACTTCACAAGATTTTTAAACTAAACCGTTTGTTTGATAATTAAACTGTAATTTTATAATTCCATTTGTATAGATCAGCTCCTTCAAAATATACCAACTGCATCTGCACCAGTGTTTACTGGTGGGATTTTAGAGTTTAAAAAGAAAAGGCTGTTTTCAACAGCAGAGAAACAAACGGCTCTGCTGACCCTGCCCAGAGACTGCGCTCACACCTCAGCAAACCCACAACCATCTTCACGTTTAGCACAGATTTTACAGATTCCATAAGAAAGCGAAAACCTTTATAATGATTTATTTTCATATTAAATTGTGAACTCAGAAGTGAGATGTGACCCTTAGATAAATCTCCCATAATACCCTGCTGATTCCTCCCGTTTGGTCAGGGCAAACAGAATCATATTAATTGGCAACTCTGCTGTGGGGTAGAGAGGTGGGGTTTTTCTGCAGTTACTTTTCTTGGATGTCAAACGGATTAGTGCACTAAAATGTCTGGAAGATCAACATGCTGCAGATTTAAAACAAATGAAATTCTAAAATTGTTTGTTAAGGTGAATGCAGTGCGTAAAGGAAATAACTATCCTTTTTTCCTGCTCTCTGCACTGCAGGTCATGCACTTTATTTTGGTTTAGGTTGAGGGTTTTTTTAATTATTTGGAAAAAAACTAAGAAACAGATTTGGAAAGAAGGAAAGAACTGAATCCCAGGTTTTGCTTCGGATTAAGTTTTGTAGATTGTCTGTCTTTAAAAAGGAATAACCTAAATGTTCTTCTTGACATTAAAATGAAGAGTGAGATCCTGAAATACTTTGAAGCGTGGGTTTTGTGTTGCTGTAGTGGCTCCTATAAACCGCTTCAAATCTTTCACAGCACAACCCTCTGCTCTCCTTGCCTGTCTGAAAGCACATTTTAATTGTTTGGTACAGCAAAAAGACCCTTTTAGTTTTGTTCAAAAAAATGTTCAAAGTACAAATCCACAGAATTTTGGAGAGGAGCACATCCTAGATCTTTTAGGAAGGCATTTTATTTTGTAAATATTTTTCTTTAAAATGTACTTACAAAAGCTTGTACAACGATGAAAGGATGAACTTCCTGAAACGAACAAGTTCTGAAAAAGATTTGTTCTGCTTAAAATTTTGTTTGCTACTAAGAAACCTGGGGTTCTCTAAATAGAAAATACCCTGGAAACCTTCCTGTTGCATATTCTGGACAAGATAAAAATAAATGTTGTATATTAGTATGAATTAATACAAAAGGTTCGGGCAGTTTGCTATAAAAAAAATCATTAAATAAAATTAGGAAGCATTTGAACTATGATTTAAATAAAATTTTACACTAAACTATCTGTAAATACATGCTCTTTAATAGTGAGTATTAGATGGAAAAAAAAAAAAATTTAAAATACTCTTTGGGAGTTTTTATCCCGTGTGCAGCTCCACTTAAATTATCTCATTCAAAGTAGTGCACTTTTGAACCAGTAAACTCATTCTTAAGTTAGTGTTACACTGATAAACTAATTTCAAACAAATGTAACTCAGTGCCAACACACAATTTCAACAAGAAGCAGAATTACAACAACAAGTATCAAACACTATCTGACTGTTTGAGCCTGTGTGAAATCTGAGAAAGGTGGATTTCTCAAACAATTATTATAGGAACTTTGGGTTTCTTGTTGGTTTGGAGCTTTTTTCTGTTTGATGCAGTGACACTACATTTTACTGATGGAACACTTTCAAGTTGGGGTTTCTTTTTAACTTTTAGATCGAAATGAAGCTTCAAGGCACAGCTATGAATTTTCTTTTAAATGATGACTAAGAATTACTTGCTTTCTAAGGAGGGAACATAGCTATTTGCTTTTCTACCCATGCCAAACCTCTGCAGTATTTCTTTGAGCTAACCTTTATCCCCTTTCTGGACTTGTATTGGTCTCTGCTAGAAAGCAAGTCAGCTGTAATTACTTACAGGTGAGTTATTCCATACTAATGAAATAGCTTTATGAAAACGATGTTATTGAATTGAAACGTAGACAGCAGAAACACATTGATTTATTTTGCATGGATTTTTAAACGCTTAACAATCGCTCCCTTTCCCCTCAGTGCTAAAGGAATTAAGGTCCAGCAGAAAGAGAAGTGAACATGAAGTTCACTTGTAAGTTAGACTGGTATCATTTTTGCACGATTAGGGGGCAGAATGAAAAATAAACTTGCGTTAATAGTTTCCTAGTAAAATATATCCTTTTTTTTTTTTTTTTACTTCCAAATGCCCGGTACTGGACACAGCAAGGCACAGCACCCTTGCTCTCTCACCTTCCTCCTGACACTAACTGGAAGATGAATTTGTTTATTCTGTTGTGCTTTTTTTAAAAGTGTGGGTAACTCCACCCATAACTCTGCAACTTCCCACTCACCCAGTTCTTTTTTAACCTTTTAAGCACTGCTCCTGACCCTCCATTCTCCCTGCCACTGGAGCAGGCATTTTCAAGCCACATCCATTTTTATTGACCTGAAACAGACTGAAGCCTCCAGCACCCAACAGCAGCCCCCTTCAAAAATGCCCCCAGCAGCTGTAAAAACAGGGGCTCTTTCCACACCAGCCCGAAACTGCCTCGGCCCTGGGCTGGCAAAGAGGAGCCAACTGCCCCTCACATTTGCCTGCGGGGAGAGGGTTGCTCTTGCAGGGCTCTTTTTTCCCCTCTCCCTCCCTATATATATATATAAAATTATTATTTTTTTGGCGGGGGAGGGACGGGATTTTGTTTTGTTTTTACAGCAGCCATCCAGAGCCCTGGGTATTGATTTTCGGGCACATGAAAGGGATTTTTTACAGGCCTTCCCTGTGCAAGGGAGCAGCAGTAAAAGGTGATACCACCCACTCCGAAGGAATGCTGTGCATGCAATTAGGAGCGAGCTCCCAGCCGGGGGGTTAGAATTCAAAGCAAGGCAAAAGCTCCCCACCTCCCACAAACAACAAATCCATTAAAACTACTAAAGCCATCAATACTAATCAATGCGTCCAGGGGCCATTAACTATTTCGCTGTTCGGGGTGTTCCCCCCTCCCCGCCCTCCTCCCTCCGCCGCTTCCCCGGGACCGAACCCCCCCCCGCCCCCCGGTGCGCCGCCCCACCCGGCGCGGGGAGCCCGCCCCGACCGCCC
>Ga0181612_141552_pt1 | contig 12409 bp, 6 predicted proteins | sample HoacroProtozoa21_FD_119630 | JGI IMG/M metagenome (GOLD analysis project Ga0181612, IMG submission 119630) | Hoatzin crop microbial communities from Cojedes, Venezuel. Combined Assembly of Gp0051906, Gp0051904, Gp0051908 | reverse complement strand
TTCTGCAAGCTGTGTGTGATAGCGCTTGCGGAAATTGCAGGCTGACCAGAGATGGAGGAATGAGGAACAAGGGTATCCAAAACTTAGATGGGTTCGTGAAGAAGCCTATCCTGCCTGCCTCCATGCTCCTTACAGATGACAGATTTGTCATGACAGTTCCACCAGGTGTGAAATTATTCCTCATCCTTCTGTAGGCTGCACATAGGAGGATCATGGGTGGTAAACGTTTTAAAAACTGTGTGGAAACTGAGACAAAAAGTTTACTGAAGGCCAGAGGGATTTGCTGCAAGACCTGCCTCTGCCCTCTCTCTGTGCAATTAGAATTGCAAGGCCTCATGCTGTAAACCCCAAATGGAGATTTTTCTGTAGATCAAGTGGTAAGGTTCCCTGCTTTTGGGAAGTGATAGGTGCACCATAGCAGATGTATGGGCAAGTTTATCAATAGGCTACAATAATGACTGACTACTTCTCGTCAATTTAGCAGTTAAAATAAAACTGTGTGTGGCAGCATGCCTAGAACCTACAAACTCCAGTGTAGATAATGGTAAAGAGATCAGGGTCTAATTGCATAAATGTCTTAAGGAGAGCCTGAACTTTGTAGAATTTGAGCTCTAAACAAGACTAATTATAGGAGGTGAAACAGGCACATGGAGGGTGAATTAAGTTTATTGCCCAGGGTAACTCAGCGTGTCAATAGCAGAGCTCACAGTAGGATTTCTGAAAGCATTCAAATTTTGGGGAAAACTCTTTCTTATAGGGAGAAACTCTGAGCTCACTGGTTTGCTTTAAGGAAAAGGAACAATGGGAGGTTACTGAATTTGGGTATGTAAAGTACCATTTGAAAGAGTACTATTTAAAAAATAAAGGGCTTTTTAATCTGGGAAGGGTAGAACAAGAACTAAGGGCTAGCCATATAGATTAAAATGAACAACAAAGCACATCTTTCTTTTCACATTGGAAGTGATAAACTAATGACACCACTTAGCAAGGGATGTAGCAGATCCTTCATCCCTAGACGTTTTCAGAAAAGACTGAAAGTATTTTGTGGAAGGCAGGCGTTAGCTTTGCTCTACTTGTTTGGCTCGATAGAAGAGTAAGTAGGCAGCCTGCTATGCACTCCATTACCAGGACTGGATGGTTCTTGTACATTCGGAACTAAATTTTAAGATGTAAATCAACAAAAATTCTTCAGTTATCCTGAGTCCAGTTCCAGGAGATCTGGTTATTTAGCTGTATAAAAGCTAACCTAAGGTCTTACAAAGAAATTACCCAAACCTGAGTACTGTTGTATTTAAAAAAAAAAAAAAAAGAGAGAGAGACAAAAAAGTTTGAATTATAATCAGTTCCTTCAAAGAACAAAATCTGAATGCACATGTAAATGACTCTGTGCTTTCTGTTTCATTGTGGACTAAAAGAGGAAAAACCAAGTTGCTACAGTACAAGGCAGACTAAGAGTCAGGGGGGAATTTTTGTTGTTGTTTTTTTACTTAAATCCAGGAAATGCTGGAAAGCTTGCATGGATGTCTGAAAGAGTGAGATTTAAAGAAGTTTTACCCAGCATCTTTCATGTCAAACTCCTATCTAACGTGTGAGAACTCCACATGTGATTCAGTTTAAAACACTGTAGTAAATGAAAATAAATGCTAAAGAAAAATGTCTGTTAATGAAACATATCCTAAAACGTGTTCTTTCTTAGGGAGTTTTGAAGATGTGTCTATTCCTGACGTGCCACTTCTGGCTGGTGGACTCTGCTGTCTTAACTTTTCAGGAACAGTAATAATAGTAGTGGCTATTTTTGCCATTTCCTTTGCTGTAATCTCTGTATTCAAGATGTTAGGTTCTGCTCTATCTGTTTCATGGAATATAGGTTGCCTGGCAGCGTGTGTCCAGCTACTAAATTTTATTTCACTTTATTTTCCCTTTTGCATTTAAACTTGGGTAGCATGGACTGTAGCAGTTTTCTGTTTTGTTTTTCTTTAAACGAAGTGTTTTGTAGCAGACATCCGAGGAGTCTCAGAGTTGCTCTGGGTTTGTTATGGCTAAAGCTGCAGAGGAAGTCCAAGTGAATCACAGATAATTGTAGTCCTCAGGATAGCCATTTTGTTAACAGAATTAGCTTCATTAATCTTTCTAATCTGATAATTAAACAGAGGGTAAAACATCATCAGAGCAATCCAAAAACTATGTTTAAAAAAACCCCCAACACTATTAAATGGTATCTAAAGATCTTATTGTAGTGCTTTCTAAAGGAAAAAAAATAGAACCAAAGAGAGAGTGTTCCAATGATGTTTTCTTCTGGAAATAAAAATGCTGGTTCCTCTGGCAATTTTTCAGAAAGGCATGTAAGATAGCATTGGGGGCTACATTTTCTGTCAAATTTTTGGGGTGTTTCTTGCCAATTCTGGGTATTAGTTCAATCAACAAAAAAAAAAGTGTTTTGGTGCTATTTTTAAATTTATTCTTTTCAGGGCCTGAAAGATTGAACATATCTAATGTGAATATTTTTCTCTGATTGAAACAGCCACATTTACTGGCAAAACATTTCTCTAATACAAGGTTTTCAAAATTACCTTTTGCTGTAGGAAGCAAGAATGATGTTGCTATTTAGGTGTCGGACTGAGACTTGAGAGGTGCATCCAGTTCCTAGTCTGTTACAAATATCCTTACTTAAAACCCCAAAGTGGAAAGGGTGGTGGACAGGGAAGTTGGGGGGCTCAGAGGGGTCGATGCAGATCCAGCATCGTTCTGCGTGTGCTCTGTCTGTGTGCTCAGTATGGAATAGGACTAATGTAGCTGCATGACAGCCAATTTCTGCAAATACTGCTTGCAGTTGTGTATGTAGCGTAGCGTGAAGGCAGAATGAAGTCTTTCATTCTCAAATAAATGTTTAAAAAGATATTTTTTAAAAAAAGCAAAGACACTTTTTCAAGTAACTTGTGTTTTGTTTTCTTTCACCTTTCCAATGTCTTTAAAACTAAACTTTTAGCATAACTTGAACAAAGTCGCTGAATTGATGCAGTTCTTGGCAGGCTGCAAGTAGGAGAGCTATTTCCAGGAAGGATACTTTTGTTTAAATACTTGATGCCAATTCTGTTTTACTATTGTGGTTTGTGTATCATGGAATGTTTGTTTATTGTAACGTCAGTGTTTGTTGTAAAGCAGCTCAGGTTGTAGATACATATGTGAAAAGACAGAGAATATTTGTGTAGAACATACTTTTTCCTTCCATCTTCATAATGCAGCAGAAGAATGTTTATTTGTAATTCTTGAAGCTTGTGTATTCATGCTTTCATCTTAGTGCTTGCTGAATAATTACTTTTTTTTTTGAACTGGGAAATAAATATTTTTGTGGTATTTTTGCAATCTCCTCCCCTTTCTGTAATCAAATTTAGATAATTCACTAAGGTGACTGTTCCTTCTTTGCATGTATTTCCAATTTCTTTCCTCGGAAATAGAGGGGTGTCTGTGGTGAACCTAAATGGGAAAGCAGGAGACTCATTTTTAAAAAGTTATTAAAAATGATCAATTGCAAGGATCTCTAAAAAGGACATTGTATTTTAAAAAATGACGAGCTTGCAATTCCCTGGATGAGTAATAAAGTCTCTTCAGTTATCATAGTTTTGATGTCTTGATTTAAAAACTCTTCTAAACTTCTTTATTACTTTTAAAAAGCTTAGCCCTTATGTTAGGATAAAAAAGTGGTCTTTTGACATAGCAGGGCAGCTGAAATAGAAATGAGGAACATTGTAACATTTAAGAATGAGGTTAAAAGTAGTAGAGTATGGCTCTGTTTCAAAAACAAAATTCAGCATTTTTAGAGTGATTTTTAGCATAGCTTGGTTCTTGAAATATTATTGTACTTCCTTTTGTTTGCTTGTGACAACTTAATGCCAGTTCTGAACTGTGTATGTTATTTTTGTCTCTGTATGTTCCTATGATTGTCTCTCTTCCCTAGGTCCTTTGTTGTTCTCGTTCACCTGTGTTTTTTAACTGAAGATGTTTTGGTCCTGTATTAGGTTATTTCATCAACTTTCTTAAGTTCTGCCTACCTGGAGCAGTGTTCTTTGTTTCTTACCTGCTGGTAGTCCATTGAGCTGCTCCTCTTCAGCACCACCTCGGAGCAGCTTGGCTATTTGGGTGGCTCAAGTTCAGCCCTGTGACGTTCTTCTTTGGCGCTGGGTGCCAAGGTGAGACTTGCAACAAGACCTCAAGTCAGTCACTATGTGTCATGACTCAGTGGTGTTCGTCAGTGCTGACAGGTTCAGTATCAGCCAAAATTTCACAAAGGGTACACTAAGGGAAACTGCAAAGTAAAAAAGAGAGTCTGGCATGTTAAAAGACCGGTTTTGCACAGAAAGAGGAGTAGCTTGGATGCTGGAGTATTTTCAGGCAAGTCTTTATAGCTTCTAGAGGTGCTTTACAAGTAAGATATTGTTCGTTTTCTGGAAATCTGGGGGAAGAGTTTAGTAATTTGTCGCTGGTTACTGAGATCAAAGACTCCTCTGGGCACACCTCCAGGGCTATCTTAATTGCCTATTCTGTAGTTTCAGCCCCTTTAGTTGGGGGCTTTGGGAAGAGGAAATCTCATTCATCTCTAAATCAGATTGGCAAAATAGAAGAGTAAGAATTTACCAGTAGGAGTTTTTCTTCTCTCTATTGGTGAACTCTGGCTTGCAGCTGGTGCTGGTGTTGAACATGAACAAGCTACTTAAAAGTTTCACCGAATGTAGTCGAAGTACAGTTTGTCCACTTGCAGCATATTGTATCGAGCCATTTCCTTCCTAATGGAGGATTGATTTCTATCATGAAATTTTTATCTCTATTTAGAGAGTACATACAATGTGGTTGCCTTTCAGATAAGAAAGGCTTTTCTCCTTTCTTCCCAGGGAGCTGAACTGAGGTCAAACTGATATACAGTAGTTCTTGTTTTAATTTTTTTTTTTAATTGGAACAAAACCTAGGTACAAGTTTTGTTGCTGACTGGAACAAAGCCAGCACAGCTATGCTTAGCACTGAACCTGAACTAGAACTAAACCAAAGTGGATTCAGTTCTCTGTTGCATTCTTCTAACTGGCGATTTGATGGTCGTGTGTCCAGTAGGACCTCTCTCTAAAGTTACTGAAAGGTGTTGCGCAGTAGTGTTTGAAAGACTGAAAACGTGGACCTCTTGTGGGAAGGCTCTGAGATCAATGCTGAAGTGTCCACCCGGTTTGTTCTGGGGTTTCGTGTAAGGTATGTTTATTTTCTAATAGTTGATCTGGGAATCCCTGATTTTTAAGGTCTTGAAATTAGCATGGCCATTTTCTTTATTCTTTGTACGGTAATGCTCTTGTGGATATTTCTGACTATATGCTGTCTTGAGTTTCTCAGTATATATCTGGCAGGAGGAGAATGCAAGAAAGGAGAGTTTTAACCATAAAGAGAAGAAAAATACCATATGCTTTACAGGAAACAGGTAGTGTTGATCTGATATCTGAATCTGTAAGACTTCACCCAGAAAGCCTTACTTAAGGGAAGTAAGGACATAGGAAGTTACTTAAGAAAGTAAGGAAAAATGCGTACAGTGCACCAAAACTGTTGTATATGACCAGGAACAGTACCAGTCAGTTGTGAAGTCCTCTGCTTACCCGTGTACTTACTGTTATGCAGATACCTATTTCATGATGCTTGTTCAAAGTGTTGTGAAGGTGTCTACACAGAGGAAATACTACTGCAGTTTAGGAGAAACTCCAGATATCTGCGTGGATCACATTTGGGTGATTCCTGAGGCTGAACAGATGTGCCAACTAGAAGTTTGGCTTATGCATATGTGCAAGTGGTCATCTGAAACTGGTAAATGCTGTCAAATTGTTTTACTGCAATACAGTTTTTAACGTGTTAACTGGCTAACCCTGATGTGCTTGCAGTCCTGATTCTCTGTTGAATGTTTTATTCCTGGGTGTATAGGTAACCCCCTCCCTTCTGGTTGCAGTTCTGTAGCACGACAGTAAATATGTCCATAAGCTAAAACAATAAATGTGTTTTAAATATTTTGTGACAGCTAATTATTTCCCTATGGTTTGGAGAGTGCCACTGCACTAGTGCATTAAGGAACAGATTTTGAAAAGCTGGGTGATGAAATTACAGGTCAGATCTCACCACATGATGCAATTCCTTTATTCTTAAATCAAATAACCATCTGCTTGGGAAAGTGATTGTGCTCTGAAGAGTTTCTTTTCTTTCTTGAAATACGTTTAGCAGATGTTCCAAGTGAATGACTTTGTGCAGACTTTTGTTTTATAGGTGGTTTTACTGTTCTTCCACTCAAAGTCTAGTTGAGCGTTGTTCAGCCCAACCCAACTCTTAACACGTCATACTTTACGTTATCTCTGGGCTTGTATAGTTTCTTTGTACTTTATCTTCATTACTATTGCTAAAATAACTCAACCTCCTCTTCTAGTGTGGGTACAGTTACAGCACAGTGAAAACGTACTTTGTAACTTTGGTTTATTCCCCTGCTTTCATATAATTTACTAATAGAAGACATTTACATCATCAGAATAACTGTACTGGGTTAAATAAACTAAAAAAACACACGCACATGCCTGAAACACTCATACTGGTACAAGTCTCCTTTGACCTGTTCACGTGCAGAATGCCTTGACTGGATGGTCTAGGTAGCCTCGTCTCTTTAGGTCTCAGCTTCTTTTTCTGCTCATGAGGAAATTTCTCTCTCATTGATTTATTTCCCTTTTTCATGAGTTCTGATTCTAGATGTTTAGAAACCCGAACCAGTTTGGGCATGTAACTGTTAAACACCTTAATAATAGTTAATACCTTGTGCCATACATACTCTCAACACCTGAAGCTCTCAAGAAAGTGAAGATAATCTCTTCCCCGCTTCAGGTCAGGGAGGCAGAAACTTGGTTTTGTGCAGTGACCCTTCTGTGGTCATGCTGCTTGATGTCTTTGTGGCTGTTTGTACTGCTCTGCTGTCTTGTTGCATGTAAACACAACCATCTGTCCAAGTTCGCTTTCTGGACTCTGCCAGAAAATGAACCATGAACACCCTAGTCCCGGTATGGTGGTCCATAAAATGCGCAAAATGAGTACATGACTTCGAGTGTGGAGATGTGGATGCTTGTGCACAACCACACATGCATTTGTGTGTTGCCATGTATTCAAAAATGTTCCTCCATTGGTGCCTGGGAGGTCTTAGGTACAGTAGATTGTAGAAGATCAGAGTCATACCTCGTGTGATTCAGGATACTGCAATTGAGTATCGGTGTATGCTAGCTATATGAAGTAGTGGAAGGATTCTTGTGTAGAATTGATTTCTGAATCCTGTGGTTATTTCAGCTGAATCTTGTTTTTCCCTGGCTGCTTCTGTTCTGTATTATGTCTGTGCATGTGTCTGGCACTGGAAAGTGTTTGATCTTTTCTGTAGATCATGCGAGATGTTTGATGTCTTTTTGTTGACTTTTCAGTATGAGTAAATAAATGATAGAATCCCCTGTGGCCAAAATTTCTTAACTTTTATGTATATCATTGTGGTCAATTACAACGTGGCAGGCTGTGTTACATTTCTCTGTAATTATAATAATCAAATACATAACATTCATAATGAAGGGCAGATTTGTGAATTCTGTGGCAGTGCACAGGCTCCGAAAGAGACTTGCTTGCTTTGGCCAGAAGAGCAAGAGGCTGTGGGGGGAAAAAAGATTGTGGAGGTAAACAGAGGTTCTAGGGAAGTTATCTCAACATATTTTCTGGGCAGTTTCTTTAAAAGTCAAGTTTGCCTCATGTAATTAGTGATGTAATGTGCAAAATCTGTTAATTTTCAGATAATGTTAGTAAATAAAGTTTTCTCAGGTATTTTGCTGACGGTACAGAGCCTATTGCACAGCTGCCTATTTTAGGTGAGCTTACTAGGAGTTCAGGCGTGAATGCTCGGAGAAGTTTGTAGTTTTGTCTTACCTCTGGCTGTTGTTTTAGTCAAGAGTTTGCTTCTGTTCCAGTAATGATGGTGGTTTTGAAAGCTTTTAAATGACTCGGTCTGCAGTAATTTTGACTATATTGAAGAGTCACTATTAATGTTTTATTTTGTATTATAAAAGTTAAAATAGGTACTCTATTGGCTGTTTAAATTGGAGCAGAAAAATCTTGTGGTTAAAGAACAAAAGACCAGGACAGACTCTGTCTTCAGTCATTTTCTATTGGATTACAACTGTTCTGATTTAAAAAAATTTAAAATAATATTGAAAATTTAAAATAATATTTTATCAAAATTGGAGAAGTAAATGCCCTCCAAAACAGCAGACATAACCCACCCCTGCCTTTGCAGATGTCAGCTCTTTAAACACAATCCCTTCCCTTCTACTTTCAGAGAAGTTGTTTGTTCAATGAGAAATTTTGTTATGCTGTGCTCAGTAAGGGTTAATACATAGTGGCTTCTCAAGTCGGCCATGACTCAAATAACCACCTGCAGCGACAGACCATGTGCTGGGAGGTTTATGCTTTAATCTATCCAAATATCAGATAATCCTAGAACATCACAAGAAGAGGTGCAAAGCCGGTTTTATGATTTAATTCTTTCTGTTGGTTATACAGTTCATTTAGGTTTATACTGTTGCCAAAATCTGAAACAGTTTTGTGGTTGAAGGGTTTTTGTTGTATTTCACATACTGTCTAGCATCAGAGTAAAACTTACTGAACCTTTGGGCTGTTAGGAAGTTCAGTTCTAGAAAAGGCATTTGTCTGGTTATTATTTATTCCAGATCTGAGATTTATGTCAATGTCAATGACTACCCTTAAATTTCTCGCAAGAGGCAAGTTGGTGTTTAAGTGTATACAGTACACCTAGTCTTAGGTGACATTCTTGTGTTGGAACATAAGTAGCTGATGGACTCTTGTTACGATCGAGTGAAAACCTGTGGTCATGGGGCACTGAACCACTGAAGATAGTGGTTTATCACTTCTTTAAAACAGGTCTCACTTTGCAAAATCTCTTGTGCTGGTGCTATTAGCTGTAGAGTGGAAAAAGCACTCACAAATGTTGATGGAATGATTCAGGCTGTGTAGTGGTCAAAAACATAAAATCTTCTTCATATTCAGATATGAAGCATCAGTGGAACCCAAATAATTGCATGGCGTATTCTAATCTTCCTCATCCCTACAAGATTAGAGAGAGTGTGTGATTTCCTTAGCAAAATCTTAGTCTAAGACAATTCTGTCTGAATTTCATATTTTTTGGGGTGGGAATTATGTCTTATGCCTGAGAGGAGAAAAGTGACGAGCTTAGGACTCAGATTTTCAGAAGAATGCTTAGGAGTTAAAATCTTGCAAAAAGTAAACCTTGAGGAAAAGCTGAACTATTTTCACAATCTTCTGCATAGTTTGATTAAACTTTACATTATGCAGAGTTGCCCAAGAATCGTGACATTTTGGAAATGCTGCAGAGAAATATTTAATCAATGTTTTCTTTGATACTGTTTTTACTAATGATTATCAACTGAATAGAAAAGAAAGGAAATTACCTGCTATGTATGTACTCATTAAGGTTGGTTTTTGTTTTGTGTTGTTTTTTTTTTTTTTTTTAAAGTATTTGGATGTCTCTGATATTGGAGGAGGACAGGATGTGTATAGCTTGACAAAGTGAAGCTTAATTGAGGAATAGAAGTGGTCCAGTGGGCAGTCGGGGCCTCCAGAGACCCGAGCTCGGTTCTTGTTTAACTGTAGATTTCTTATATGACTTTTTGGCAAGTCATTTAGTATAGTCTGTGCCTTTGGGAGTATCTCATTTTACAGATGGGGAACTGTCTCAGAAGGGTGTTGAAAATAAAATCCATTAATGACTGTGAAAATATATAAATGCCTTCAATATGCTGAAACTTGGCCATGGTTTCAACATGGGTTTTTTCCTCTGAAAGTATGTCTGGTTTTATGCCTTTTGTTCCCTGAAACAGGCTACTAATATGCTTTATTCATGCTTGGAGTTTCTCAAGGTCTGTGCTGCTTTGCAGCAATCGTTATCTCAATACATTGCCGCATGAGGATTATTTTAGCCATAAAGAAGTTGTTTAAAGTACCTTTACAATTGATCTTCCTGGCACCTATTAAAACTGTATTTTAACAAAAGTCACAGCAATAGCGTGGGCCAGTAACAGGATAAACCAGTTTGGTGATCAAAAATTTTGCTCAGTGATAGATTTTACATCTTTTATTGCATGCCAAGGATGTGGGGTGTGTGTGCGAGGCATATATTTTGCAAGGTAGCTTGCTTACAGCAAAGCTGTTCTTGTATTCACTCCTCTGTCCCATCCCTAGTTTGCATCTTGCCTTGCTCTCTGTTGTCCTTTTAAACAGTCCTGTCTTTTTAGATACCTTTTCGTAGCGTCTCTCTGCATGTATAAGTGCTTGGCTGCATTCAGAGAGAAGTATTTTTAGTCAAAGGGAAGGATCAGAATCAGAACTGCCGTGATCAGACTGTTTCCGTTGCATTCAAGGATGTCTGTTACGTTCAGCTGAATTTGGCCAGTCATTCTGTTTCTGGTTACATATATCTGAGGCGTTTCACATGTGATATCTTTCAGGGCATTTGGTGAAAACTTCATGGAAGCTTTAGATTGTGGTGTATGCATCTTTTGTCACTTATTTATAAAATGACATTGCATTGTCTCCACTTTCTTCTAAGTGTAGTTTAATGTGCAGATTGAAAGGAAAGACATATAGCTTTTATTATAGTAGTCTGACTTTTTTTTGAGGTATTTATATTGTTATGTTTCTAGGCATTACATCAGGTATGTTTTACACAAAATTAGGATTGAACCAGTCCTCTTCATTCTGTACTTGCTTTGATACATGAAAGACCTGATATCAAAAGAAGGTTTCCTATCAGTTTAGGGGTTTCTGCTTTTTTGGGGAGGTTCTTTTTACATGTAAGGTCAACTGAGGCAGCTGAGCTGCCAGCTTCTGACAAAAGTACTAGTTCATGTGTGACGAGACTGTCAGCATAGGTACTCACTGAAATGAAACAGGGGTATTTTATAAATTTAAAAATAAGAATATGTCCATATCATTCTCATTCTCATTGGTATTAGGGCCTTTTAACACTGAAAAATACTTTCTTTGTAAAAGAGACTCCCTCTTACATATACTTCATTCTGCTTAGAGCACCAGCAAAAATTCTGAATCAAAATCAGTAAGCAACATTTCTAATAATTTGTACATTAAAACAGTCCACTTGATAGGTAATGGAAACTTGGGTTCAGTGTTCCAGTCTTTTTCCTGAGTTGCTTCCAATGCTGTTTGTACTTAAATGAGCAGAACGGAGACTTTATGATGGTGGTCACCAACTCGTGCAGATGCCTGAGTCTTCTGCAGGAATGGTGTTAGGGTTTTGTATGTGTATGTGCACACTGGGATTTGAACTGCATGAAGAATTTTACTGGAAGCTTAACCAAACAGTGTATAGTGCTGATACAAACAGAGCATTAGACACGCCTGTCTTTTAATACAGCCATCTGTTGAGTGCTATAGCAGTTTTTCAAAAGCCTCCCTCAGCATAGACTTCAAAGTCTATTCATGCACCTGTGCCTCTGATCTTCAATTTTTTTTTTATTTAAAAACTGCAGAAGGAGAGGAGCAGTGTTTCAAGATCAGTAGCTTTATTTAAAAACAAAAAAACCCCTCAAAAAAGTCCCCCACAAAACTCACGTTGCCAGTTCAGAAATTGTTAAAAATATCTTTACTGAATATTCAACACGTTATTTATGGAAAACGACTCAACCACGCTTTCATTTTCCTCTCCTCTGAGTAACCCCTGGCCTTGCTAACACCTATTTCCTGCCTCGTCTGTTTACAATACAGCTGCTGAGATCATTTTCTTGATCTGTTGGTCCAGTGACATCAGCCGGACCCACGAACTCCTCTACCGGCTCGCTCTTGGACGGCACAGAAGTGTTCTTGTGAGAAGCTGGTTCGTGGAGGCAGGAGCTTCTGTCACCCTGATGCATTCGACGGCTGTGGCCCAAAAGCGGGAAACAGCAGAGCTTCCTCTTTTGTAAAGGTCCTCTCAGGTGATGAGAGAAGCCTGGAGACAGAAGAGGTGGCCCCATGGAGCTGCCCGCTGAATGCAGACAGGCAAAGCCTGGCATAGCCCAGCTATTTTGGCATCTCCTTTCCTCATTTACTTGCTGCTTTACAGATTGGTCTCCCAAGTTGTTGGTGTGAGTTGGTGGTCTCCTGGTTACCATCACCTCCTGGCCTAGTGCCATACCCTGATGTGGCTCGTGGCTTGGGAGGCAGCTCGGTGTCATCTTCTGGTGTGGGCGAGGCAAGGCCCACCTTCCCTGGTTGTGGCAGGGTGGCCTGGCGTGGGGGGGACGAGGGCCATGGTGGGGCGAAGGAGGGGTGGCCAATTCCCAGCCAC
>Ga0181612_140150_pt1 | contig 12409 bp, 6 predicted proteins | sample HoacroProtozoa21_FD_119630 | JGI IMG/M metagenome (GOLD analysis project Ga0181612, IMG submission 119630) | Hoatzin crop microbial communities from Cojedes, Venezuel. Combined Assembly of Gp0051906, Gp0051904, Gp0051908 | reverse complement strand
GCTTGTGCCTGTCTCCCACCTCTTCTCCTTCAACCCAACTGCTACTATATTTTTCATCTTACCATCCTGACTCTTGCCCAATTCATCTACCTTGTACATTCCTGCCCCTTGTCGTACTTGTTACCCAAATCTGCCTCCCTTCCCCTTCATTCTGTTTTCATTCACTCACAGGCTCTGCAGACTTAGGTTCTAGGCTACAGAAGAGTTTCAGCATTTTTGGTCTCTCCATGTAAAGCAGTTTGTCTCTCTTCTTGATCATTCCAGTTGCCCTTTTCTGTAGCTTTTGTAACTCCACTTTGTCCTTGAGCTGCAAAAACTGGAACTGCACATAGTACGCTAAATGTGGGTGCACCAGTGTTTTATGTACAGGCAGGAAGGCACCCATTGCCATGTTCTTCATGCCATTCCTGGTAATGCCCAGCAGCTTCTTGGCTTCCTTGACTTGTCCTGTGCATTGAACTGCTTCAGGACCAGTAGTGGCAACTCCGAGATCTCTTTCCTGATTTGTAACTTAAAGGTCTGAGTTCAGCACTGTGCAGGGTTTAGATTATTTTTCCCTAGATTAATCACCTTACATTTGTCTACACTGAAGCTCTTCTGTCACCTTTTTGACCACTTATTTCTGTAAAGTCTTAATGTAGATCCTTATTATCAGGGCAGCACTTGACTACCTGAAAGAGTTCAATAGCATCCTCACACTTCGAGATTTCGCCACCTTCTCATTTCTCTGGATCATGAGTGAAAATGTTGAATGAAATTGGTTCCAGCAGGGATCGCTAGAAGGGATCACTGATCCTAGTGCTGACTCCAACTTTCAGGATGTAAAAACATCCTTAGTCCTGCAGAAATGTAATTTCTTTAATAATATTTGAAGTGGAACCTTCTACACCTCAGCTCCTGGTTGTGAAGAAATCCTTAGAAATTTTAACTTCTGAAGAAATAATAATTTAATAAGATATACACAAAATTATATTTTTTTTCTAAGTTTTTGCCATGCCCAGTTTTGTGTGGGAATGTCAAGCATCAAATCCATGACATGATGGTGTCCCTTTCATTGCCAAATATCCTATACTGCAGTTTCATGAATTCATCAGTAACAACACAATTTTGCTAATCTTTGAAATTCTTACTGTGTATCTTGGCCTAATTTCATCTCAGAACAGACTTGTACCACATTTGCCTGATTTGGTATCAAAACATGCATGTCAGCCAGAGTCGGGCAGCTGGCTCAGAAAATTTCTGTCTGAACCCGCGCAATTCAACAGCATTGTATCTGCTGAAGATTGCCATCATTCTGCCCATAATTTCTGTTAGTAAGTTTGCACTATGAGAGGGCCTGCTTTCTGCTGGGAACTGGTGCAAAGGATTAAAGGTATGAAATTTTGAAAATATAATTTGGGAAGAAAGGTAGCTAATTTACAGTGAAAGTGTGAGGTTTAATTAATTCCGATGAAGCATCATTCTTGAAAATTATTTTGGTCTAAGTGAGGTCCAGGAATCCTTGCAAAGTCATCTGTTACTTGAATAGGTTTAGAAGGCCAGAGAGTTAAGAGGGGCAGAGAGTTTTAGAGGGTCTTTGTATTTGGTGGAATTGTAGAAAAGTGGCCTTTCACAATTGGAGCAGGACAAATTAATTCACTTTTACTCCTGCACTTAAATTCCTTCTTCAGGTATCTGCCAGGTAAAATACATAGTGAACCTTCCCCTCTCCCGTTCCCCCACTTTTCCCACCCCAGAGCATAATTCTCTGATATAATTTATGCTGGTAACTAGCCAAAGGAGCTAATCAGGGAGCTGTACGGAAAATGAGACTTGTTTAAATCGAGTCTTAACTCCTGCTTAGCCTCTTGTGGCCCTCCACAAATGGCAAAGAAAGATTGCTCCATGGCCTTACTGAGCTTCGCCAGAAACAATTGGCAGGCTGCAAAGAGCAGATCCTCTGAGAGAAAATCATTAAGAGCAAACAATGCTAATTTGTGTTGTGAACAAAAATATTTAAAAGCTAGGAAGAAGTTCAAATATTTTTAACTGTGCTTTTAGAAATATGGCAGGGATACTTTCTTTGCTGTTCTTCCTTGAACTTTAGGAATGATCTGGAGCCCTCTGAGATCAGTAGTTTCTGTTCATCCACTCTTGCACTGCAAAAATATGAAGGTGATTGTAACTGTTTACTGTTAACGATTTTGTTTTATTCTCAGTAGCACTAGAATTGGTCAGCTATTAAAGATCTGGTTGTTAAAACTTATTCTATACCGCTCTTTGTAACAGAGGACAACTAATCTTTCTGCTTTTGCTCTAAACACTTAGCAGGTCCATGCCCCAAACTGCTCTCCAACAGGAGAATACTTCTGCAATGAAGGAAACTTTTATGCTCCCAGTTTTACTTGGGGAAAGAAAGTGTCTCAGAGAAACTGATTATTTATCAAATAAGACAAAAGCACTTTATAGGAGGATTAGGAGCTGAAGCCAGAATTCTCTGAGTCTCAAAGTCCAACATAGAACCAAAAGCCTTTCTTGAAAACATGAAGTGTGTTTACAATGATTTGGTGAAATCGGGACTCTGTAATAGTTGTGTACGTTGTTACAGTTCACACATTTCCATTAGCTTTATGGCTCTTATGTTTCATCCTTTTTTTTGGTGTTCATTTTGAAAACTGAGCTGTGTAAGTTAATCTGATTTTTTTTATTTGCACAGTTGTTGCAGTCTGATTATTAAGGTCGAGACAAATTTGGGTCAGTGTAAGGAGTAATATGTATGATAGAGTATTGTATATTTCTAGCCCAGAAATATCAAAAAAGACAGATTTATTAGGTCAGCAGCTCCAGACTTATTGGAGAAAGATGGATAAACACTGAGGTAAGGTGCTTTAAAAGCTACTTAAATAACTGAAAATTGCTGTTGGGAAAACACAAAAGCAGGGTTGGGGGTCTGTTTCATTCCACCCAGCTACTTTACTGAAAAGGTTGAAAAGATTTCTTGGTGTCAAAAGCTAGCTATGTATGCTTAATTTGAAATTCCGACTCACTTGCAGAATTTGAAGGTCAAATCTACATTCCTCAGAGGAGATCAAGTCATATAATCAGCAGAAGAGCAGAGCTGACTGTGTTAACCTTGAATGTATTTGCCTTAGAGGTTCTCAAGCAGATTGACTAAACTTCAGTGACATCTATGACTTCATTATGTCTTTGGAGAATACTGCTATTTTATAGCCTTTGTGATTGTTTCTTGCCCCCAAAAATAAGCACAAAGGGATTTGTTGTGTGCTTGAGAAAATGTGGACTTCTGGAAAGTAAAGGTCTTTTGGTAGCAGACTTTGTGTTCCTCCTGTGTAAATAATTGCATTCATATGTGGATAAAGAATCAGTTCTGTTGGAACATTTTGTATGAAGACAGGAAAATAATGTATGGATAGATACTTCTGAGCTTGTAGATAACTAATGTTCTAATCTGAAGGCCAGTGTTAACATAAGGTTTCATGCAGTGCATGAGGTAACTTGCAATACCATTTCTTAGAAGAGACGTGGATTCACTGTTGCGGCATTTACTGGCGTAAACCGACCCAGTGTTTAGACATGGGAGTAGGTATCCTGATTTCTTCGAAACACTGAGGCCCAAGTGAAGGGAATTATGCATAATGAGCACCTTGAGAATCAGGACATTTTTGTTCAGGTCCCTGAAAATCAGTTTGCAAATAATATGTTAGACAAATTTCAAGGTGTTGGTCTTTCTTCTGTAAGTTTTCTGTTTTTACAGATACTTTTCTTTTTCTTACAGGTTTTCTATTTAAACGCTTTTCTTTATCTTCAAACTCTAATGAGTTTATACTCCATGTTTGCTTGTTGAACAGTACTTCTTATCTTTATTTCCCTGTTCCCTTTAGTTTTGTCATCAGTTGAGAGTATAAGTTGAAAGACACAGATGTTGGCTTTGTCAAAGTGAGTATGTGTGTGCTGTGATCACAACAGGGGCAGAAGTCATTTATTAAACTGGGTAGTGCAAATACTGATAACAGAATTTTTAGCCCAGCTCAGGCTAATGTGCCCATGGAAAAATAGGTTATCAAAGACAACATTAATGTAGACATGACTAGAGGCAGGTAATGGAAAAAGTATAGGGGTTCGAGAGGAAATGTGAGGGATTCTTTCTCTCCAGTGGTGTAAACCCAATATTCACTCACTAGACTCCCAGTTTTAAGGAGCATAACAGATACTTCTGTGACTTTCGTGGAAACAAGGGGCCATCACTGGAAAGGCATCCCTTGTGTTCTTGTTGTCACCAGGCTCCGGCATAGCCCGTTGGTATCATTGGTGGCCCTCTTCATGATCAGGCAGGCAATATGGTTCCTCTAATTCGTGTTTTGTGTTGGACTCCAAAGAGCTTAAATATTTTTTACTTTCTTATTCTGCATTTTGTAAGGTGTTGTGCAAATCTGTCTGAACAGTAGGTTCTGGCCTAAAAATTGTATTTCAGTCCTCTTTATGATGATCTCAATGTTGAGGTATATGAAATGAGACGGGAGAGAGATGGGTGAAAATACAGGACCAAAGGAAAAGAGGGAGGTTGGAAAAGGAAAGACTTGTCTGAACTGGAGAAAGTAGTTGGAGCTATGTGAGTGGTTGAGTTCACTCACTGATGAAAGTATAGTGACAAAATAAAAGATACAAATTGTCTCTATGACACAGAAATGTTACATTAGCAGAGTTCTGTAAATATAGTCTGTGAAAGGTTTGGGGTTTTTTTCAGTCTACCTCTAAAGGATCTATCATTGTTTGCATACTAACGAAGCAGCCTAAAAGGAGACAGTGATTAAAGCTTTAGATTAAATGGCTTATATGTTTTGAACATATAAAATACAGATAAGATGAGAAAGGAAAATATCTTTTTTAATAAGCATGTTCCAGTATTTGTAGTTGCAGAAAGGAAGAAAGAATCATTCAATGAATCGGTCAACATGATAAAAAATGTTCACTATAGCTCAGCCGTTGGATGTTTTCCACAATTAGTTTCTAAGCAGGTGTGGTTTTGGATTATAAGCTTTTTTGTTATTATTTTTCCACTCATTCTTTTTTTCATTGTAATGAGCACACAAAATCTGCACTTTAAATGAGATGGTTGCCACAGAATACACAACTCTACGCTAAAAGAAAGATATGCCGTAGACTCCATGAAGTCCATTAAGGATTTAGATCCTCAAAGAGTCAGAAGAAAGAGAGTGGCTGGGGAGATACTTGTAGATTTAGATACATGTTTCTTAAAAATGATCAGAAGACCAAGTCATGTAATAGACCACGTAATGCGGAGTTAGGCACCTACACGTTCTATACAATGAATGAAAACAGAACTTTAAGGCTAGGATTTACAACACAAAACAAGCTTAAGGAGCCGAATACTTAGAACACCTCAGTGATCTGGACTGCTACATGGAGATGAAACAGCGTCTCTCCTCTAGACACAGGTACCTTGTTCAGGGACGCAGCTAGTATGTTGTGCCACATACTGTTCCTGTGAGGGACGCTTCCATGGCTCCAGTGAGCAATCCAAAAGCCTGAACTGGGACACTGCGTTTCTTTATTTGGGTGTAGATCCCTGTCTTCCTCTTCTCTTCAGAAGGAGCAGGGGTGGCAGGAGGAGACCGAGCAAAAAGTAACATTTTTCCTTTATGGTGGTTGGGGCATGCAGCTAGGTGTTGGCACTGGTACTGCTCTCAAGATACTGAGGATCGCATTTTACATTAGGCAGCATGGGAACAGATACTAGGAATAACCCCGGGAACTAAGGGGGAAGCTCAAAACTTTCTCCCTCCCAGTTGAATGCCCTTCTCTTGGAGCTGCAAAATGATGCTCTGGATTTTTTGCTTTCATTTTCAATGCGTTGCTCCAGCTGCACAGTGGTCCAGGTTCAGCAGAAGATGGCAGAGTGCCCCCCTACTTTTTCCTTTTAAGGCTGCAAGCTACCCAAGAATAACTGAACTTTTTTTCTATCTTCTTAACTATTGAAAGAAATGGCAAGAGTGGTGCTACTGCTTTATCTTCCTGATGTATTTTGAAAGAAACATTATTTTTTCCTGTCGTTTTGAAAGAAAGAACTGAACTTCAGTGAAGCTTTCGAACTCTAAATCTCTGGTGGAAGGAGGCTTTTACAGAATAAAGCACAAAAATCCCAAACATGAGATATCTGAAATGCTGTCATCAGCATCTGCTGTGTGATATCTGGAGCAGCTTCAAGGTTGGTGGTAGCTGTGGATCCCTTTGCTAGTTAGCTGACTTCCCTGAAGCACTACATCAGACTCTTCAGCACCTAACTCGGTGCTCTCTCTGCCAACGCAGTGGCTGGGCACCTTTGTTGGAATGGCTCATAAAAGAACAACTTTTAATTTTACATAGCAGGTACCCAAGCAAGGCATTAATAGAAAGTTACATAAAATGTGAAGACTGACAAAGACAGGCCGTAATCTGGGTTGGTTTGCATGTCCTTGTAGTAACAGCTTCTGAGGCAGAGCTAACGTTGGCCACAGGATCTAGGTAGTTCTCTCAGTCTATACGGATGATTACTGTACATCTTCAATTAGCAATTCGGACTATTATAACAAAGAACCTTCCTGACCATCTGATACTAAAATTTCTTTATCAGCTCTCCCAGCCCACGTGTGCATGCTGAGGAAGGGACCCACATTGCAATTTGTGTCCCCAAAAGAGATTCGTGCCCTCAGAAAACCGGCAAATCCTTGTAAACTGTACTGCATGGCAGACTGGTGTGCCACTGCAGCAAATAGTAATTAGAGGCATGCTTGAAGCAAGACTTTCATAAAACTGAATGAGAAGTATGATTCATTTCATGCGAAGACCTACCCACCCATTCAGCCATTGACATGTCTGTTGTCTTCTTTTGCTTCTTCTTTTTTGTAAGTTTCAAAGGGAAATAAAATGTCTGAAACAGAAGACCTGTCTGAACATATTCCTCTTCTGTATTTAAATCAATTTGTAAAATAATGTTTTGATTATAAGGTTTCCTAATTTCTCAAATGTTAATAGCTCTCTGCTTTCCACCCATCTATTTGTGTAGTAATCACCAGTATTGCTCAATGGGTTAAATCTGATGTTGGCCTCTGATAAAGAAGTTTTCATCATTTCAGATTATATTTGAGTGTAAGTTGCTTGTGGTTGGTTAAGTGCTCTATCTCAAAAAATTTAACATAAAGCATTAGAGCTGTGCATTATCTCGAGATAGTTAATTCATTTTGGAAAGAAATGAGTGATGTTGTACTACTAAGATTTCAGCTAGAAACTTGTTTTTACAATATTATAATGCTCAACCCACTTAAAATGTTCAAGCATCCAATAACTAGATCTTTACAATGTTGCATATTAGAAAAGATGCCTGTGGCTACCTATGCCAGATGAGTTTGTAGGATTAAAGCAAGAGTGCAGTGGGGTGGTGCTAATGATACTGGTTTATACCAGTATTAATATGGTAGTGCTGTATGATTTCTGTTCCTTTTCCAGGGTTTTAGATCAGTGTGAGCAGGATTCTAATTATGTTCTTCCAAATAAAATTTCTCCTGTATCTTCAAAAGTCTTTTTGCATTAGTTGATATTTATGATTGTATATGGTTTTTCATGCATGGATATGTTTTGTCTAAGTGTTATTTAAATTCTAAATTTTGTGCGATCAACAGACTAGACAAAATTCTTCTCAAGATGTTAGCCGTAACAGCAGCATGTGTAAAGAGGGATTTCCATTCTGCAGTGAGCTTAGGGACAACAAGATGACTGTTCAACACAATTGACGAGACTGCTGGTACTGCCCTCGTGGAGCTCATCTTATGGTCAGGATCATAATACAGAGTCAAATTCTCTTGTTAAAAAACAAACAAACAAAACAACCAACAAACCATTTCATTTGTGATTTTATTGGAAGAGGAGAAAGTATTTCATAAGGTCCTTGAAAATTCACACTTATCAAAAATGAAAAGAGGTAGAGTAAAATAATGTACATTTTTATTGCTGGGTCACTATGCAGACAGCAGAACGCAGAACTTATATGGCAGCATATAATGTAGGTGGTCAATGCTGATATCTCAAAAGCAGCCTCAGTTTACCAAATCCAGCTGATCAAAACACCCAATTAGTCAAGGAGGTATTCTTGTCTCCACAGTGAACCTTACTCTTGTGGAGACCTGATTAATGTACTTTGGAAACATGTAATGAGGGAGAGCTTAATTATTTAGATTCATCAGCTTGCAAAGGTGTTGGATGATCCCACGTAAGCCGGCTCCATCAGCATTCCAGAACATGTGCAACCTGCATGTTTAACAGTGGTCGTGGTTTCTTTTAAGCATACACTTTAAGGTCAACCCCAAGATTTTCAGTAATGTTTTTCATTAACTGAAGAGATTCCCTCTTCTAGACAACTGATTTTTAATGCTAATTTGAGAAGTTTCACTTTATACGCTGAACAAATTATTAGTTATGCGCATAGTGCCATAAAAGCTGTGCCTCTTTACTCTATAAAGATGCGTTCCGTGCCCCAGAATGCTTGCGATCCAAGATAAGTGAGACAAGACAATGAGAAAGCCATACAAGAAAAGGAGGGTGTGGAGTGAGACAGGAGACAGATAAGATGGGAAAAAAGGAACCTGACGGATGGGGCTCTTGCAGGAGTAGGTTCTGCGAATGCTTATCCGTGAGGACCTTCAGACTGGTGCCGCACCCAGTTGTGCAACTTGCTGGAGTCACCCCCTTCTCCTCTGCTTGGGCAGCGCTCCCCACCTTGGTCGTCACCTTCGCTTATTTGCCCCTAAGCATCCCTTTGCTTTTTCTTCTGCCATCCCTTATGTGAGAAACACTCTCCAGAAGCAAGGGAGCCCTGTAAAATAAATGCACCTTCCCTCAAAACCCCCCTTTAATGACTTCTGTTGTAGAAACACTAGTAATCCCTGAACCAGTGCTAAACTAAAGCTAATAATATCTTTTTACTGATTAAAAGAAGCTAAAAATGCTCTGTAAGTAGAAACTATGTCCAGCTAATCTGTAGAAGCAAACATGCTGCTTATACACCATCTCTGTCACTCCACCAGCTGCTTGCTTCACATACCCATTATGTTTTCTCTTTAGTGAAGTGTTTCTTGGCTTTTCTAGATAAAGTTGTTTTTAAAGTTACGCAAGCTTTGCATCTGGACACATAAACTTGTAGCAGTGAAAATTACGAAGAAGAAAAGTAAGTGAAAGGTGCATTCGACGGAGAATTAAGATACCGTTCTGAGCCCAAGAGAAACATACCCCAAAGTAGGCAGCAGATTTAAAAATTGCATGAAGAGGTACAAGAAGAGTGAAAGCTGGAAAGAGGAAATAAAGCCATTTTTTTAATTTTGACAGAAATCTGGGAATAATGAACCCAATAGTTCCTCTTTTGTGAAATCTCCAACTGTCAGCATGAGCCAGAATTTCGATTTCCATCCACCAAGCAGTTTTCTGTCTGAGGAAAACTAGGCAAAATTCTCATTGGCTTTTATCAATGAGATTCCCAATGTAAAACAACATGAATTCAGAAGTCCTCTGTGATCACAGACAGTGTGTCAGGGTCAGAGAGCTGAGGAAATGACCTGCTCCTTTTGAAGAGCTCTTCCGATGCATCAGCCTGCATAGTCTTTTACAGGAAAGTAGGCTAAAGCTTTTGATGTCAAAAATATGAATAGAAATACTAGCCTATTATTCTGTCTTTGACAAAATAATGCCACATCTAGGTTTTAGCAAAGTGCGTTGGGCTAAAAGAAGCTGCTACAGACACCTGCTCTAGCTTTGGCTTGTTTTCCACCTTTGTTGTAATTTTCTATATTTGGTTGTTAATGAGATGGCTGCAGTAGTTCTCCAACAATGACTTGTCAGGGAAGATGCTTGGAGACCTATAGATGCTGCTGAAGCCAGGAAAATATGGAGAATCTAGATGTTCCAGAAAGAACTTGTGGACTGCTGAAAACAGCGCATGTTAGGTGTTCCACAGGAACAGCAAGAGAGGTACTGAAGCAACCACATATACATGCAAAGTAAATAGTTTGCTCTGCCACCGCATTAGCAAGGAAACCACTTCAAACAACTCTCTCTACCTAGGGAAAAATGTAGTAATAATAAGCAATAGCATAAGTCTCCACTCCTTGCCCCAGAGGTTGTCTACTAATCTTTAGGAGCCTTTGCACTCTGCAGGCTTCCTTTTTCTATCCTCATTTGTCACTGGAAAAATATTTGTATGGGTCAGAGGCACAGTGCAAGTAAAAAAAAAATTGTTTGAAAAAAATGAACAGTTCTCCAATGAATCCCTGTATGTATGAGAAGTAAACAACAAACAATTTATCTTCTCCAAGGAAAACAGAGGCTTGTTAAAGAAGCTAGAAGTCCCTGCTGCTTGTGAGTCGCTGATAGCCCACTGTGCTGATGCTTCTGAAAGGAAACTGAGTGCACTTGTGGGAGTTTTTTTCTTTCAGTTCAAAAGCGTTCTCTGGTTTGAGATCTCCCCGTGGCTAATTAAAACAGAACCCAGAGCGCCATTAGTTATGCACCAGAGTGGGAGTCAGAAGATGTAAGTTCAGTTCCCAGCCCTGCCACTGACTTCCTGGGTGACCTTGGGTAAGCCTCTTGATGTAGATTTTCAAAAGACCTCTGGGCCAAATTTTCATATTGAAGTTTGATTTTCAAAGGAGCTCAATATCTGGTGATTTCCATGATGTTGATTATGGCCAGAATTTCAGGCGAGCTCAGCAACAAAGATGCTGAGCTCATTTGAAAGTCGGGCTCTTAATCTTTTTCTGCCTCAGTTTCCCGTCTCTGACAGTGCTGGTAAGATATTTTCCTCGTCTGTCCTGATTGTTTAGACTGTAGCTCTGCAATGCCAGAAATTGTCTTTTCATGAATGTGTATAGTGCCTTGTACAATCTTGTTTGAACTCCATTATGGGTTTTAGGCATTACTGTAATGATTGTTACACCACTGATCTGTTTTAGAAAAAAAGAAACTGTAATCAAAAGAAAGCTTAATTATCGTGTTGTTTCTCGGATCTGGCTGAAGATCTATGCTAATTTCTGTAGTTTGCTTGGGAGAATGTCATCTGGAGAGCATCAAAAGCTGTATTTAAAATCAGCATATATGTGTTAGCTGACTTCTCTCATCCAGTAGGGACAGTTAATCTATCAGAGAAGCAGGTTAGATCGGTTTGGCATGATTTGATCTGGCAAGAAACATATTGACTACCTCTTACTACCTTGTTATCCTTTAGCTGCTTCCAGTCGAATTGTTTAATAATTTGCTGAGGAATATTTTCAGGCGCTGAGTGGTGAGGATTTCCATCCACCCTCCTGCCCTCCGTGGTAAATAATGTGGTGCTGTTTATAGTTCCTACTGCACCAGCTCTCTTTGCACTTTTCCCACACTGCTTGCATGCTCTTGCAACATCTTGGAGCAACATAACATTCTCTGTTGGCAAAGGTATAGAGTGCTTCTTTGCTTCATAAATGCTGTTTGCTTCCCGGGACCCACTACAACCCATTCCTGAAATTCCAGATCAGCATTGTCAGTGATAATCGAGCTCCTGGTTTCAAGCTCTGTGCTGTACAAGCCAGAGGCCAAATGTAGTAACCCAGGAATGCGTGATTGCAAAGACTGTCACTTCCCAAGGAACTCTGCTTACTGCTAAATGACTGCCCTTTCCACATACTTGTGGGTGTCACTAACACGGTGACTCTTCCCTGTTGGGTTTGTCATATAGGGCTGGACAGCACCTCAAGCAGCTGAAAGTTTTGAAGCGATCATTTCCTATGTTTACAAAATCAGTATGCGACTTGCTGCTGTTTCCCAGCTTGCCCTGTACTCCTTGGCTAGAATTATTTATTATCCAAGTATGTGCCCTCTGAAGAGCCCGTTCTGAGACTTTGTATGTTTTCCTTTATATAAAATGGGATGCAGGACCATGATCAACTTTGCAATGACAGAACTAGCAGGACACCTCTGGCAAGTGTATGGTTGCAGCTGTTTTTCAGTTAAGGCTGAGTGTGTTTTGTTGTGGGGAGAGCTTAACTGTGTTATTTGTTTGTGACTAGCATTTGCTATTGTTGCATTTTTTTAAGGATATAGTCACTTCATGGTCTTTACTAAAAGCGCTTTTCAGCTTCTTTATCTAACAAATAATTTCCTAAATTGTGTTACAATCTGCAAAAATGATCCAAGGGCTGGAACACCTCTCTGATGAGGAAAGGCTGAGAGAGTTGGGGTTGTTCAGCCTGGAGAAGAGAAGGCTGGCAGGAGACCTTATTGCAGCCTTTCGGTACCTGAAGGGGGCTTATAAGAAAGATAGGGACAAACATTTTAGCAAGACCTGTTGCAATAGGACAAGGAGTAAAGGTTTTAAAGTAAAAGAGGGTAG
>Ga0181612_130142_pt1 | contig 12409 bp, 7 predicted proteins | sample HoacroProtozoa21_FD_119630 | JGI IMG/M metagenome (GOLD analysis project Ga0181612, IMG submission 119630) | Hoatzin crop microbial communities from Cojedes, Venezuel. Combined Assembly of Gp0051906, Gp0051904, Gp0051908 | reverse complement strand
TTTCTGCCTCTTTCTTTCCATTCTCCTCCGCACGCCGGCGGGGGGAGGGGCGGCCGCGTGGCGCTTTTGTTGCCGGCGGCAGCCGAAACCAAAACAATGGAGAAATTCAACAAAAGAGCTTAAGCTAGGAAGTAAAAACAGGTTCATGGATACAGAAATTGTTTTACAAATAGTTCTGTGAAATGGCTCTAAATTAGGCTGGACGTTTGGTCAAGTCTTAGCGGATCCTGGCATACGTACTGATTGGAATGGAAATAGGATTCTGAATTTATTGCATAATCTAGCACTTAACTACCATAGCACGTTTTTGTTGAACTTTAGTTCTGAGAAAGGTGAATGAGTAGTCCTCAGTACGGCAGAAGAATTAAATGGGTAACGCTGTGGTGATAGCTGCTTGCATGGTATCTTTATCAGGAAGATTTTATATGGATGTGGGAGAAATATTTCCCAAGCGCTGGAAGTTGGCCCTCCTGTCTATTAAAACCACAAGCATGCAGTTTAAAACATGGAAGTCATCTGAAGCAAAGCAGTTTTTAACAGGCTGAGTTATTGAGAGGTTTTGTCCATTATGCTTCAGTGATATGTTACGTGACGGATGATTAATATGTGTATAGACTTGCAAGAATAAATAACACTTCAAACAAAGCACAACTTTCTTCTTTCCTAGAGCTCCGCTGCATCCCAGGACAGTTTGCATGTCGGAGTGGTACCATCCAGTGCATCCCTTCAAATTGGCAGTGTGATGGATGGCCCACCTGTGAGGATGAGAGTGATGAAGTTGACTGTCCAGGTAAGTAAAGCTGAGAAGACTGCTCATCCCAGTGTCAGTGTGTTTTGCAGCTGTACTTTGACTCTTTAAGATCTCTTGCTTAATTTGATTTTAAAGTGGAGATTATTTGGTAGAACTGTACCCATTATTAACAAACTTCAGGTTGGCTTAATGTTGTGCAACTAATGCTATAAACATTTTTTTGCTTGTCTGAATTACCCTTCCATTCTTACAGTCTGGGTAGGTATCCTGGAGATGGGGCGAGTTGGTAGTGTAAAAGGAGGCTTTCATGATGAGAGAAAAATCATGTTGCAATTAAACCAAAATGACACATAAGTCTGTGGTTAAATAAAGAATGACTATTTTGGCTGTATATCACTCAAACTGTGCTGGGTGGCATTGTTGGACTTGGGTAGAGAGCTTGTTTTGTTGCTCGCGGTTCTGATTATGCTTCTTATGCTTAAGTGGAGAACTTTGTTCTGCCAAACAAGCTGATGTATTTACTCTTCATAAACTCTTTGTGATCATACACTTTCGGGAGCCTATCACCAGCAGTGGTTCTCTGCTAAAGTTACTGCATACTGACCTGTCTTTAAAGAAAAAGCAAACAGAATTTTTTGGTTGTGAACACATCATCACAATTTTGAACATTTTCACTTGTGCTTGACAGACCAGTGCAACTCCTTTTCTCTGTGTCTTAAAAGTGAAGGGACCTGTAGTTTTGTGGGTTGTTTTGGTTTTGTTTTTTTTTTTTGCTAAGAACAGTGAAGCAGGAATTTGAAAGCATGAATTCAATTGTGGCATAATGGAAAACTTTGATCTCTACCGTATGGCTAAATTACATTCATAAACTGTTTTAAGAAGTTCTTTGCCACTAAACAGTTTACTTGGGAGAGAATCACGTGAACTTTGCAGCATTGTCATCACAGTATTCAGTCTGTCATTCTGAGTTCTGAGCTATTTGAGAGATGCTACAAAATAATAACATCGGTATTTTACAGCAGCAGGATCTTCTAAATATTCGTATTTTCTAGTGGAATTGGGGAAGTAAATCTAGCACTCAAACTTTGAAACTGTGCTGTAGTTAGCCATATGCCCAGTGTGTGCTATGCACAAATAATTAAAAGACCACGTTCAGTGCTCTTTTTAGAAAGCTTTTGGTTAGTTTGTGTGATTGTGTATATTTGCAGCACACAGGGGAAAAAACTCTTGTTAGTTTCTTCTGACATTGAAAATTAAGCTGTGCCATTGATATTCTGCTTAAGGATATTCTTTACGATGTGGATGTCCTGAAGAAAGACACTTCCATAGCTGTGCTGTTATTCTTCCTCCTTTTTAGCTAACTTTGGCCAAATGGGAAAAACCAGGGAGCTAATAAAATTCTGGAGGTTAATGGAAGTCAGTAGCTAGGGGAAGGCAGAGTTGTGTTAATGTTTGGATTTACTCAAAAAGCACTGAAGGCTTCACTTGTGTGAATATTGGAACATCCATATCAGTAGAAAACAATATTTTTATCTTCTCTTGTAGTGTAGTGTATTAGTTGGCAATTGAAGTTGTTGCATGGAGGATGCAACAAGATGATGTTGACTCAAGGACTGGAGTTACAAAGAATATTTGGTATATGGCTAGGTAGAGGATTATGTGAAAGTAACATTTCTCAGTAGATAGGTTCTGCTTTTGTGTTTGGAGTTTAGGTCTCACTGGACTGTCTGGCCTGACATGATGAGAAGAACTTTAAGTTAAGGAAGGAAAGGAGATGCGTGAGAGAGACTTGATTCATCACCATGTCTGTACGCACGAAGAGGAGAATAACATACATAAAGAATACTAGAGGGGAAAATGATGAACAGCATAGAGAAGGAAAGTATTCCACCTGATGAGAAGAGTAATTGGATAAGTAATTGGTGAAGAGGCTGTGCTCAGTAAAACAGCCAGAAAGCTGGGTGTGGCATTTATGAAAGAACTGAGATATTTGCACAGTAATGCAAGGAGTGTAGCCAGCAAACCAGAGGAACAAGAACTACTGGTGTAGGATGTAAAAGCTCTATTGTACCAGTAACAACAAATTGGTGGGATAGTGTTTGTGGCCTGAAATGGGTGTTCAAGGGCATATGTTATTGAGAATTCTCAAGAATAAGGACAGGTTGGGGTGCTGGTGTGCATGTGAAGGGTGTGCTGGAGTGTAAGAAGGAATAGTGTGAATGAAAGTATATCTGAGGCCAGAATAAGTTTGGAAGAGCACGTTTTTCTTATGTTGAGGAAAAATATGTATGTGACCAGTCATAGGAGAGACTAAGTCCTGGGACGTTGACTGGGGAGCTAGTGCTGCTAATAATAGTATTGCATAGTCATACTCAGAAGGGGTAACTTTCTGTTTTGGCCACTGAATTAGCAAGAAATGATGCAGCTTTAAATTTAGAAAATACCTTTGGATTTAGATGAGCAACTCTGAGATGATTCAGCTAAATTTAAATACTCTTTAATTAAGGTTCTTAATTTCAATAAAGGCAAACTGAACACTAAAAGAACTAGTTAGTAAAGCCATCTGGGCTTGTGAAGCTTTAAATCTTTAAATTAAAAGGTTTGAAATCTCTCTGAAGCATGGAAAGAAAGGGCTCTGAATCTGGTTGGGAAGCGTGTTACTTTTCAGCCTTTGAGCTACTAATGGCACACTCCAGTGTGAGCGACTTGGAAAAGACCAATGGCAGTGAATTAGAGTTTTGTGGCGGTGAAGAAGGTGTGTTTCAATGACTACTTAGTTGTGTTAGTATTTTCAAAGATTAATACAAAGCCAATATGAGTTATTTGGCACTGTTGCTTTAGTTCACCTTTTTTAGGCCTAATATCATGCATGTTAGTAACAAAGTTCTTACTAAAATAAGATGATCATTATTTAATAAGTCAGTTTGGTAATCATGTGTTGTCTGAAGTACAAGAAACACCCCAAACCCTAAGACTTTTTTGTTAGAATAATTTTTTCTGGCATTTTTTTCAGAACGCAATTAAGACAGACATTAATTCATTGACAATCTGAATAAGCGTATGAAATGCCTATTTTTGCTAGACCATATATTTCTGTGAAGACAGTCACCATAGCCGTTTTTATTCTTACTGCCTCTTTTCAGAATGACCATTTTCCGTTAAAACATGGAATTCCTCTCAGTCCCAAACTGGTGATGTGTAAAGTGCCATTCCCCCTGCCCTTCGCACCAGGCGCACAAATGTTAGTGAAATCTGCAGCAGCGATTACCCTCACTTCATCTCTCTGGTAGACTAAAACCATTGGCTGCTTGCTCTTGTGAGCATACTAAAAATTGCTGGAGGGGTTTATGTAGCATGTGCCTGCAACTTTCGTCTACTTAGGCAGTGGAGACTCATGAAATTTGTGGGCTGTTCCATATCAACAGTAATTGATCCTAAGAAGAGTTTATCCCAAAGTGGCGTATTCTGTGGAATGGCAAAACCAGGCATTAATATCTTAAATGGGACTTTTACAAATGGGAATTTATTATTTCTACTCACTTACTTTAACATTTCTATACAAGTAATCAAAGTAGTAACATAGCTTTTCCATCTTTATAAAAGCTCTGTGTTTAAACCCAGATGAAGGATGGGCTTTGAGGTTTGCTTTTGACTGCTCATTGGATTTCCAGCTTTGCTTCTACCAGATTATCAGATCAACTTCTCTGAAGATCTTCTTCGAAGGCCTTCTGGTCAAAACTAATTTTCAGCAGTAAGAGTGGAGCAGGGTTTAATGTAGCTCTGGCTGTTCACCTGTGTTTTGTTCTTATGCTACAGGCTTGATGTTTGTTATGTATGAACAGAGAACGGATGTCTTAAATTCCAGTGCCTTTCATAAATCCTATCCATACCAGTTTTTCAGCTTGCAGTTAGATTGGTGATCATTCTGTTTCCCCCATTCATTTATTTATATTTTTAAAAAATGGATTTCTTCCCAGGAATAAGTGATAAAATTGTGTTGTCAGCTGTCCTTGGACTTCTCCCAGCATCTGGATTTGAAAACCTTCAGCTCGCCCTATGGTGCACACCCTTGCCTAACGTCACATTCTTCCTTTGTAAGGTATTTCTCAGTACTGTTTTCTAGACCTGCTTGGTCAGAAACAAGAACACTGGGAAGTTTCAGTAAGCTGAATTCTTAGTGTTTTTTTTCACCGCCTGAGCCCACGGTTGACACTGAACAGCTGGCTGTCCTGGTGGCGGTGGTCCTGGGGCAGCAGTTGCAAGCAGTGGCTGACAGTAACATGAGCTGTCTTGCAGTTCCATGGCAAACAGTATGATTTTACATGTTTTTTATGTTGAGATTGAGAGTGTAACTTCATACAGAAACAATCTTGCTAGGCAGCTAACTGTAAATGCTGATCTTGGGCAATGTCATCTTGTATGCTGTTCTTGAGGACTTCCCCAGATACTGTATCAGGAAGAAATGTGCAGGCTTGGAGGTCACTTGCCCCAGCACATACACATGATATAATCTTTGAGTCTGCAAAGTCTCTTTTGTGGAGCCAGCTCAAGGTATGGCCAGTAACTGCAGCAGCTGCAGCACACTGTTTTGCAGTGATCATAAACAGCTTTGTGTTTTGTTTCACCAAGGATACCGTGTTTCGTGGAAGTGACTTATGACGTTTGTGCACTTTTTAGTACATCTCCTTTTTTAAAGCTAGATAGTAATGATAAGAACCTCTGATCATTTCCACGCCTTTTCTGAGCCCTTATTGATCTCCTGTATGATGCATCCTTTTTTACCCTACTTCATGGTGTTTAAATTATAAGCTCTTTACTGTCAGTCTATTACTTTGAATAGTGCTCAGCACAGCAGGACGCTGTTCGTGATTGGCATCTATTTCCTAGCATAATACAATTGATAACGCAGCGTGTGGAGCTGCTTGATCTGAGAAGAATCCCTCCTGTCGGGGGACTTCTGAACTGTATTTCCAAAACTTTAGGCACAAAGGTGGATTTAATTCTGAAGTTCTCTCACCTCTCAAATTACCAGATGGAATTAAAAGCTTTGCAAACTTTTAGTAGATAACGTGCTGGACAGAAAATTTGAAGCCTAGGGGACAAGGCAGCTTTTTATGTAGATTTTAAGAATTTATGTGTTTAAAGAGGAGCAACTCAAATTTTGGAACAAGTAAGATATGACAAGACCTGGCTGCTTCACCAACAGTTTAATTTTGACATAGTTTGGCATAGTACATCCGTCATTGTGAAAGGTTTGGCTTGAATGACTTGTCATCTGTGACACGGTAACTCTTGAAACTAGTTCAACTCCCCAAAATCCAATATTTGCCCTTTTATGAGTCCTGAGCCTAGCAGGACCTCTCTATATATTACAGTTAATATCTGCTGTCTGCCTGCCCTTTATTTTTGGTGCAAAGCACACCGTCGTGTGTGTGGCAGATTGCGCTTTCTCTTCTAAGCTTCTCCGAACACAGTTTTCCGTTTAGCATCATGTTTATTCCCCCCTGCAGTGCTGCTCGGCACGCGTATGTTCTAGCCTGTTCCCGCCTCAGCTGGTGCTGGCTTCCACTTTTGTGTGGTCTCAGCTCCTTGGCTCACGTTCCATTTGCACTGCTTGGCTTTTTGCTTCCTTTTACTTGGCCCAAATGATGGAGACACTGAGGGAGATGAAGAAGGAGCTTTCTGCTGTGCTTGTGTGCTTGGCTTCACCGAATGAGACACCACGTGCAAAGAAAGCATTGCTGATACCTTGTGGATAAATGCTGCAGGGTAATCTCCATGGATGTACACAGAAGAGTATGGACAACATAACTGAATTCCTTCTGGCCCATATGAATAACGGGCAAGCTTATATTTCTTTCAGACTTAAACTTGACTACATTTGTTGCCTCTGTTTCTTCCATGTTGCCAACGGGAACAGCAAAACTTGTACGCATGGCACAAAGCTTTTTCTGTGAGTTAGCAAGGCTGTGTTTTGCAGGCGGCAGTCGCAGTGCTTGTTCAACTAGAAGGTAGAAATGTAAGCAAAATTTCTTTCCCTTCCAATCTCTTAATTTTTGTTCTGAACAATTATTGAACTGTTTTGATTCAGATCTGGAAAAGTTTACCAATATAAAATGTAGTAGGAGCCACACAGCACGGCAAACTTTCATTCTGAATTGGAAGCCTGAAGTTTTAAACAACTGGAAATAGTCACAGAATCGGCAGTGTTGGGCAGCTTTCTTGATCTGTAGCACTATACTTAGACTGTAATCATGCTAGACTGAATTAGGTGGCCACTGTAAATTGGAAGGAGCTGGATGAATACTAATCGTGACTTGATCCATTTTGAAACAGATTGGAGGATGCTCATGTCCACCACACTATAGCATTCAAAGGGACAAAGAAATTCCACCCCATGAGTTTTTTCCTTGAACCTGTTTTTCCCTTTTCTCCACCAACTAACAAGCAAATTACACTTCTGGTATGATTGTGTGAAGTCAGAAAAAACAGATCTGTCTTGGCTAGTAAAAATACTACTGTTGCTGTTATTGCTTGTGATTGTAGTATCCAGAAGAATAAAGGTTTTGGAAAATTGCTGATCTTCCAATTTTTTATAGCTTTCAGAATATTATATATGTACATAAGCAATAAAAGTGATGGCTTTTACTTTCTGAAACATTCAAACATGGTTAGGTTTTGATCTTCTGGCTTAGGTTGATATCTTAAAGCTTAGTCCATGGCACTTAATTTATTTTTAAAGATAAAAATATTTTTATAAAAGAAGCAGGAACAGCAAAGAACATAGAAAATTCTTCTGCACACTATCGGAAAAATGCAATAGAAAACCGGTCCAGTTACATCTTTGCCACTAGAATCTGCAACAGCTTTTCATAGCAGTTAAGAGACTTGGAGGCGTGTTAGCATCTCTTTCTTTATTGCCCTGGAAAAACTTGTCATCGTTGCTTTTCTCAGAGACCGAAAATTCAGCTCAAATAGAAGAGATTTAATATTTGCAGAGCACCAGATTATTAAACAGCTGACAGTGTTGGGCTTGAAGGAGAAACAACTTGTGGTGGCTGCTTTCTGCCTCTTCAGTCCTGCCCGGTTTCAGCAGTGAGTCTGCTGACACGGACAGATGCTGAGGGAAGAATGAGTGTCCTGCTTCCTGGGTGAGAACTGGTTGAACTCACTTTGTATGGGAACTGTGAAGCTCTTTTTCAAAGCATCTGGCATAAATTCTGTCAATTTGTTAGCTCAAGTAACCCTTTCTTAACCCTGCATGTTAAAACCTGTGAACTTGTGTTTTATTCCTGGGGGAGGTAAATTCTTAAGTCGTTGTGGGCGTTCTGTTTAGCCATGCAGGGTCAGCCATATGGTGTTGCATCTGCTCTTACTTCTGAAAGGGAACTAATTCTTCGTGTGTTTTGGTTCTTACTGGTTCTTTGGGTTTAGTTGTTACCATATAATGCCATAGGAAAACAGAGCTTCCCATGCTGAGCTCAGTTCATCTTTGATAAACCATTCTACGTTACTTAGTGTTATTTTTAAAGTCATACTGTAATTAAAGATTTGCTTTTTTAGTGTCTCGGTATTGCTCTGAAAATCATAGTGTAAATATTGCTAGTGAACCATTAGCATTAAGAACAGTCGAATTCTAAAACTAAAAATAGATTGATCTTTAAAGTAATAAAAAATAATCAGTGATCTTCACTGTCAAATTATTTTACCCTTTTGTGTCCTTTGAAATGTACCCTAACTGTATTTCTTGGCACTAATTCTTGCCTGTGATAAATAGTGTATTCTAATATTAAACAGTAGAATTACTACTTTATTCCTGTAGGGCCATGTGAGTGTATTATGCGCAGCCATTTTTTAATGGGTGATCTCTATAGATGTGTAATTCCGAGGATAACATGATAATTAAATATCCCTTGCTCATCGCATTAACTCAGGACAAACTCAGTACACTAGAGCCAGATGAATGCAAAGCTACTCTGCTGTTCCTGGGCTCCAGCTAGTGATTTTTTTGCTCATCGGTGCTGACATTTGTTCCAAGGAGTGCATTGGTTGATGGCGGGTCTTCTGGAGGTCTGTTGCCCCATGTAATACACCGAACAGTCTCCAACTCTGGGTATAAGTTATGAAATTGCTGTGGACCTCTTGCATTTTAAAGATAGTCTCTGAAAGGAGGAAGTTTTATTGACATAGTTTTGAATATATTTCAGACAGATGTAGTTAAACCTGTTAAAGAAGACTATGTAGCTCGTCTTTACTTGGGACCATGACTGGTTTATTTTGTTTAGCTTGGCTAAATAGAGCTAATCATCTTTAAAGGAAAATAAGCTGAATTTTTAATATAGAAATGAATGTCTGCGTAGCTCTTTGTGCTGGTTAAACTCTATGACCTTTAATAACATCTGGTAGTATTAAATAACATACTGGTAGATATTTCTAATGCTTATATTACTGGGTTCTTCATTTTTCTCTTTTTGAGGTTAATACCTTATTTCCAGATTGATCTTTCTCAGTGCTCATCTCCATCTTTCTCAAAGATTTCTCCCCACCATCGTGCCAGCCTTCCTACCAGCAGCCTTCCTACTTAGGACCTTGCTAGTTTTGGCTGGCTACAGCCCATCCTGCAGTGTCTCCACCTCAAATGTCTGCTCCTTAGTTACTCCTGTAGGCATGTGGAGTGCCCCAGCCCCTTTTCTGGAATAACATCTCGCACTGTGTTCTTCCTAAGCTACTGAATCCGGTTGTCACGTACACCTGTTAGAAGCCCTGACACTGAGATGAGGGTGTGTATGTTGTTTCAGAAATAATGAACTAACATTTCCTTTAGAAGCTTGAGAGTGAATGAAAATCCTTGTTCTTCTGGTTGAAGATAGGTTTCCTTTCCTGGTTTTAATTTTGTCCTAGATCTCAGAGAATGTGTTGGAAAATGTATTGGAGAAGTTGTCTTTTATCCTTGAACACACAACTGAGAAACAAAGCAGCTGGAGAGTAGGTAGTTCTGTAAACAGGAACAGATAAAATGCACTGGGGATGATGCATTTGTTGCGGCGGTTGAAATGATGAGTATCAAGTCCTGTGTACAACTGCAGGCTGTTGAGAATCTGCCAAGATACTTAGCTTACTCTGCAAGACGCATGTAATGGCTAGTTGGTTTTTTTCAGTTGTAGGTGTTTTGGTTACCTACTGTGTAAAGTGGCCAAGCTCTTACTGCAGAGATCTACCATCTTTGTTTACCTATGTTACTTATCATATATGTCTTGAATAAAACCCAGAGAAAGTTTAATAAAATGAAATCTGCCTTTGCTTGCATCTTTCACCAGTACTGACTATTCATTCTGGTCCCCAGGCTTGACGGGGGACCAGCGAACCTACCATGGGAAGGAGAACGTGGACTCCAGGCACAGTCGAGGGAGAGGAGGAGAGACAACCCGCTTTCACACTGTCAATGTGGCACAGCCTGTCCGATTTAGCAGTAAGTTGCAGACTGGGAAATCTGGGCCATCTTTCTGCTAATTAATTTAGCAATTTTGGCCAGATTTTATTCATGTGCAGTGCTTTTTAATGTTTTTGTACATTCTGTTATATATGTCTTGTTATATTGCGTAGTTTGTATAGCAGGCCTATACATGCAAAGAATTCTACTTCCCTAGTGATCCTGTTTTTGTGAAATCAAAGTTGCAGTTTTCTGTTATAACTCATTGCAATTACAGAAAACTAAGCCCGTGGTTTAAGTGATGGTTTCAGTCTGCAGCAGGGGTGATAGTCTAGCCCTCGTTTCTTGATGTGAGCTTGCATGTAGGATTGTTCCCCTGGAACAATGGGAAAAAGTGGGAGGAAACCAAAATTGGTTGCTCTTGATTGAAGTAATTTTGAAGATGATCTTAAAGATGTTCACTATTATTAGTTAATTAGGTGCATCTCTGATGTTGTGAGTTTTGTATCCTTTTTAACAGGAAAAATACTCTTTAGGGAGTGGGGAACTTAACGCAATCCTTCACTTACTTCTCTGAAGACCAAGTTGGTCGAGGGAGTAACATGGCAAAACCCATTGAAGTGCTACATACTCCATCAGTCAGTCAGGAATCTTCAAAAATATCGCTTCAATGTTATCCTGCCCTCTCACCTGCAGCACTGCTAGTGCCACTGTCGACATCCTAGTCCCAACCTTATCTAAAGCGTTATAAATGTCCTGCAAGCGTCCTTCCCAGTGGTCATTGCTTATGCTGCCTCTGAATCTCTCCAGGCCCAAAACATCTAAGTCTCCCCTGCCTTCTCGCTCCCATCTTGGTTCTCTCTTCACTCCAGGGATCATCCAGTGATCTGGGAATGTGAGACAGGACTGATTAGCCTTGGAGGGAAGGATGGGACAGGTTAGGAAGAGGATGTCGGGGGGAGACAGTATGGCAGTAATTGGGAATGATTGCTTTGGACTATGGTCGTTTTCTGAAAGAGACAAGTGATTAGCACAAGTAAAAAGTCCCATCTTCCTTGATTTTTTTTTTTCCAATTTTTTTGACAAAAAATGCCTATTAAAATACATGTTTTGATTTGTCATGGATTCCGGTAGCTAAATTATGTTAATAAAATTTATAGAGGACAATAAAGCAATTTAGAAATTGATATAGCAATATGTAATATGCTGTGCAGTCTGATTGATGCTGTATCCTCTCCCATCTTAGTGATGTTAACAGTAGATTTAAAAAGATCGCATATAAATAGAGAAGAAGGAAAGATATTTAATTGAAGGGCTTCAAATCTAAGTTTGTACATCATTATTTGATTATAAGGATTGCTGTTTCTGAAGGGAATAAAGAGACTTGAGAATAGGAACTCTGTGAATGCATGCAATGCACATTAAACAGTTCATGACTTTAAAGTTCCTTTCTTAAGTGTTGTGCAAAATTAGTACTGGAAATGCAGATGCTAAAATCATATTTTATATCTGTTTTAAATTTCATCCACCTGTCTCTGTGATTATCTCTGTTGGTTACCCGTCACTCCCAAGAACACCAGTCAAAACCTCATGGGCCTGTTTCATCCAGAAATTCCTCAAGGCTTTTGTTGCATATTCCCTTAATTGAGTTAACTGAGACAAAGCAGAGACAGTGGTTCACAGCATCACCTTCTTACTTCCGAAAGACCCACTTTGCAGTGATGTTTTTCCAAGGCAAATAACAATTGCCCCAGGACCCCCATAGTCATTAGTGATGGACTGTGGGAGCAGGATTATGTGGATACTACTGAGACTGTGTAAAAGTAGGTTGAAAACTTCACAGCCAGTTGGATGTATTGCTAACCACCTGGTAGAAAGACAGAATCATTAAATTGGCCACCTCTGGTGTTTTCTTTCTGCTTCTTGCCGCTTGTTTTGACTTGGATTGATTGAACTGATCGGATTTTTGAAGGTGTGCAGGGAAATATCTTCTGCAGTAGATCATCAGTCTTTAATTAAAGACTTTAAAGGCTGTCACAGTGCAATGAAACATTACTAGGTGTCGCATCTTTTTAAATACATTTTAAAAAAATTTCCTTTATCCGGAGCTGTAGTGAAGTAAGTCTTGTGATCTCTAATGCATGCATCTCCTTGTGGTGAGGTGAGGTATACAGAGTACATTGTGTGTACACATCCAAGTGGTTATACACTGCATTGTCATAAACTGA
>Ga0181612_171103_pt1 | contig 12410 bp, 6 predicted proteins | sample HoacroProtozoa21_FD_119630 | JGI IMG/M metagenome (GOLD analysis project Ga0181612, IMG submission 119630) | Hoatzin crop microbial communities from Cojedes, Venezuel. Combined Assembly of Gp0051906, Gp0051904, Gp0051908 | reverse complement strand
AGGCGGGTGAGAAGCCGCCGTGAAAAGAGTAATCGTCGATGAGTGGGGTGGGTCTTTGTTGTGTGGTTGGTGTTTTTTTTTTTTTTTTTTTTTTTTTTTTTTAATTTTCTTGCTCTTTTTTTTGTTGCCTCACATTTTCGGTGCGTGGTAACGTTTCTTCTAGCTGTGCTGCCACTGTGCTCACAGCAGGTGAACTGTCAGTGTTTCCACTTAGAAATCCCTCCTTGCAGGGTTCGTGGTATGACTGTCCGTTCCCCCCAGCTATGTTTTGCTTCTAAGGTCTCAACCCAAACATGAATTCATCTTGCAAAATCTGATGCGACTCGAGCGGTTGCTAAACTTGACCCCCATGGCAGTGGAGCGTGGCTCTGACACTGCAAACGCGACCGAAACGCTGCCTGCAGTACGCAGACGCGTCCGCGGACAAGTGGAGCGGAATCCCTCTGGCACTTACAGAAATTCCTCAGCAAATTTAGTGCGCAGCACTCGCGAGCAAACGAAACCGGGCTGCTGGGTGCCGCAGCGGAGGGGGAGCGGAGGAGCGGGCGGGCATCGCTGCCTCCAGCACCCGAGGGGGGTCGGTTGTGATAACTGTGTTTAATGTGCTGAGCAGGGCTGGGCGTCGGGGAAGGCTGTGGCCGTTCGTCTGCCAACGTAGAGCTGCGTGGTGAAGCTGTAGTAACCCCCCGTGAGGTCCGAGCACGAGCGTGATGAAACTAAAGCCGTTGCTAAAGGGTCGTGCAGCTCACACGATCAGCATTTGAATGACAAATTAGATGCATGACTGTAAAGCTTGTGTAAAATTACTCACTGGAGCAAGACCTCTAAAGACACTGTCACTTCCATCACCGCCTTTCTTCATGGTGCGGGCACCAGTGTGCCGGGCTGGGCAATGCAATGAAAACCGACAGCTGAGCAGGGCGTTGGACCGGCGCAGGAGGGCAGTTCGGGAGTTAAACTGCGAGGTTTCCACCAGCACAACCTGGAAACGGCCTCTCACTTCGCCCCGGGTGTCTGCCAGTGTCTGTGCAGCCGATCAGAACGTGGGGTTTGATTTCCAAGCGTGATTTGGGGGTTAAGTGAAGGAGCAATAGTAGCAATTTTAAGCTTGGTGCAGTGTTGGACGTAATCTGCTTTGTTGATTTAAAGTGTCCTGTGCAGCCATAATGGTTCGAACTGGAGCTGATGGCAGAAAACTCTGTTCTTTAGTGACAATTGTAGTAGTTATGTAGCATTTGATGAACTCCTATGGTAGAAATCTGCTAAAATCAAAACCGAGTGTGACGAGCCCTTCAGGTTTGTCTGCTCGGGGAAGTTAGCTGGCACAGCCACGGAGCGACGTCGCCCTGCTCGGAGAGACAAGCCCTCTCGCCTTCGGCTGCAGTGGTTTATCCCTGGCTGTAAAACTTCAGAGTTTTCTCTGAAATGAGATCAGGCTGAGAATGAAAGTGTATTTCCACCCTTCCTCAATCTGGAGGGACTCATTTGTATGAGGTTTTAGCGGCAGAAATTGTTAGGCTGGTCACAGCGTGCAAGGGTTTCTTTGAAATCTCTGCAGCTGAGGCTCCTGGGAGAATTGGGGATGGGAACTTATTTTTAGTCATGGTCCAGATTTTCATTGATCTGGGTTGTAAGTGTGGCAGCAAATGAAAGAAGCATTAATGCTCTGTGTTCAAGAGTGGGGACTGATCCAGGAGTATTAAATTCTCAGCATCCTGACCACAGCCCAATTTGTAACATTAAAAATACATTTGGATGCTGTGAATTTGGCAGAAGTGTCAAGTGTCTATAAAATACTTAGTAGAGGGCAGCTTTCTGATGTAACAACATCCATTTGAAAGATACATTGACCAGAATCAAATAAAACTAGCACGTTTCTAGCACAACACCAGTGAGCATATGGAAACTATTGAGGTGTTTTAACAGTTACTGGGGACAGAACAGTGTTAATTCAGTTAGTCCCCAAGCTCATGGTTTCCTAGGCAAGCAAACGTCCTCTGAAAATGTGCTTTTTCCCCAGTTAAGGGTTGTTCTGTAGTAACACGCGGGCCTCTCTTAATTCCTGTTTGCAAATTCCCGAGTACTCCGGTATTTGCTCGTACAAGATCCCTGACAGGATGAGTAACGAGGTATTTCGGAGCCGCCGCTGCCTGCTGGGAGCAATGCAAGGGCTCCGTTCTAGGCTGGGGGGTGACGGAGGAGTCTCTGCCCCTCTGCAGCGGCTGGGGGGGTCCAGGGAGACGGACTGTAACTCACTGGATGGGTTTTTTTGGCTGGAGTATTGCTGCTAGTGCTGGTTTCGTGTGTGTTGGTGTCAGTCTGGTACTGTAAATCGCTGCAACGTGACGTTTTAAAGGATGCATCACTTCAAAATCTAATGAATTAGATGTGGTCTTGTTCTGCCTCTCATTTGGGTTCTTTTCTTTCCTCCATTTGCTGCTTGGAAGATCTCGTGTAGAAAGGTTACACAAGTGATGATGTGCAGGGTGACCTTAGAAGTTGCTTGGGATAATGCCAAGTAAAGCTATTTTTTAGGCAGTCTTTCGCTCAGTGATTCATGGTTTAACTCTGTTCCCTGTTTTGTACTGGCGTGCTTGGACTCTTTTCCTGTTGCATCTCAAGGTGAAAAAGGTTGAAGAGCCGCAGCTGATTCATGTGCTACGTTTTTCCCTCCAGCTTTGGAGAACTTGATGAAAACCTGTGTAGCTCACTGCCCGGCTTACCTAGAGTCTGGCTGTGTGCTACAGAGTTGGGGCTTCCAGCTCCCACGTGTGCCTTTGGAGTCTCCTGCGTTTCATCTCTGCTGTTAACACATGAGCAGGGGAGCTGCCACTGCGTAAGTACGGGCTGGCTGAGAAACGGGGATGGCTGAGAACACGTCATGGTCTTAAACTGGAAGACTCCTTGTGTGTTCCCTGGCAAGAGCGGCGTTTTGGGTGCCTGCGTCCGCGGGCTCTGGGGCTGTACCTCCCCTGGTGACATGCGTGGAGCTGGGCAGTGTCTCACAGAGGCTCCCACCGTCATCGCCCTCCACCGTCACCTGCATCCCTCCTGCAGGCGGGAGCTGCTGCTGGACCCGCGCCGGGGCGGAGGGCGGACACACTACGATACGTAGCTGAAGCCCGCCTTGCATCGAGTCTGGAGTCTCTCGTGTGGCTGCAGCTCCTGCCCTCTTTGCTGAATTCACTGCTGTCGGCGCCGCTGGGCTACGCCGGGGGCAAACATCGCAGAAAAAGGCTCTCAGTGGCCGCGGCTGCGGTTCAGGCGCCCCTGACCGATGGCTCTGCCTCTCCCCGGCAGGCGAGCCCTATCCGTGCCGTATTTCTCAGCTAGTGCCTGGCCTGCAGGGACCTCAGAGGTTGCATAAAGTTTAATAAATAATGCTGATGGGTTAATTGTAGCTTGCAGGCTCAGCTGTTGATTAGAGTCATATGGTGTTTTTCTAGTACGTTGTAACCTTTCGTATAGCCACGACAGATTATATATCCAGTCTCTTTATTTATTCGTGGTCCTCTGCCCCTGAAATGACCTGCTGTTGTAGGAAAGGAAACACAATAACTTCACTTTTGTGCGCTGTTTGGGGCTGCGTACATTTGCATGTTTCCCAGTCGCGCTGGTGAGGACGCCAATGGATTCGTAATGCCAGGTGAACCCTGCGTCAAGCCACAGACGGGAGGTTACTGCTCATCGCCTAAACCAGCTATGCTGGAAGAAGAGTAGTTCCTATTCTCTTGATACTGTTTTGGTTTTAGAATTTCTGTCCAAAATAAACCGTCTGTTAAGAAAATAATAACAAAAGCAGTAAGAAAATGCTTTTAAAATTCATGATTCGCTGCCTTAACAGGAGCAGAGTGTGAAGGGAAACGGTTTCTCTCCCCTCTCTCGTTTTACAGGTGAAAGAAAAATCATTAGATACATTAAGAAACTTCTATATTACACCTCAAACAGTTAGATCTACTTTCCTTTATTTTCCCTTGATGGTGAGCACCATTTATCAAATACGAGGTCTTTGAAAATTGAAGTTTGTGTTTCCTTGGCTCTGCTCTTTGCTTTGCTCTGTCCCTGCAGCCATCAGGAGGGTGAAGGGTTTTCTCCGTTATCGGTTCGTTTGCTTTATTTACTTCGTCTACGTGCGGTCTTTTACTTTCAGATGCTGCAGTTGGAATTTTACGGCCAAAAAGGTTTCATTGGTTTCTTTAAAAAGACCCATGAGAAAGTTTAATCGCAGGCTTTGTGCAAGAAGTGACACTTCTAATTCGGTTCTGAACTTCCCGTGAGATCTGCCCGACGGTGCCCCCTGGCTTAAAAACCCACAGGTTTTCACACAGGGTTACTTCAGCAAATCTTACGTACGTTTGAAGAAATGTTTTCATCTCTAAATGTAAATTATATAAAAAACAAGCACCTTGATGAATTAGTGTGTTCTGTCTCAGGTAAGGAATACACAGCTCTTTTTCAGGAGAGTCACTAAAGATTTATGTCTTAATGGCTAAGCAAACATTTGGAAGCAGGTTTTAAAGGAATGAAACGGGTGTTTATGAGCAATGCTGAGTTACTCAAGCCTCTGAAGTTTGCTGCTGAGTTCTGTGTGTGTGTTCTTTCTTTCTTTTAAACAGTTATGGAAGCCTATCCCCTTCTCTAAGAGACGCGATGCAGAACTTGAGCAGAATGGCGGCTGCCGTTCGGTCTCTCCCCACATCCCAGCCGTGTTCTCTTCCACAGTGGGGGGAGACCACAGTTCAGTGATTCGTCAGATGGGGCAGAGGACATGTTGTCTTGTTTGTGGTTTTCCAGAGTCTGTAAGGAGGTAAAGGCTACAAGTGTCAGGACCAGGTGGTGACACCACTTCGCCTTATTTTTGGCAGTTTTAAGTGTATGAGGATAAAATCCCATTTTACTTAGGCCACTGTTCCAGGGGCAGTTTTTGGGTGGGGGGTTTGCCCGCTGATGCCTGTGCTGGTTTCCACCAGGGAACATGTTCTTCAGGTGTAAACCAGTTTGCTGGTTTTGTCACGATATTATTATTATGACCTTAGAGAGATAGAGTGTGGTTTCTCAACGGTGAGCGAAAGAGAAACTGCTGATATGTGGGCAGCTGCAAATCCTTGTTTGGGCCATTATCTGAGGATAAATTATGAGCAGTAACTTTCGAAAAGGTCCCTGTATTCAAGTAGATGATATTCTGTCTCGTGAGGAAAACAGAGGAGACAGGTTTCCCTTTGTGGATAGGGATTTAACGTAAAACCTGTAAGACCTGAGATGGAGATCCTCACTCACGGTATTGTTTACTCTGAACTTGGTTGCTGAAGGCTATCGAGAACAAACGGCTTGGAGCTGTAATAGCAGCTCGAATGCTCTCTTCCTGGGGAGCAGGTTGAGATGCCAGCCCCGAGTGAAGGGATTGCGGTGGATGGCTGAAGGTCTCGGAGTTCACCTTGGCAGCCGTGCCAGGGAGAGCTGCTGTGTCTGTTGTCTGAGCCTGTGCCTGGAACATCTGCCCTAGGAGAGGGGAATGGGCTCAGAGCTGTGTCTAAGAAGCGTGCGGCTGGTTGGGAGCTTGGGGTGGGCCTGCTGTGTGTCACGGGGTGTAGGACCCCCCCAGGCTCCTTGCAGCTGATCCTCCGTACCTGGCCTCCCAATGGTTCTGCACGCATGAGATCCTGAGTTGGTGTGGGATGATCCAAAGGTTGAGCAAGTTTTGTGAGATTGCCTTGGCTTTGGGTATTAAGGAGGATAACAGCTCTTTTCAGAGAATCTTTTTGTTGGCGGGCTAAGTCCTCATCTCTTCTTCCGGAGAGCTCAGCAGCTCTGACTTCCCTTGGATCATGCAGAGAAATAGCATTTCACCTTCGTGCTGCAGCGAAGGGAAACACAGCAGTTGGCATCTGTGAAGAATTTCAGGCTGACTTTTTTATTTTTTGCGCAGACCCATCCAAATCTGGGAACACGCAGGACAGTTGCTGCTTGCTTAATAGCCCACTGGAGTTATGTGCGGCCGCCGTGGGCTGGGACCGAGCACAGAGACTGTAGTTCAGTGCGTTGAAAGGAGCGTTCCTTAGTTCTTCGGTTTGCGTTTCATCCATGTGCCTTTAGATAGGAGAGAAAACTTTATTCTAAAAGGTGGCTAGGCTGCAGCCGACGAGAAGGCAGAGAGATGGTGGTGTTCATCGCTGAAATAGCCGTCCCTGCGGCACGTCTGTGTGCTCGTTGCCCGTAGTGAACACGCCGTGTGATAGCTGTGTGGCACTGATGGCTAAAGTGTTAACTTCCACAGGATTCAGATGATATTTCAGAGGAGACTTTTCTCCCCTCTGGAAAATGAATTATAAAACGTTTCCAACTTTTATACTTTCATTATAATGCAGCTATGTTCCAGCAAAACCTCCTGGCAGATAGCTTGCTCGTACATTTCCAAATGAAGATGTGTTAAATTTATTTGCTGAAGGAGCTTGTAGCTTGCGCTGTAACCTTGGTCATGGGGCTGGATATAAAAAGAGAGGGATAGAAGCCCGCTTAACAGTGGGAGACAAAGTGGAGCTGGAGCTGGAAATGTTATCAGTCTGGGAAGGCAAAACGTGTTGAATTACTTCAGAAGTTGGATTTTGGACATGTGATTTTGGACATGTGGCTTCGCTCGTTGAATCCACGTGTAGGTCACACTGGTTGTGTGAGGTCAGGATGCACCACGGTTGTGTGAAGGGCACCAGATGCCCCAAGAAGCTTGCAGTCAAATAGCACAACAGTCCAGGTGAGGTCCGTCTCCCGTGCTCGACCCTCTTTACCTGCTAAACCTGCGCCCGCTCCTCTGCCTGGTGAGAGCCATTGCTCCTGCAGGTGGGTGGGGGCTGAGCTGCCCACCCCGGGGAATGAGCAGAATGCGCATCGTGTCCTCCAGCGGGATAGTATCCTGCTGATTCAGTGGGGGGTCTAGGCAAGCACGCGGTGTTCTATATGTGATGTTGTGTATTTAGAATTAATGATGAGTGTAGAGGCTTCGTGGAGGTTTCATTTTCTGTATATACGTATTGATCAGGAGTAAGTTCTACATATTTTTCCACCTTTAGTGCATCGAAGTTTGTTGCAGTAACCTGAAACCTGTTCATAGTTCATATTACAGAGGTGCTTTCATAGAATATCTCAAAGAGATTTTGCCAGAGCATTATTGTAAAACAGATACTGAAACAGGTTAAAAATCCTAACATGGTACGTTGACTTTAGAAGTGCTGACAATACTTTCTTTGTAGGAAAACAGCTGCCCTCCACTGCCCCAGCCCAGGGGCTGTAGGGAGCAACTGTGTATTTCTTAGAAGGTGAAAACTGAATGCAGGTTTTCTTTCCACTCTGACCTTGTTTCTTTTCCAGGCCCTGGAAGAAGCCCAGAAAGCCATTCAACAGCTCTTTGGTAAAATTAAGGATATTAAAGACAAGGCTGAAAAATCTGAACAAATGGTGAGCAGCAGTTTCTTTCTAGCCTTTGAAAGGGAGGGGGACGCTGACTTCTGCTTCCATTTCTCATTAAGAAGGGAACATTTTTGTCTTTGGTCCTGCTGGCTGGTTGGTAATTTGCTGTCAAGCATGTGTGGAACCTTGTCCTTGTGTTAACGTGGCTGTAGAGCCAGCATGCTTGTAGTCCCGAAGGGAGGAGAGCGCTCTTCTTATCTCCTTAAAATTTTGTTGCTGTGGCTTGGTATTTAACCAGACTCTTGTTTTTTCCTTCACTAGGTTAAGGAAATCACGCGGGATATCAAGCAGCTGGATCACGCCAAGCGTCATCTGACCACCTCCATCACCACCCTCAATCACCTGCACATGCTGGCGGGGGGGGTGGATTCACTCGAGTAAGTGTGCGGATGTTTAGAGGTACGCTGACACCACTGCTGAGTGCTGAAGTTTGGCACGGTGCTCTGGGTAGGTCTGTAGCAGCTGCTCGTTTTTCTGGAGGGAGGTTTGCTTAATAGGTTGCAGTCTTGATTTTTGCTGGCGGATCCTTTCTGTGCTGCTCCGCGCAACCTGCAGCCCATGTTGCTGTATTTAAGGGTTTGCAGCATCGATTGCTTGAATCGCTGTGTTGATCCTTGGTGGTAAGGAAGGAGTCTGGCTTTATTAAAGAGTAAGACAGTCTGTGCAGTCAGGTATCCTCCTTAGGGATGTGCTTTCCAGGGATTTGAGGGGATTTTAGCAGTCTCATGTCTTAAACTGGAATGAGATCTCTTTTTCAAAAAGGTCTGCTCTAGTTCTGAGAATGAGTTCAAAGAAGCCTTGCAGCTTGTACTGTATATGAAGTGGGGTTAGATGTTTCTAATAATACTTTGTGGGTTTTTTAATGTGCTTAAGGAACGCACAGGCTAGGGAAATCCATTTTTTTTTTTTACATATTGCATCTGTGAAGTTGCGAGACCCAGGCACAGTCTGTTCTTGGATTGTAGCGAATTCTGCATGAACACTGGGTTGTTAAGTGTTCAGAATTAAATTTTACTTAGGCTGCTGTCTCCATTGGAATGATCCTAAAGGAAATAAAAATAAAAAACTTGAATATTTTTTTTTTCTGTCAGTTCCCTGTGAAAGTTATTAACAGAAAAGTCAAGGCTAATAGCTTCTCAGCATAATTATTCTCCTCCCTGTGAAGCTTTAACTCACACTTTGTGTGCGATGACGAATGGCTTAACTCAGGTCATTATAGTGAAATAACATTTACTGCCTCCGGACCCATACTGGGAAGCGGATGCATTCAGTAGTTTACATGTTCTTTGCCAAGTGTTGCTTTTGACATTTATGTTTTTTGAAGCATTGTTAGATGTGTGCCGGACTGGTTTATTTTAGCATCAGTTAAATGAAACTTTAATGCTGCATTGGAATGTTAATGAAGAGTTGTGTATTTTAGAAAAATAAATGTAAATAGGGACCAGCATGACCTGGTGGGGATGAGGTAACCTGTGGAATTACCACCCAGGATTCTCATCAGACCTGCCTTGTAAATCTTTAATTTGCTCTACAGGGCTATGACCAGGAGGAGACAATATGGGGAAGTGGCCAACCTTCTCCAAGGTGTGGTGAATGTGTTGGAGCACTTCAACAAATACATGGGGATTCCTCAGATCCGACAGCTTTCTGAAAGGTAAAATGATCAAACCCTAAGAGCTTGCATGCCTGCTGGGAAGGGAGGTTAGAAGACGTATTAGGCAGAAGCAGTTTCTCAGGGATGTGAAGGCTGGACGTGGTCCTTTGAGCTTCCTTCCAGCCGAAGCAAACAGGTTAAAACTGGACACAGCTCACTCAAATCTTGAGCAGCCTATACTGTTAAGCAATGGTGATCAGTACGGATGTAATTCATGAATGATCTGTGCTTCTCATTGACCAGCTTTTAATTTAACTTACCTGAAGTAGTCGTTGGAAGTGCAAATTGTTTTATGTGATCTTCGTGCATAGGTGTTTATGGTGAACCCCAAGGTGATGCTTTCTGCTGCTTGCTTAACCTCAGTGATGCAGTTCAGCAGCCTGGCACGAAGCAGAAGTATATACATTCACATAGTGGTGCTTGGGGCCCCTTCCTGCCCAGACACGTGCCTGACTGCGGTCGAATTGCTGTCAAACGGCGTAGTTGCCCAAGGGCTTAGGCAGGCAGGATTTCTTTCTCTGCGTTTGCCAAACCCGGTTATTCTGAGCACCTTGAGTTTATTCTGCCAGAACCTGCTCCCATTGCCCACTTCTGCAGAAGTTTGAGGCTTATAGCGAATCTTCCCAAAATCGCGTGCAGCACACCGGACTGCTCTAAACATTTATGCTGAGCTTGTGTAGTCTTGATTTCCTGACGTGGGGTTACACATTTAAATTTGGTGAGTTTTGGTGCAGCTCCAACAGCCAGTGCCCACTGTTCTCAGCAGCAGTGGGTGACAGCTCGGTGGTGACGAAGCCACCAGATCTGCCAGGGCCCTGGGGACGTGACAGCTGGGTGTCGAGGGAACAAGGCCCTCCCTGTTGTAGGGACCATTGCTGTTCCTGGCCAAAACCTACTCTTCCTGCTTCACAACAGGCTTTATTTCTCTTACGTCGCACACATGGTGTTTGCTTAACACCCTTTGGCAGTGCTGAGCACAGCTCAGAGGTGAAAACAGCCTATTAACGTTAGGGATGAACCTTCTTAATGATACAACCATACCTGACAGCATTTCTTTTCAGAGTGAAAATTGCAAATCTGTCACCACCATCCTCTTGATGCCTGAGATGACTTTGCTCATTACAGAGGTACTTGAAGGAGCCTTCCAGGGACAGTAATTAAGTTTTTTGGTGACTCCCTTTGCTAAGACAGCAGCTGGCTGCCTGTGCTGTTTAGTGGTGGAAACAGTGTTTGAATGATTTGTTTGTAATATTTTCATGTAAATCTGTAGGACTTTCTTTATGGTATAGATACCTCTGCCAGAAAACCCAGATGGAATCCATGAGACGGAGCAAAAGAAAAATCCACCCTAAATCCAGAGAAAGAGAAGAGACCTTGTTTTAACAAAGCTTTTGACCATAAGCATTTGCTTAAACGAACATGAACATCAAGGAAATACAAACATATGTCACTACTTTTCTGGATTTAGACTGTTGTTCTATTCCAACCTCATACTCAGAAAGATAGCTTGCTTCGTTTTCTTCCAGAGTGGTAATGCCCTTGGGCACAAACCTGCTGTCACTGGCCATTTTAAGGCCAAATCTAATTTAAGCCTTGGTCCAGAATTCTGGCTGGTCTTCCCTTTCTGATGAATGATTATTTAATACTTTTGTAGTTGCTGGTAATTATAGAAAACAATTCATGCTGCTGCTAAAAGGCACAGAGGTTTCGAGTCACGCCAGAGCGACTGGCAAGGACACGAAGGAAAACTTCTTTTGTTTTATTCTCGCTTCAAGATAAGGATCTGAAAAGCTCAAGAAAGTCTGTTCCTCCTATTTTTAGAATTGCCTCGGCAGGGTTTTCCTCCCAGTGTTTACACAGGGAGAGTTGCACCATCTGGTAGCGATAGAAGTGGCTGCTTGTGGGACGAAAGGAGAGCTGCACCCAGGGCGTTGCTGGGGTCTCCTGGCTGCGCTGGCACCCAGGCAGCAAATTACTGCAGGGGGGTCTGCCCCACGGTGGTGCCTGCTCTGGAGCTGGACGACGCGTGTACGTATTAGGGCCCAATTTGGTGTTGACTTTTTTCCTCTTCTTTGCTTGGAAATACTTTCGTGATTCGTGAAACATCAAAGGAAGTTTGCCTGGCTGCTCGCAGTGCTGTTTTTAGACTGTGAAATTGCTGGGGCTTGATATCTCATTAATATGGTTTAATGGTACAAGTGAAGCCTCTTGGATGTTTGTGAAGGCAAGAAATGCTTTAGTAGATGTTGACACAGACCTGTGACAGTAACCAAAGTCTGTTATATACAAGAAGTCTATTATGTACGCTGCGGAACGGGCAGATTCTGTTGCTTTCTTTAATAAAGAGCCTCTCTTTCTCGGTGTGAATGGAGCGAAGCCAAATATGAATGGGAAACCATGGGAAGGAAACGTGCCTGCTTGGTGCTGTTGGATGTGCTCTTTGTCATGGGGTGTTCAATTTAGGTTCCCGCTCCTAGATGCTGTGAAAGCTGATGATGTGTTTTTAATGTCACTTTCCACCTGTTCTTTCTTTCCCTTTGGAAATAACCAAACAAAATCCCATTGTAAGTGTTAGTTGGAAACCTGACTGAACTGTTCATCAATTGCCTTCTTGTGCTGATCCTGTTGAGTGCTGATACAAAAATGTCACCACTCACATCCAGATGTAAATATTTTCCTTATCGTGTGCCTAGAACAACCTTTTATCTGGTGCATTGGAAGTTGTTTGTTGTAGGGAACAGCCATGTTTTTGTTATCTCTCGATCCTCGTCTGCTTTCTGTCTGTGGAGGGAGCATACAATTAGCAGTCACAAACCCACCCATGAACGTGGTCGAGAGAGCATAGCAGATAGTGGAAAAAAGCCTGGAAAGTATTTAAGAGAAAGATGATTATGAGTTCGCCGCAGAAAAACAGGCTAGCTCAGCCTCTTTTTATCTCAGCAAGCTGCCAGGCGTAGTTTAAGATTTCTGGTAGCTTTGGCTAAAGGAATTGCGGTTTCTAGTAATTTAATGTCATTTGAAACATAACAGTGGGTTTTCTTGTTTTTGTTTTTTTAAAGGCGGGGGAAACAGAGAACAAAAGCCACTAGTAATAAGAGAAAAGTCAGAGAAACAAAGATCACTAATACTCGGGTAACCAAAGGTTATGGCACATGCGAGCGATCCCAGGAAAAGGCAATTCCCTGCTGCGGCGAGCCGGGACGGCTGCTGCGATCCCCCAGCACGCTGCCGGGGGGAAGCTACTCAGGGAAAGGGGTCCTGATCAAACCCACCCGAGGAGAGATCCAAAATCTGT
>Ga0181612_164003_pt1 | contig 12410 bp, 13 predicted proteins | sample HoacroProtozoa21_FD_119630 | JGI IMG/M metagenome (GOLD analysis project Ga0181612, IMG submission 119630) | Hoatzin crop microbial communities from Cojedes, Venezuel. Combined Assembly of Gp0051906, Gp0051904, Gp0051908 | reverse complement strand
TGGAGATATTCAAGACCCGCCTGGACAAGGTCCTGTGCAGCCTGCTGTAGGTGACCCTGCTTCGGCAGGAGGGTTGGACTAGATGACCCACAGAGGTCCCTTCCAACCCCTACTATTCTGTGATTCTGTGATTCTGTAATAACTTGTTGATAGCAGTGTTTTTCATCCAGAGCTGTTCAGTTCTGCTAGTGTTAGCTGTTGTTAAAATGGCCCAAGAGAAACACCAAATTCAGCTTAGTTAGTGACTTACAGCTTTAACCTGTGAGCATCCCAGCACCGTATATTTTCAGTCTAGACATGCAGCTTGGTACTCATAGCACTCAAAGCCCCAAGCTCAGCGAATCTAAGGCAAGTTAAGACATACGCTACCTGCTCTTGCTGCCTTCTCTGCTGAGGGGCCAGGAAGATGCACCACAGTTTGAGAGCGCTGCCTGTTCCTCACCTGGGCTCAAAGGAAACAGCCCAGAAGCAGAGCAGTGCCTGAGACAGCTGAAGCCTGCAGGTCCCGGGACAGGATGGGGTTACTGACTATCAATGGTATCCCTCTGGTGTCCTCTCCGAGGATGAAAGCATGCTTTGTGCTTTCCACCAAGCTGGTGTGGAAGAGCATGTCCTTTAAACAGCAGAAGCATTGAAGCGTGGTTTCCTAGGGATGCACTCGTGCACATGTTGGTGCAGTGCTCTAATGTCTAATGAGGTGCAAGCCCAGGTGAAGATTTCTTCACAGCAAGGCCACTCCCAGCAGCTCTTCCCCATGTCAGTCTCTGGTGGCCCATCCAGGCTGAGGACGCTTCTGTTTCCCTCTCCTCTCAAGGAGGGCATTAGTAGCCTTTGCTCTCCACTAGCTGCCCACCTGTTTCCACAACACACCGAAACATTTTATCCTTGAAGGGTTCAGGACTTATGTCTGAACATCTTCCCATGTATACCTCCACTCAAACAGAAGTAAAGGGTGGTCTGCAAGGGTAGCTCACATCAGTGCAAGCACATTCAGAGCCTTGACATCTAGGGCTGTATCAATTCAGGGGAGATCATCTCAAGCTTTTGTGGCATGTTTTCAAATTGAATTCATAATGGTTTTTAATTCCTATCCATTGCTTCTTGTTACAAATTTCTCTGCTGGATTAAAGGGCTGTTGCACAGCACAGCATCTTCTGCCTGTGAAAGCAGGTGTCTGTTCTCAAAGCAAGACATATATACTTGAATCCTTGTTTTTCTGTCCTTTTTGTTACTTGCAAGATAACCCAACTGTGCAACACACTTAACCAGGGGGCAAATCTTAAGTTTCAATCTAGCCTGTTATAAAGCAGGAGAGAAAAAAACAAAGAAAAAAAAAGCATTTTGATTTTCATTTTATTGTTTTTAATAGAATAGGGATGATATTTCTAGGAAGTGGTTATACTAATATTTCAGGGCTAAGTCCCATGAAAAGTGAAGAAGAAAGCACGTCCTCAAACAGTATAATTGGTTTATTGACCACAGTAAAATAAGTAGTTCTTCCACATGACTTTTCCTTTTGTTTTTTAATAGCTTTTCAAGTACATGTCTACTTTTTACCCATGCAGCACCCAGCAGAGAAGATAAGCAGCCATCTTTGCTGGCTGTTAGGCAAACAGGAAGTAATTACCAAAGCTAGTTTTGATTTAGCAGTCTTGCAATTGGATCATAGAACTTTGGCCTATGTTTTACTAGTAAAATGATTTCAAGCCTTGACTAGAGTTATTCCTCTCTTTATCTTTCTACAGCCAAGCACCTGAATCTATATTTAAGCACATGCAATCTAGTCTAGTCTGATTTCCAGGACACAGAGCATGTACTGTTCCCTCTGCTGTTCAAGGTATTTGTACAGGCTCAGTTTCTCTGAAAATTATACTTCTCATTTAGGTAATTAAACCCAGAGACAGGCTTATGCAATCACATTTGCCAGGATCAAGCATTTGTGTCATTCTTTTGTCATGAATGTCCTTCTCCACCCCCCCACCCCACAAAAAAAAAAAAGTAAGTGCAGTTTCTTTCAGAAAACCTTATGATTCATGGGTGGCATTATGGGTAGCATGAGATGCCTCTCCCTCTAGAGACCATGCTTCAGTGTCCCATCTGGCAAAGCTGTTCACAGCAGGGGACAAGGAAAGGTTCTCAAAATGTGTATTAAATATGCCTGTATGGATGTAAATGCTAGGCTGAAACCTGCTTTTCCTGTCGCCAGACCCATGAGCAGTACTCACACCTTCACGCAGTGCCCCCCCCCCCCGACTGCCCACTGGGACAGAGATCCTGAACTGACTCTGTTTAATGGACAGCCCAAGTGACATGGGACCTGGAAAATGTGTGGTCTGTTGGAGACCAGGTCACCAGAAGACCACACATTGATGAGTCACCATCCCTGGAGGCGTTCAAAAACGTGTAGATATGGCACTTCAGGACATAGTTTAGTAGGCAGGGTGGTGTTGGGGTGATGGTTGGTCTTGATGATCTTAGAGGTCTTTTCGAACCTATGATTCTATGATTCTATGTGAAACCAAACCTGCTGGAAACAAGCAGAAAAATGCTTGTGTCCACTGTACAAGCTGATCACCAGAGGCTGTCACTGCATACCCCTAAACTTCCCCATCTACCCCAGACAGCTGCTCGGCAGCAGCAGAGTGACTTCTGCCAGTCCAGATTGGTTTTCATCCTCAACAGCTCCTCGCTTTTCTGCCAGACTCAGCAGGACCCGTTACAAATCCTGCCAGTCCATTTCCTATGGTGTGCCCTTACGAGAGCCAGGGGAAATGCAGACTGCGTGCTGTCCCAAACACTAGGCCCCTGGACAGCTGATGGACACACATGGGGCTGTGTCCAAGTCGTCTGACTTAAGTGTTACAACTTGGTATTGATTATTTCGGTGGTGCCTATGCCATCATTGTCAATGCAACATGGGCAAAAGGGGTGAGATCTGGTGATGTTACACGTGGTGTTTTGATGATATATTCTTATTGAAATGGACAGGGCTAAGCTTTCTCGTGCCCTTGGGTTCCTCGAGGTATTACCCAGATGAGTAACAGCCTCTTTGGCCAAAGTTTTCTAGTTCTGCAGTTTTGTCCTGTGCAGGCTACATCTATCTGTGCTGTCTAGAGGTTTAGACCGTATTTGTACATGGATAAAACAAAAGTCTTGGGGCCAGGGATGAGCAAAACTCTCAGAAAGTCCACTGGGGAAGCGAGGGTTGATATCCTCATCCTACCCAACTGGGTTCCTCAGACGAGAGGTGCTGCTGTACAAGTGATCGGCACCAAAGTAGGAGGTTCTCAGTCTTCTGTTACGTGCTTGTGCAGGAGAAGGGGCTTTTGTAATCCCCTGTTGCTATGGGCTGGTTACAAGATAGTACACTATAAGAATATCTGTGAGTTTTAATTAATTTGGAAATCACAGCACAAAAAGGGTGTCTTGGGGAGGAATTGTAACTGCTAGGAACAGAAATGGGAAGATGATTTTCGTTGAGTGGTGACATTTTCAAATCCAGCATCCCAGTTTCATTTCACCACATTCTGGTTCTACTTAGGTATTTATTTTTGCATCAGAGAGCAGTAATATCAAGCAGATTGCAAAGTCAAGCAAGAAGGACTTAGACAAGATGCTGGGGCTGCTGCTTCCAGCACAGAGATCTTAACTGAGTTCCTAACAAGGCCAGTTATGTGTTACAGCACCAGTCCAAGGACTGAAAAAAAACAAGTCCTCAGAAATGAGCACAGTCACCAAAACAGCAGAACATTTTGCCACAGCATTAGAAATCAAGGCCTTCCATAACATTATCTCCACCTATATGTAGCCACCAAAACCAGCACATCCACCCTGCTAGTTGAGGCTGGGACTGAGACCTTGTGTACATCGCAGCTGTTGTGCACATAAGTGTGGAGAATCCTTGGCACTACTGGAAAACTGCAACATGAGTAAGACCCAAGGGAGGGAGACCGTGAGTGCGGTGCTGGTCCTGGGCTCCAGCCCAGGATTCTCAAAGCAAGTTGCCCCAAGGCTGACAGCTCTCACATATGCTCCCGACAGCCACGTGAACGGATGGCAAAATGCTTACCTCACTCCGTCATTAGGGCATAGCCCAAAGCAATTGGTATCTGGCCCAGTGGATATAAAATATTAAATGACAAAAGAGAGATCTGTTCCAGTATGGCAACTCCCAGCTGGTACAGCTTCATTAAAGTTAATAACAAAATAGCTGCTGGAGCATTACCCAAATGGTGGTGAAGTTTCTCCCTCTAACACAGGCTGGAGAGTCATACAAGTTGAACAGTCCTGAAAACATGGATCCTCTTCCTCCCCCGCGATTATTGTTCCTGGCAGGAGGATGTTAAATGCATACCACCACTTGCTGAGTATGGAGCAACCCTGTACCCCAGCAGCCAGCACCTGGACCCACCTGTTCTGCAAGAGAAGCCCTACAATCCAGGGTTCCTGCAAAATCCCAAACTTCCTTCAAGTTTTCCACAAAAACATGTGATTTGGGAGAAAAAGTGCCAGATAGTTTTAAGAAGCAGCAGTTGTGGAGCTGCTGGACTCACCTGGGGTGCAGTGCGTATCATCTGAACACTCCTATCCCATTTATCCTCATAGCTGCCGAGGAACCTGTGGCAGGCCCCAGCGGTGAGCCAGCGTGGATGGGGGAAAGGTTGGGTGAGGTATTGGAAGACACCGGAGACCCTGGGACAGTCAAAGTGTGGCAGCATTGAGTGACTACACAGGTGGTGAGTCATGCCCTGTGGATGTCAGTAGCAGATGCCATCAGCCAGTGTCTCAAAGCACCGAAGTAAGATGCCTCATTGGAGCTGAATGGATTGTGTTCCACTGAGACCTTTGAGAAATTTGCAGGCAGACAATGCTTTTGTTTCCCCCAAAGCCACCTCTACAGAAAGAGACTCTCTCGTGTAAGACACTTCATTTGCTGATTCTATGTTCTACATCCGTGCAGACATGCAGTAGTCCCCCACGCACCGCTAGCATTTCAGCTCTGACTCAGGGTCTCTTTTCAGCAGGGAGCTGAATGCCACACTCTTGCTTCGAGGTTTTCTTGACAGTTATGAGTCATTTGTCCTTCCCTGACCTGTGTGAGGGAATCTGGCCAACCAGGCTGCGCTAGCAGAACCATCAGCCGCTGGAAAGTAAAAGCTGCATGCACTCAAGAGAAACACTCTTGCCTCTAGTTGTGAAACTCTGCTAGAAACAGCATCTTAGCCCACTTCCAAGAAAGCGACCAAGGAATGGATCTGGTGTTATTAACCCATCTCATCCCTTTCTGATCCCAAGTGGATTCACGGTCATCTCCCAGCATGGAGAGGTTTTTAACCGTTGGAAGCAACAGCTTTTCCTTGTCTCCTTTTTCTCCTTTCCCAAGTCCTTTCATATTTTACAAGCTTGCACCAAGAGACGAGGAATATCTCGGACCAGATCATGTCATGGTTATTGTGATCATTCACCCAGGACTGTCCAGCCTTAGCATGGGCAGGCTTAAACCCAGGAATGGCCACTCAAACCAGAAACCCCACCACCACCACCCTATAGCCCAACCCTACTGGGCTGCCAGTGGGGCTGCTGCCAGGGTAGGTCAGCCTTGACCCCTGCCTATGCCTGGCTGAAGGCAGTATACTTTGCTGGCCGAGCCCAAGCCCTCTCCATGTCCCATCCCCGTGGCACTGGGACAGGATCCATTATGCTCCACAAAGTCCTTTTTTCCCCCATCCAAGGATATTCTTAAATTCTCCGATGTCTGCAGACGTCGCATAGTACAGCGTCTCCCCTGTGCCAGCCTCTAGCTCTCCTGGTGACTGGTGCCACAGCCTTTTGTCCGGTCCCAAAGGACACGGTGGCTGCAGAGAAGGAAAATAAAATCCTGGCAGTACCACATCTCCCCTTAGTCAGGAAAACCGAGGGATTTTGCAAAGAAACAAATGAGTCCCAGGTACCTGGCAGCCAGCCGAGCAGATGAGTCATTTGGGGAGCTGTGGCTAACAAGAGCTACGTGCATATTTAATGCATCCCAGGGTTCCTGTCTGCTTTCAGATAGCGCAGGGAGGTTTGTTGAAGCTCTGGGGATGTTGGAGCTTCATAGGCACACTTCAGCCTCCTGAAGGGAGAAGTTTGACTTAGATGCTTATCTTGGCGCTTTTTGTTTCATAAACGTCTCTGCTGTGCTCAGGCATTAAACTCTCCAGGCTGGGAGGCACTTGAATGGATGAGGACCAGGGGAATAGCTCAGTGTCTTGGAGAGAGACAGAAAGACCTCTCTGGCAGTGAATGATCTCCCTGTGTCTCCTTCCTGTACTGCTTCCAGAATTACTAAAGATGCAGTTGTCACAGCACAATCAAGAGCTTTGTTTTCTTGCATAAACGAGATTAAAAAGGAGAAAAGAAAGAAAGAAAAAAAAACCTTTGAAATTGTTTCTTAAATTGCTGCTTGAGATGAGCCTGTGGGCTGATCTTTCAGAAATAGGGCTTTCTGTTCCACAGGAATCTGTAGGAGCTCCGCGGTGTGGAGGAGGCAAACAGGAAACACTCCCAAAGCAGGAGGGCTGAAATCCTCAGGCGCGGGTTTAAAAAATAAGCAAAGTACACTCGCCTTTTGTAATGCATCGTGCATAATTACCTGGTGGAACTCATTGCCGCAGGACAACATGGAGGACAAAAATACAAGCAGGCTTCTGTGCATGGGCATTAGTTACACCAAGCCTTGTTAAACTGAGGATGGTTAACACTTCCTCTCTGCGTATCTCTTCACTGGCTGCACCACCCCCTTGGATTTTTTTTTTTCCTGCTGTCAAATTTGAATCTCTCAAGCCACAAATTGTGGCTGTTGGTCACTGTCTCACCGTCTTACACCGTTAAGAAGAGATTGACTCTGTCATATTTATACCCCACCTTGAAGCAGCTGTAGGCGGCTATCAGTTCATCGCTTAGACCCCACTGCTGAGACAGCTTCTCTGTAAGTCCCAAGCTTACCAGCTCCCAGAGGGTCCTGTGCATGGAGTCCAACCAGGCCTCACTCCTCAGGAAAGTGGAAGGTTCCCAACAGGGCTGTTGTCAACTCCTGCCTCTGCACCACACAGCAATTTGTGCTTGCAGTTCTGATTTATGTGAAGAGGCTGGAACATGGATCCCAGGACGCAGGAGCCACAAATCTTTGCAAAAAGTAGGGAGTAAAACTCACCACCACATATCACTAAAAAAATACCTTCAAGTGGGATGCTGGTGAAAAGCCTGCCAGGGGAGGATGCAGACCAGCAGCAGCAGCCTATGTCAAGCTGCTTTCTGAGATGCAAGCTGAGGTCTTGACGTGGCTTTGAGATCCATCAGTGCTGCAGCTCTCAGGGGAAATACACTCTTCAGGTTATCCTGGGTGCTTTTTCATGATGCCTGTCTTACTATAGATGAATCAGGGAAGAAGGAAGTACACCAGGCTTATTAATGTTTCTTTAATTAGAACAAAAATGTTTGGACTTTTACTGATTATTTTACACAGAAAATATTGGAACGATGTATCATGTCTTTTTGTGTCCATTTTGCTCTGTTATATTTCCATGTAAAAATATACATCTGGTACACAAGATTAAAAAAATAGATTTTCACAACAAAACAAGTGCTTTGAGCACTAAAAATTCACTTGTGCACTTTAATGTTGGCCTAAATATTTACATTTTCAGCCACATCCCCTCCCTACCCCACAAACAGGCAAACCCCAGGTTATAACTATCAGCTGTGTCTGGTATACCAAACTTTCCCAGAAAAAGGGCAGGAAACAAAACATAACAATGCTGTGGCTCAGATGATTTGATTCTAACCCCCCAAAAACTGTTTTAAAAAAAAAATACTCTTGTCGAAAGAAAAATGGCACAGGGAACACAACACTAGTTATCAGGCATTGCAAGCAGAAGGGGAAAAAATTTTGAGATGTGATATGATACCTTTCAGGGGAGTAATGGCACAGATCAGGTAGCAATAGTATGCTTCCAAAAGGTCAGAAAGGTTTAAGAAGGACTGATCTTGCCTTTTTGGAAGAACAGGGTAGATTAGATGTCTCTTGAAGCCCTTCTCCACCTGGTTTACTATGCCATAGGGTTGGATAATGGCCAACAAATTTCCAGAGGCAGCACCTGCTGGTCTTGAGCCAAGACAACATGTCAGGAAATGCTGACATGTTGAAAATGTTGTTTTCTGTCAATAGTTTCTTTCAACTACTTTCTGAGTCTTTCTCAGGTAGACTGCGCTGATCACACTGAAAAGTGGCCTGGTTCGCCTCGTCTGTCCTGAGGCCACCTTGCCATGCGTCCAAGCAGTGTTGGATGCATCTCAGAACATCGTGAAGTCCCCTCTGCCAAGCGTGAAAAGTCCCTTGCAGGGAAAAATGGTCCCTTTGGTAAAGCATGAATTAGGGCAGAAGGAGGGACATTCACAGCTTCGGTGAAGAACGGTATATCAGCAACAAACCACATAAAGGCACCTGGGATCAAATGTCCCCACCTTTGCAGAGCTGAGCTCAGATGTTACCACAAACCCATTGCATGTGGGACAGGTAACAGGCATTACTCGGTAGCTGAGGTCATGCCTGCTCACAGGGCAGGAATCACTAATAAACCATTTGGAGACCAGTGTGGCTGAGGACAAAACAAGAGGAAAGGTAGCTGAAGGGATGTTACCAGATGTGGGACTGAGTCTGAGAAACCCGAGTGTGCAAAAGTCAACCAAACTTGCCTCGTTCTCCAGTAAATCAGTGGCTTTCTAAAACAGGAGCCATACAACAGAGACTGGGATCTATTAAAAAAACCCACAACTGTCCAGAGATGCTTGGCAAGCTGAGGATTCGGCCCTGGCCTGAGGAGGCTCTTCTGCAGTGTTCATAGTTCATTGAGCGGAAACGCCCGGAGCGAGTCCTTGGGAAGAGGCCTCCCACCACAGGGTGTCTTGTCCCATTGGACGCCCAATGAGCCAGCTGAGTGTGCCTGCCAAGATTCTTCAGTGGCAAATTCGTTCTGTCATTTCTTTCTGCATTGAAGGGGGAGAGAAAAGAAGGAAACAGTAAGTGCAAAAGACGGGTTTTAGCAGAGTGACGTGTCAGGCAGTTTGGGAGGTGTCCAAAAACAACCCAAGAAAACGACCGTAGGAGTCTCGGGGAGCGTTTCTCTATTTCCCATGTCAGCCCTCCTGGGAACTGCTCTGCCTCAGCAGCTCCTTCCTGGCATCCTCCTCGGTCTCGGTGGCACGAGGTTATTTTGGCTGTGCCCTAGCTTTGAGAGCAGTCCAAGGAAAAGAGCATTGGCTGAGATGCTGAAAGATGCAGGTCCTGCTCCTGGCTCAGCCGCGGAGCAGCCAGACGAGGTGGTGCCGCTCTCAGAGCCTCCACTTACAGCTGCCTCGGGAGACAGGACACGGAGCTGCTCCGGGCTCTAGCTCCGGGAGGTGACAACAGCTCACCCAGAGGACCTGTGGTTTTGGGAGGGGATCCCACGGTCACACCGCAATGCAACCGAGTGCTAATAACAGAGGGCCACAGGAAACCTCCTGCGAGGGCAAGCTCTGCTTAGGCCTAACAGACTTTTCTTTAGCCAGGATGGCATCATGCCAGCTGCGTTAGGAAGGTGCCCAGCTTTCAGCTGGTGGAAGGTGGTGCTTGTCCTTGCCTTAAGCAGCTCAATTAGTAGCTTGCAAATCATGTACATTGCTGCAGCAAGGAAAGTCTGCGATTCTCTCTGTCTCATCGGGTTCATGGCTTATGGAATCTATGTGTGCACACAGACCCCCTCACACCCCCCAGAGAAAGATTTGCACATTAAAATGTACTCCCAAAATAGATCTGAAGTAGGACCATCTGTGGAGAAGACGCAACTCTGAAAAAAGGACAACTAGGAAAGTAGGATGACCCTTGAGTAACCCTGTAAAAGGCCCTTTAGTGATATAACCAAGGGGGACAGAAGCTGCAATCTCAGCTCTTCAGCTCTCTTCAGCTGAGAGCTGTGTTTTTAAAATCCATCAGGGGAGAGTGGCAAAGAGAGGGCTTCTCTGTAGGAGTAACATGCAAAATCATTCGACTGCAGAACGCTGCCATCAGATGAAAAGCTGGTAAATCATGTTACAAATGGGCAGTGTTTGCAAACATCTCGGAAGGAGAAAGAAGAGGAGGCGTTGAGAAGACTGTGAATGTCCTCTTGCAACAGCATCCAGCCCACCCCACTAGCACAGCACCATGCACAAAAGCAGCCTTGAACAGGATGGGTTGGGGTGGCCAGTGGGCTGCCAAGCCGCCTGCAAGCTCCTCAGGCTGGCCCCGAATGTCCATGGCATTCATCACTCTCTGGAAATCCCCACAGCTCTGCCGTAGTACGTAACCAGCTGGACCTCTGCCAGTGCTGCTGCACAGCACCACGACCTGCCCCCATCAAGGAAGCAAGTGCACGGCTTCTCTCTGCCCCCATATTTCTTCATTTGTTATGAATCACTGCCTTTCACTCGTTCCGCCTGTACAAAGGATCTATCTCATTCTTGGCTCCCAAGATTTGCTGCTAAGAAATCATGTCCCAGAGAAACTTAACAAAAGGGAAACTGAGGAAGCAAAGGGAGATTCAGCCAGAGGCTGTCTTAGAAACCAAGAACCCCTTCATCCCACAATCTCTGTAATTTTTCTAAGCTATTAGGGCCTAACAGGACATTTTCTGGCTGGGGAGGTGCTGTTTTTTTCTTTCTTATTACACCCATATCTGAAAACTGGGGCTCCTCAGTAGAAAGCCCACATCTGGAAAGCTCCAACCATAATACAGCACTCAGACCTGCTGTCCTGCTCCAGATGTGCTCCCTCCAAATGCTTGGTGGCCTTCCATAGCCACATGCACAGGAACAGGCACCTCTGCAGGCAGGAGTATCCTCTGTCACGGGATTCATGGGGACTAACTCTGGCCATCTAAATGCAAGGTTAGGACAGTTGTCTGAGTTCGTGGGGCAGCTAAGAGAGACTGGACCTCTCAAGCACAGTTCATCTCATTCCTGCTGAGAAATTATCACCTTTACACAAACGGTGAGAACCTGCAAAAAATAAACCCTGCAGTCTTAGCCTAAAATGAAGGCAGATGCAATGCACTGTCTGTTCTTGCTTAAGTGTCAAACCAGCTGATTAATCCTTCGGGACTGAATAACACTTAGGAGCAGTGCAACAGCTATGGTGCAGCCCAGTGAGAGGTGGAATGAGCAAAGCAAGTCACTGGTGCTCTGTCCTGGGCTGGGGAGAGTAATTAGCCACAGGAAAGTGGACTGAGGTCAAGTGTAAAGAGCTGCAGAGGTTGGATGTTACTATTTGTGCATTTTCACAACTGCTGCTGAAGCAAAGCCAGCACCGCCTGAACGCTGGGCTCCCCACACGCTCTACAGCACAATGAACCGGAGCTACACCAGGCTCCTGGGGGCTCATAGGAAAGCCCATGGGATGTGCATGAAGAAACTCCCCATTATTGCTTTCGCTGCCTGCAGCAGAGAGAAATTCTGTTGGAAGCTTCTGGATCAATCCTAACCCGTGCAGGCTTTGGGACCGATGGCAGTGTCAAACTGCAGCCTCCCTGGGGTAACAGCATGGCCACAAGGACCGCTTTCAGTTTTCAGAAGTTGTTCATAAGCTGCAGCAACTTGCTCCTCCCTCCTCAGCTCAGCTTTGCCTCCTGGATACAGCCGTCCTCTGGCTGCAGGACACTCTCATACACACCCACAGCAAGTCATCACCTGGAGGAAGGAAGTGTCCCATGTGGTTGGGTCTGCCTGGGGCTTGGATGCCAGGCAATGAGCACACCAAGAAATGAGACACCGTCAGACCAGAGGTAAATGTGTCTCATTTCCTTGTAGTTTAACCCTGGTTGCATCACACGGGAACATAATCTTAGATTCATACAGACCCATAAATCATCTCATGTTGCATGTGAGTCACTGGCACTGAAAGCCTGTTTAGCAATGTCAGCCTCTGCTTTGGCTATTAGGTACTAATTATTTACATTAGCAAGCATCAGTCAAAGGAGTTGACACCATTATGGGCTCTATATCAATGCTAAAAAAGTTTGTCATGAGGAGCGGTGGCGAGGAAGACTAACAGAGTGACACTGAGCTGCCATTTTCTGGAGCTGAGGGCCATTGTGATACTATAAGTCACAATCAAATTCTATGAAATAATTAATGTAGATGCTGTTGTCATTCAAATCTCTCCTGATTAGATCATCATCCCTCCATCCGCCCAAATCATGATCATAGCAGACAGACAGCAAATTGACTGAGACAAATGAAAGCAGAGGAGTAAAGCGCTTGGCACTTAGAGGCAGGGGGATATCATATCCTCCCCCCCGCCCCCAGATACTCCTGAACAGGCAGCTCATGCTGGACTTTTCTCAGCTCTTTCTCTC
>Ga0181612_108482_pt1 | contig 12410 bp, 8 predicted proteins | sample HoacroProtozoa21_FD_119630 | JGI IMG/M metagenome (GOLD analysis project Ga0181612, IMG submission 119630) | Hoatzin crop microbial communities from Cojedes, Venezuel. Combined Assembly of Gp0051906, Gp0051904, Gp0051908 | reverse complement strand
CATGCCTCTTGCAAAAAGAAAAAGAAAAAAAAAAAAGCACCCTTTTTCATTCTCTTTTCACAGATGAAAAACTGAAGTCCTGGGACACCACAAGGGCCTGCTAGGAAGCCGCCTGCCCCAAAGACTGCGCATCCAGTTCTCGCCACTTCATCAAACAACAGGCACAGCTATGTGATCATGCAGTTGTCAGTGTTCTCCCTCAAGGGGGCTGGACAGAAGATGCTGAAAGGATTTGATCCACATGGTATTAAATACTAGCACTGAACCTTATTGTTCAATGATGAAAATGCAGACATAAATAACTGGCTTGTTTCAAATGAGTAAAAGGATGCCTGTGTTTGCAGGAAACTTCCAAGAGGGAGTAAAGAACGAGGGTGTTCCTTTTCTTTTATTATTACTCTTTTTATTTCTTTTGTAGCAGCGTCTGGAAATAAACCATCAGACAGAGGAGCTGCTCCCGCTGCTGCTGTGGCAGATGGCAAGCACGGCTCGAGACCGGGGCTCTGCTCCGACAGGGCTGCGTGGGGAATTCTGCAGCAGGAGGAAACAAGGCGAAATGCGCAGGCTGCCGTCTGCATTCAGATAAAGTGCTGTCTGTTGCTAGCAGCACAAGTTGTTCTGGAAACAAGAGTCAATCATCTGTAGCCTTATTTCTGTACATTTCCTGCAGGGGTCTCATGAAATAAATGAGAATAAATGTAAGGGCGAGAGTTCCTATTAGGAGCAGCCTCGTCAGCATCACCCAGCCAAGCATTTACGTCATCAGCATGCTAATTTAATCAGACCTGAGCAGTGATGCTATAAATGGATTACCATCCCAGCTAGTATGGTTACCGAGGTAACTCAGCCCTTTGTGCCACAGATACAATCGGCTTAATGATAATAAAAACCTCAGCACAAATGAAACAGAAGGAAAAGCCTGACAGGGCTGACGCATACACGACCCTTTCTCTGCTCTTCCCCCTCCTCTTCCCCAACCTCAGCCGCTTACTGCAATAAAATTAAGTGCTGCTGTGATCTGTATGCACAGCATTCCCACAGGGAACACGCAAGTAAATAGAACCCGCGGAAATAATTAATACAGGCTAACAACTAATGCCGTCAGCACTACTTAGTCATTCCAGCAACCCTGAATGCGAGGGACACGCAGACAGAAACACCGCAGACTCCAAAGAGCCTGCAAACGGCTTCAGAGCAGTAGTTGCTCACCCCATGCAGCATTATCTCTATCAATGGAGTGCTTGGGCCAAGAGCTGACTGCAAAAGCGGGGTCAGTCACTGCGCACCCCTGTCAGGAGGGGGGGCATTTCCACATCATCTCCTGCTCATCTGAACCTGGAGATGTCCCAATAAGGGGGAGCCTAAAGGCCAGGGAGAAACTCAACTGCAACGTCACCAATCCAGGAGCAGAGAGGACCTGGTCCTCTGCAGCAAAGGCTGAAATGGGGTCCTGGGCTTTCCTGCGTTCAGACAGCTCTGCAAAACCTGCAGCCTACTCAGCTCCCGGCTTAGCCTGGGAAAGGACAACCCTTGCAAAGCACTCACCTCGATGGGCTAAAAAGCAGTCATATCCCTGCCTTAAAAGGGACAGAAGATCATACTCTTCAGCTCCCCTATCTCTGATTGAGCACAAAGCTCCCTGTGGATCCTGCGTGCCACGCATTCACCTACTTCGGGTGCCAAAGACCAAATTTCCCATAGCTTTCAAGATTTGATTTGCTCTTCCTCCTACCCAGAATCTCAGCAACCATGAGCTCAAACACCAGCATCTAAGCGCCCAGCTGCCAGAGCAGCTCAGGCATTTCACCTGCCCTTACTGCAAGTCACCACCTCCTCACCTACCACTGCTTCATCCGAAAGCACCAAACATTGCAATGGGGTCAGGAGCAGGATGGTGTACCATAACCTCGGGCTCATCAGGCTCCTGGTGGGTATTGCTCCAGTCCAGGCAGGAGCTTAAGGGATTAGCATGAGACCAATATCTTTTGATGGATTCACCAGGAGTGCAATGAATTCTCCATTGCCTGTCACATAAACACATGCATCAATCTTGCTGCCTTGTAAATGCCAAAACGCAGCTCATGCAGCCTGCACAGAGTCTTCCCAACATTTACAGCTGGACATGTACAGAAATGGCTTTACCCTTGCCCTTGTTTCACAGACCAGAGCTCTGTGTGTGTTAGTGGTGGGATGGCATGAGAGGAGCTCATTTCTACCCCGGGGAGACCATCTCAGGAAGCCCATGCAGCACTTTTTCACCGAGCAGAGGTACCCAAGTGTTTGGCCCCAAAACAAGCATTAGTGAGATCAGCTCTTCCAGAAGAGAAAGCTCTTTCTGAAGTGGCAGAACCTCAGGAAAACCAAAGCTGCCTCTGTGCACTCCTGCATGTCCCTGCAATGAGCAATAGCAGATTTGTCTATAGAACAGACACACTCAGGCTCATCTCTTGGGAAATCTCACTAAATACTTTCTCACTCCTCCACCAAGCAGAAGAGCATGAGTCCTCCTGGGAAATTTATTACATACTTCTAGAGAAACAGTTAAATAGTTCCTTTAGGAGCCCTTTTAGATCAGATAACAGGAGTACACTTTTCCCTGGAAGGGAGAGAATCCTATGCAAATAACACCAAATTACTATGACAAGTTACGCTCTTGGCTGGAAACATCTGACTGTCTGAAAGCACAGAGCTGTCCCGTGCCCTCACAGCAGCCAGGCAGGGGAGCCGGGAATAACCCCAGGAAAGGAGGTGGGGGGATAAAAATCCTCAAACCAAAAGGCAGACGGAGGAGCGCAGAACGCACAGCTCTGGAAATGGCGCGACTGTGATGGCAGCCATCACCTTTGCTTCAATTTAAAAGTCAAAGTGACAGCTTGAGAGATTGTAACATTTAAGTGACACAGCGACGGCTTGATCCAGTCCAACAACTGCAATTCGCAGACGTGCTCGAAACGCAAACCCTGCTTCCCTGGGTGCAAAGCAGCTGCTCCCTTGGGAAAGGCATGGATCAAAGTGGGGGATGTAACACCAGAAATGCTCCTCCAGGATGGTCACTGGGCCAGTTATTCTGCATATACCGCGCCCGTGACACTGAACTGGGGCTTTCTCCATCCCTGTGGCATGGAAAGGATCTGAGCAAAGACTGATGGATGGAAAGAAAATCGGGAGAACTAGTATCAATGTGGAATGTTCCATTAATTTCAACGGGAGCTACAGGTGTGCAGCACTCCAGAGAAACCCCTTTAATATCTTTGTTGCCACAATCAAGTGAAAACTAAACCATGCAGCCTCCCTCTTTGCCCCTAGACCGCGCTTCTCCTGCCAGCCAGCTGGGCCCTGAGGTGCTTACAGCGATACAGGGCAATGCAGAACAGCTCCATCCAACTGCAGGTGTCCCAGCCATATTAAGAAGAGAATTAGGTGTCCATTAAAACTCACAGTATATTTCTGACCTCGTTATAGCTAGGTGCTTGTTCTCTTGGATATGAAGTTATATTAGCTATGCTGGGCTTTTATGGGGGAACGGGGGGGGTGGGGGGGAAGGTGCCTGCCCAATGTCCTGCTTATTCAATTTAGTGCTGTGGAGTGATGCCAGAGGAAGAACTCCAGGTACCGATGTCTTCCTTAGCAGATGCAGAACAGCCAGTGCTGGCATTTCTTTTCCTGAGGTGGCTTCTTTTAGATCCCCGCAGCACATCTGGGAGGCATTGCTCTATGTCTCTCTGTAGATGACTTCCCAACACAGTAGCACTTCTGGTGATTTGCAAGTGGGTCCTAACTGTGGGTACCAGTTAAATCAATTACCAAAAAGGAAATACTGGAAAAACTGTCCACAAAAAAAGAGTCGCTAGGCAAAACATTTATTTCATCCCTTACAACCACAATGCTAAAAGCGCTGCTGTGCCCCTTCCTGCTGCCCAAAGGCCTTGGCATCCACAGGCAGCATCACAAGAATGATTTTGTTATTTTCATTATTATACGACTTTTTCAGTGATCCACAAAGGTAGAGCAGCACAACACACGCTTGCCAACTGTCATCACTCCACATATATAGTCTAATGCCTTTAAAAACCAAGTCTTCTCTCTGTAACCAAGCTTATTTCACTGTTTTCAGGTTGTCTCAAAACCAAATTAATGAATAAAAAGCTGAAATATTTTTTTGCAGCTGTTTAGCTTCCTAAAGGCATATTATGAACTTCAGAAACATTAAGACAATAACCATCTCAAACAGAGAAACCAGTGGCTACAGAGCTTACCATCTTTGGAACATCTGTTCTGCTCTGCAAGTCCCTTGGATTACAACGGAAGCCAGAAAATGAAACCTTCAGTAATGGCTCATTTCCAAGCCTTTATGGACTGATCAGTGGCAGGGTACTGAATTGTGCTTAGAGAGAAAGCAGGGCATCCTCAGCTGTTTGATGTGCACGAAGGTGGTCAACGACTGCAAGGCAGCCAGAGACTCGCAGGTCTCGGACGCGCCAAGGGAGACCATGCGCTGCCCCGGCTGAGTGCAAGTCTTCAGCAAATCTCACAGGTTGAAGGGGACCTTGGGAGGTTGTTCAGCCCAGTCCTCTCCCTTCAGGTAGGACTGACCCTGCCTACACTTTTCCTGACAGATGTTTGCACAACCCGCTCTAAAGCCCCTCCAGTAATCGAGGACCTAGCATTTCTCCGTGCCGTCACTTTCTGGGGTTACCTGTCCCTCCTATAGCAGTGTTACCCTAACGGCTAATCTAAATCCCTTCGGCTGGATTTTAAGTCCCAGATATTGTGCTCTCCAAAGTAGATGTGCGGAACTTATCATTCCCTTTTTCTTTGCAGCTGGAACCAGACAGATCCTGAACAATCAGGAGGCAAGAACACCCACAGGGAAGAGGTTATTTACATAAACGAGATCACAATGTGCGTGTGTTTATGTATTTATTACTTATAAAAAAATACCGCAATCTCTTCTTTTCTAATTAAAACACCCAGTTTGCCCTGCTGCACAATTGCTAAGCAGATTTAAAATGGGGACTTCAGTAGCTATTTTACAGCTAATCAAATGAGTAAATATAATGATCTGCTCCAGTTCCCATACTGATTACACAGTATAGCTATTTCATTCCCTCAGTAAGATCCTTGCACCCAAAAAAGAATAGTTTAATGAGTTTAAGAGTAGAATGTTAGGCTCAATTTCTCTAAAGGGTAATAGAGTGGGAGTGTCTGTATAATTAGCTTTGTTGGGCTCCCTCCCTCACTTTACAATACTTTCTGTACAGAGCTTTCACTGTCTCTACAGGTCCCCATGTTAAAGCAGCAAAATAACACAGAACACATTAGATTCATACTGGTTGCACAGACGAGTTTTGGAAGACAGAAAAAGAGCTGGAGAAGTACTAGTTATTTCAGCTCAAAAGTGCTCAAGTTTTAATTTAGCTTTAGCAATAAAAGCACACATGTTCGTGCACATATCTTATTCATCTCTAACGTATCAAACTCTTAGATGTTACTGAAAGTTAAAATCCACCAGACTACTAACAGACTGATCAAATCAGAGTATAAATCACTGAAGTACACTCAACATTTTCTTCTCTGCATAGAACCTGAAATTAAAGTAAGAGCACATAATTTATAATGCGAAACATTAGCTAACACATTTGGAAGAGTCTGACGCTGAAATTCCTTACAGAAAATAAAAGTATTTTATATCCTGATTTTTCATTGTAAGAGACTTTTTTTTACATAAGCTGAAAAAACCATAATATTTTGTGCTTGCAGAAGAATTTTCATCTGAAGATCTGAAAATTGTTTCTGAAATCAGACAGCCAGGTGGGATATGTGATTATTACCATCTCTGTTTTACAGATGGGAAATGTAATGCTAGAACAGTCCAACATCTTACTGAAAATACAGGGGACATGTCAGAGATCTGGGAGGAAAGGGCAAACAGCAGACCCCATTTGGTTCCAAAGTACTACGGCTCCATCAGACCTCTCCCAAATCAGTCATCTTGTATCTCTCCTATCACTTTGTATTTGCAAGCATCAAAGTGGCCATGGATACTGTCTTCAGAAAATATCATGCAAAAACCTTGCCAAAGAGGTAAAAATCTAGTCAAATTGTTTAATCCTGCAATGACTGGGGAAAAAAACAATTGAAAAAACAGAGCGCTAGAGAAGTTACTCCGAAAAGAAAGTCCCACAGTCGAATCACAGGCTTCACCTCTAACAAACCAAATCCACAGTTAATCCATTGCTTCAGAGTAAGTCAAAAGCAAATAACAAAGGGAATAACACAGGTCCAGGAGCCACTTCCATTTTTTTAGCATTCAGACTCTCCAGTTTGCAGTTAGACAGCAATATCTGATTAGAAACAAATGGATATTGCACTTAAATTTTTCGAACTCCTCTGAAACAACAAAGTATACCAGGAGTCTTCAGCCTTGAAACGAGATAGCTAAAACTCTGAGTGGCACAAACAGGAGGAATGATTGTTCTTTCTCTTTCCATGGTAGAAAGCAGCAACATGAAACCACCCTAGTGGGAAGCAAACGCAGAACATAAAGAAGATGGGTCTGCCCCACCTCCATGGAACTCCTTTGCCGTGGGATACTTTAAATTCCAGAGATATACATGAATTCATAAAGCATTTGGATGATCTGATGGAGGAAAAATCCCTGAGTATTACAGAAGACATCATTTTCATCAAGCCAATCTCTGTGAACAGCAAATTCTTAGATAAAGGAAAATATTCTGGGACAGTATTGCCATGAATTTGCATTATTCTTGTCTTCTTCCTTTGGTATGAGAAGGATATTGAGCTGGAGCGACCATTCATCTGACACAGGATCGACAATCTTGGGTTCTTAATTTCAGGCCTACACACACTGACACTTGATAGAAAGATACTGAAAAACCAAGGCTTCCAATTTCTGACCCAGGCAGATTCTTCTTCTAGAAACCAGACTTTTGCTACTTCTGTCTTTAGAAAAAAAGCACTAGTATACCAACACTATAATGCTAGGAATTGGGACAAAACATAATTAATTGAGTGCGCTCAAGATGTGACTTCCCTCCACGCTCAGTTGCAGACTACAAGGTCCTCCAATGCAACAGAAGTTGCATCTAGTCTAGGAAGCAGAATACCAATGCTTTCATCACATGAGCCAAGCCAGAGCTGAAGCTGGGTCTTCACGACAGCCAGCATTTAAGATGCTCAAGAAAACTTGGCAGGCAAATAAGGTATTAAAAATTCCCCAGGGGTAGTCTTTCAACAGAGTGAAACTGCAGTCTCTTCTGTACATGAGAAGTCCAGTTAATGGAAGGCCAGTCAACAGCATGTGATGGAGCTAGTGCTGGATGCACTGGTACTTCCACACACAATGCATGTCCATGGGAGATGGCAGTCGGGAGCACAAAGATTTACTGCCTCCCTTATACCATACTGCACTTGTCTGCAGGAAAAATTCCCAGCTGTTGGGCACAACATCCCACGTGGGAAGCCAGTTCAAGCATCTCTGCAGAACAAGAGGCTCTCCTTTGTGTTTCCTTGATTCGTGAGGTTACAGCTCCTCAGAGGTATATTAGCAGACTGAGGGACCTGGTTCAGATGTGTCGGGAGTTCATAAGCTGTTGAGGCAGAGAACAGCTTGAACATAGAGAACAACAATAGAGAACAATACTTACTTGGTAAGCATTTCAAAGGCAAACAGACACCTGTTTTGGTGTTGGCTGTGCCAGCTTAGCCACACGGAAAAGTGAAACAGCTGCACAAATTTGCAAAGTTGTGCTCAATGTAAGCCTTGAAGACAGACAATTTATCCTAATCTACCCATGGTGCAGTCACAGAAGAGCGTAGGGAAGAGAGCCCCAGGGAGCAGATGCAAATACTACAGGTCACAAACAGCACAACATTACCTACGCCTCCTCACTGCGCCGGGTACTGAATGCTCACCCAAACACCTTACACTGAGCAGACGGGCAAAGAAATGAGTTTATCCCTATTTAACAGAAGTGCAGCTCAGAGACACAAGACGGCTCAGCCAAGGTTACACAACAGCAGGTGGGAGGTCTGGGAGCCTCAGGGACACATCTACAACATGAGTCTGAGAAGAACTCACCTGCTCCTCAGGTTCAGGGTAGGACTACATTGGAAGAAAGTCCAGGCTAGTGATAGATGCTTCAAACTGAGTATTTCTTTCTGCCTCCCTCTTTCAGTATAGCCCTACTATCTTTAGTCAGCTTAGAGGAAACAATTAGAAAAGCTGATGGCAAACAGTGCAGCCTGATCTTTCTCAGGGCCAAGCCCCAAATTTGTAACCGGCAAAGCTCTGATGGACATATCCGAGAGTCCTGCAAGAGCGCAGCAAGGAAAGCCCCTTCAGGGCTCAAGCTGCTGTTTTACAAGAGACATTTTTAGCCTATAATTTTATCTCTTCCATCCTTCCCCATTGCTTGAAATTAAAATAAACATGGACCAGGGCCTAGGATTTTATCTGTCACATATTGCTATCATTAAACACACTTGAAACGAGTGGGCTTAGTTCAAATAAAACTGTCTCTTCCCTCTCCCTTTCTCAGTTCAGCAAACATAAAATAGGAAACTGCACTCCAATACATTCAGAAGCAATACACGTTACATCATGAGTAGATGATCCATCTGGCAGGCTGACACAGTAATAAGTTTGCTTAATTATCAGGTCAGGCATATTACAGACCCAGTCTGTCAGTCCTTTTATTACAGCTCTGTACTGGGAAATTTCAGCCTCCTTGTACTCTGTACGTATGGATGTGGTACGGGAAGTGAATGCATCCACACGGTAGGAGCACACACGCATGGACACATACATGAAGTGTCACTCAGAACCAGGAGATTAAATTAAGCAAGGAAATGCTGAAGTCAAACAGCTCTTAGCAGCTGTATATGTTTCAGCCTGCGACACTCACCCAAAGAAAGCAATGAGATATTTACATTTCATTTATTTGAATTCCGGGCTGGGGAAAGCACTGATTACAGGGGATAATCCAGCACTGGCTGATAAGTGAAAGAGCCAGAGATCCTCAGATGTTCCCTTCATTTATACTTTCTAAGCGATCAGCCCATCATTTCATTTTTTACTCCATGCAGTTCTTATCACACGGTGTCCTGAGACTGTCCATATGTCCTGAGAAATCACTGAGTACACTCAGCAAATGATCGAATTCATCAAATGGTTGTTTTCCCTTTGAAAAACCCACAAATCAAAACAAAAAAACGTTTTTTCTCTTTGCTTTTGAATCTTACCTCATCTCCTTCTCTTCATTAATGAGATCAATTCTGAAATGATTTTATTTACAGGAAGACTTTAAGGTGTTCTAAAATACAATTTGTAGGAAAGATGCCAAATATAAATTGTATTCTCTAGATCTGCATGCATTTGTGATTTTACATGAGCACGCACACATATGTTCAATATAGAAACAGCAGGTGTTCTCTAAAGTTTTATTGCCGTTAGTTAGAAATGACCACATTACTCAACAATATCAAAGCCAAGTCTTGTCAAAGGCAAGTCTTGCCAAAAAGCTAAACAGCCTGATGACTTGCAGTGTTATACAGCCCTGCTTTGGGGTGCTGGCTCTTCCAGATACCTCCAAAACTTAGCAGTGATCTACATATACCTTAAAGAAGTGTTCAGTGATTGCATCCTCCGCATGGTATCTCCATGGCTTTTGGTGCAAAGTTGAGAGTGTGGTCTTGAGCACAGTAGCAGCTCTCCGTCACTGTGGCCTCATAAAATACCGTGACCCTCATGGCCACCTTGCTCCACAGCCACATCCCCTGTCTTGCACTTTGGACATTAGAGACTCCTGTCAAAACGTTTCCAGAAAAAGATTAAATAGAGTTCAATACAATATTCATACTATCTCCCTGATGAACTATACAGCGCTCAGAAAATCCCAGCCGAACAACAGTGGCTTATCCATCACTTTTTAAGACCGCAAAAAGGTCTTAACTGCACAGATATCTCATGTAATGCACAGTTGGTCTTTCTGCAAATCAGCACAGTAATCAACCCGACACCTTCTCTTCCCCTCTTGATAATCAAAGCTTGAAATTGAATGTACATCATGGCTTTCTGCTGGATAAAAACAGAACCATCCTCTCATCCTTCTTGAATTCTCCTTGGATCACAAGCTAATGGTTTTGGAAGAGGGAATCAAAACTGCCTGAGCCCCCAGGACGACTGGAGTGATTGCTGGTGTGCAAGATGGCAATTCTTCATGGCTCTGAGCTTACTGGGACAGCAACGAGCTCTCATCGACTTCTTACAAATCACTCCAGAGGGGGTAACATACCCAGTCTCTCATCAACTCAAAGATAAACAACAGTGCTATTTATGACAAGATAGCAAGGTCTCTGACCGGGGTTACGCTAACAACCAGATGAGATGATCACAACAATCCTATCTGTCTTTACCTCTGTAATGCCGTAAAACTGTGCAACTTGCCCTTGCGCTCGCTGTACTTATGCACATGAAACGACTTCTTTCCAAGCAAACAACTCATTGTAAGACTGAATATTTCGCTTGGGCAGGGAGGAATAAGTCTCAGACTGCAAACATTGGCAGAAATATTTATAACTGCATCAAAATCTCATTTTTCTGGCTAGGTGCATTTTTTGCTTGGGTTTTTTTGGTTTTTTTGTTTTTAAATCTGTGGAAGAAGACAGTAATACTCATTGGACCAATGCATTATTGATTTCCCATAGAAACAGCAGTTAGTCAGAGCACTCACTTTCCGCTGTGAAACAGCATGTTAGGTTTATCTTGCTGTAATATTTTTTTCCATTTCATCCTCCTTTACATACTCATAGAAGTTTCCTATTCACTATTGAAACACCATATGGTGAGAATATATGCTAACACAGGCACAGTCACACAGTCCACAAGCCTGCTATTGAGCAAAAGTTGACAGCATACGGCTGAGAAAATTGTAAGTGCTTCCAAGCCACAATATGTACGTCACCTAATTGCATTTTACTGTGATGCAAAGAAGTCTGAGTCAAAGAAGGAACTTCCTTACAATGAAACTATAACAGCCTGGAGTAATTTACAGTTATTTGAAGAGCTACAGCAAGGATCTATCAATTCATAGCTTTCAGATACGGGCTGGGTGTGGGTTGGGTTTTTTTTTTAGCCTAGGCAGCTTTAATACACAGAAAGAGACAAGGCATCTCAGCACCGCAGTCATCTCTCAAAAGGTTCCAGACAGGAAGGCAAAAGGCAATCAATAAGAGAAAATACAGACACAGCCTCTTAAACCGTCCACAGATCCATCTGCCTCTTACTTTAATGGTTAACGGTTTTGAACGAGGAACATCTTGCAACAATCCTGAGATATGTTCAGGCTATAAATGTATCATGTTTATTTATGCAGTGGTAGCAGGGTCTAATGTAGAAACTGCACGGCCAGCTCTCACTTTTTTACAGGGCTCTAGATTCTTCCAGGCAGCCCCACCTGCGATGAGGCTGGGAACAGACCTGCCCTGCCTTCAGACTGTCCAGCAAGGGCTCTAGCGAGGGGTCCTATCTCCCTGGCGGGACAGACCTTTGTAAAAACACAGCACGAAAGACAGGACAGACTCGCAGATGACAACACTGTCCCGGGACGTCACTGATCTGTGTCCAAAGCCCTTTTTTACAAAGAGCTGCATGGTCTCTCTGTTCCTCAGTTCTCCATTTGCAGAACAGAGAAGAATCAAACCTCTCCTTCCTCAAGGCATTATAAGGATAAGCGTGTGAAAAGGTGCAAGCGCTCATGCAAACAGGCACCAGCAAGTAACCACAACAAACTTGTGAAGGCCATACCCTAAATGCTAGGGCTCCCTAGCATGTGTTAGGCTTCACCTTTCAAATGTATTTAGAAACTGCAAGCACAGAAGTTTGTTGCCCTCCTCTTTAAAAGAGTGCAACTCAACAGTAACTCATGTCAGCAGGATCTGTGACTGCGCTTCAGTGGTCTCTGGATAGATTCGAGACAATCTGAAGGCATGTCAAAGCAATGCCCTCCTTGCTGTGAGTGTAATGCACAAACCGCAAAGTCGTCATTCCTACTTTGGTGGAAATGGCCTGGGGAAGATGTCCAGCACAGGCCACAGTGGGAGCAAAGTCCCGAGTGATGCATTGCCATGCAGGTGTTTCTCTAAGTCACTGTGCTGTTCCCTTGGCTCTGAATGATTTCCTTTCCCTAAGAGGGAGGGAAACGCAGCTGGTTCCTAGTGTGTGCAGAAGAAAAAATAGCCAACACAAAAGGAACAGAAACGACAAGCCCCTTCCCGCTTCCCTTCTCCCCCTAGTATTAGCTTTGGCATTTACCTGTGTATGTCAGCCAAACAACCCGTGTTTCAGGTCAGAGATCCTGGTTATAGCACAGTCTGGAAGAGCAAAAGTT
>Ga0181612_163831_pt1 | contig 12411 bp, 8 predicted proteins | sample HoacroProtozoa21_FD_119630 | JGI IMG/M metagenome (GOLD analysis project Ga0181612, IMG submission 119630) | Hoatzin crop microbial communities from Cojedes, Venezuel. Combined Assembly of Gp0051906, Gp0051904, Gp0051908 | reverse complement strand
TTATTTCTGCTACCAACTGACAGACGAAGCCAGGGTCTTTCCAAGGGCAATATGGACTTGGAAATATGCCCTTTTCTGCTCACTTCAGCAACAGGAGCAGAAAGCTCCCAGGCTCCGTGCGCTTCCTATGCCCTTTTTCCATTCGCTTTACATCCCTGCGTACTTGGTGCATAAGACTGCCACTTGTCAGTGCTAGCAGAGCTCTGCCCTTCGGGGAAACAGCTCCCTGGGGTCTCGCAGGCAGGCTCTGAAGCACCCACCTACGTGCTTGCAGAGCACTGACCACGCCATCGAGGCAGAAGGGTGAGGAGAAAACCTCCCACCACCGTCAGCCAGCGAGCCTCCAAACGGGAACAGCCGAAGTAATCTGTATGCTTTATACATTTACATTCACACATGCGGTCGGGTCACACGCAGCCTGCGAGTATCAGCAATAAAGTAGGCGTGATACAGTAAGATGATACTTCGCTGACTGCATGTAGAAAGGGCAAAGACTGATGGTGGGAGCACTTGTGGACACATGGTATGGAGAAAGACTAAAAATAAAGAAACACATTTAAGTCTTCTTTCCACTGTTTAACATTGCAGAGTAAGGTGATCGTGACAGACTTTTCCCTACACTTTCCATAGCTACAGTTCTGCAAATAAGTGAAGTTAAAGTGAAGTCAGAGTTAGCAGTAATAACTTTAATTTTACCAACAGAAGGGGAAGAAAAATATTTTTTTTTCATCTAGCTATTCCTGAGTGACAGATTTTCTATAGTCAGTGTGACTTCCGCACCCATATCATAGATGTTAAAACACTGCACCATTTACAGACACTAAGGACTGGAAGCAGTAACCCCTCATAAGTCCACTTGGCTCCGTCCACATGCATGGAAAGCCACAGGGGGAGTATGTGTCGGCCAAAATTAGCAGTGAGGAATTCCCGAGTCCTAACACTATGTCTTGCACCTCTAAAATGCATGCTTTCTTTGGTTTAGGCTGCCTTTAAATAGTTGTGCCCGTGTAGAACATGAGCACCGGTGGGGTTGTGTAGAAAGTCAAAAATTTCCAGGGCACGTCAATGTCAACAACATAACAGTCAAGAGATTTTGTCACAGGACTTCAAGTTGTCAGGACACAGCTAGTCCCCGGACCTGAACTGAAGCATTCGTCCTAGGAAACTTGGTCAGTGAAAAGTCCCTCAGCACTCCCTGGGCTGTTGCACTGAGTCCATCCATCAGGTCCCTGGGCTAGGACAACAGCCTCGCCACTATGCATGGCTGGGAGCTTTCTGCAGCTGTGGGTTCCCCCTCGCCACTTTCGAGCCCGAGTGTCTCAAGCAGGCTCTGCACGTCCCCTCTCCCCTGCCCCAGTCTCAGAGGATGCCCACGTCAGCTTCCAGCATTGCCCCATCGCTCTCTCCTAGCACTGGAGTGGAAGGAGGCATGTGTCCTACGATGCCTACTCCACCCGTGACGGGTTTTATTTCCTTTCTTTTTGCCCAATGTCTGCTTTCTTCTTGTGTCGTCTTTGTCCCATAACCCATTTTAGAAGGAACGCTGTGTCTGTGAGGCTCTCTGGAGGGTCAAAGCCTGCCACCAGCTGATCCAGCGTTGACCTGCCAGTCTGCTTGGACAGATTGCTTTCATGGATTTTGCCTTCTTTCCTGAAGTGAAGTTTTGCCCTAATGAAACACAGTTAAACAGTACTCCTCTGTTCAACTGCAGGAATTTCAGCTAAAATCTCCCATCTTAAAAAGGCACCCTGGAAGGCAGGCTGTCAGTTAAATCAAACTGCAGTTTGATAGAGATGCACTAAAAGCACTCATAAGCTGAAACTGGGATTCATGGATTGTACACAGACAAGTCCCCTGAATTGTCCATGATTTGTAAAGACGGTACAGGTAAATCACTGGGAACAGAAACTCACATGTAACCCCCATTATACACTTCAGCACACTAAATTATTGAAGTTGTAACCCACTGGATCAAAATCACGTCCCACGTTCATCTTCAGGTATCAGTCAGCACCCACTGTTAAATCACAGCTACAGGAATTTTTCCCAGAAGCTGGCATTCAGAATTGCTACTCAGAGGTGCAGTAAGAGGCAAGTTCAGAGGGTGGATGGAGATCATGGGACGATAACAAACGCTGTCAGTAGTTTACTGACATTTCTTTAAAGAGCTATGTGAGGCCCCCATCTAATCAACTTCCTAAAGTTAAGAGGAAACACAGCAGAAATAAGCTACAGCAATGAGGACAGCCAAGTTAAAACATTAAACTATAGTCAGGATGTCAAATAGTTTGAGGCTGCTAGGCAGACGAAGTAAGCGCTCCAAAGACTTCTAACTCTAAGGCTGCAACTGAGGCTTGACATCATCAGTGTCCATCATCATCACCATCCAGTAATGTAGAGCTTTCTTAAAAAGTACTAGCTGAAAATGTTTAATAATTACAAATTTAAAAAACCCTCAAAGTTCGTTAGGACATATACAAATTAATTCTCGCAACATGGCTTAGTTGGTCTGAATACCACCTTACTGTACCACAGTCAAGCAAAGCACAGAGAATTACTAAGGCATATTTAGCCTTTGAATGCGTGAATCGCCCAGGAAAGGAACCCAAGTCTTGTGCTGTAGACCCTTGCCCTGTTAAATAAACTTTCCCCAATTTGTAAGGCAAATGAATGTTAACATTTTTAAAGGAGATCTTGATATGCCTACAAGTTAAAGGAGACATTCCAGAAGAGAAATGTTTATTTTAAAACACAAGAAGGGAAACTGAAAGAGTCTGTTTTCCAAAGAATGAAAATGCAAACCCAGCATAACAAAGAAAATCTGCACACATCCTAAACACATTTATCTTAACCTTGGTAACCACATGATTCCCAGAGACCTATAGATGCCTTTTATTATTAATATATGAACAGCTGTGAAATGGAAGCTTATAGTAGTGGGTGGTTTTCAAGCAAAAACTTTTAAAAATTGTCTTATTTGCAAAACGGTCTGGTCATGAAACCACAAAAAATAGCAGCTACCCCCCCACCTTAATCTGTGGGAGCGGTGAGAGCAGAAAACAGAGAGAGACTGCTATGTGGTTTGTTAAACCCTCAGGTTTAAAGGTCATGGATTACTAGAAGAGCACTGTTCACTGACAAGTAATATTTAATAGCAATGATATAACAAATTTAAAAGTGGTCAAATATTTCCATGGATGAAAATGGAAATGGCCACAACAAGCAAATAAAATTCCAGAAACTATGGTCTGGCTGGAATCGCAGAAATCTGTTTGGCTTCAAGATATCACTTCCAAATTTTGAAATTTCTTTACAGAAATCCCAATCCTCCCACAAAAAAAAGTATCATCTTAGTAAAACATTTGTATATTCACCAAAAAGTTGGCAGCATGAGCTGCGCTTCCTCCTTCCAGCCTCTCGGCTCTCAGCCCTGGTCCTCCCAGCTCTGCCGCCCGCCCTCTCCAACCCTGCTGTCCCAGAGCTGATGCTCTGCCCGGTCCAGCTCCTTGTCCGCCGCCGAGACAGAAGGCTGAGGGGAACAGACCTCTCTTTTGTTACCTGCTAAATTCCAGGGAGGCTCTATATGTCCCCCGAAGCAGGGAGACAGCCTCCCGCTCCAGCCTCAGCACAGTTGTCGGAGCCAAGTTTCATCCCGGAGCCCCCTGCCCACCACCAACACTGTGTATTCAAACACATCTTCCCCTTGCCTCCCCCCTCCCAAGAGAATAAAGCTTTCTTGAACAGAGGATTAATTTCCACCCTTTTATCTACATGCACTCGCATTTAGAAAGTGGGTAGGAGGTTGCGAACAGCACGGCCGGGCGATTTACGCCCTGTTGCAAGAAAAGGGAGGACAAGAGCAGTGGCAGCCGGGCTTTTCGGCAATTCCGCAGCTGCCTGGCAGAGCAGCAGCTCTCCCTGCCGCATCTCTCCCACCCAGAGCTTGGGAAAGGCTCACTGTACATCTACAGACAGCTCATTTATTACTGCACCATAACTCTCTCTTTTGTGCTGTTCAAACACAGAGCTGACCTTAAAACAAACACAAAGTTCTGGCTATATATTTGTGCTGTCTTAATGTACGCAGTCCCAGGCAGACACTAAAGCTCGGCAATCACCTGACAAAGGCGGTCCCTGTCCCAACAAGTTTCTACGATCTAGCTGGAAGATAAGAACTGGGTGCAAAGTAGAGGCAGAGAAAACACAAGGCAGCAAGGACATTATATTCAGTGTCTTTCAAATACTCGGGAAGGTGCTGAATGAAAGACATTTATGAATGCTACCAGTAGAAATAAGACCGAGTAGTGATGACGCAGATAAGAAAAAACACGCATCAGTATATTTAACCCTGGCTTTGCGTATTTCCTGCGAAGTTAGTTTACAAACAGCTCCCTTTTCGTGCCACAACACAAGCAGCTGCCTTTACCACATAAATGGTCTGTTAGGTTACTTCTGATTGTTCACAACACAATATACTCTTACTGTACAGCTACAAAACATCTTGTTCCAAAGCCCAGAATCTTTCTCATATGCCCAGAACAACAAGGCTTGGGTTTTGTTTCTGCTTTTGTTTTGGTTTCATTTAAGGGTACAGATGATGAGAAGCTTAAAACATAGATAGCTGGCAAAATATTTTTGTCCAAGATCTTGGGAGTTTCAGAAATAACCTCACCTAAAATTATTGAAGACACAAACACGAACAACAGTTTGTGTACACTTCCATTACTTTAGGTTGCTTTAGGATGTTTAATACGACTCTCATCCAGGAAGCAAGAAGTCTGCAGGGAAAACTGAACAGTGCTACTGCCTCAGTGGAAACAAGTCTGACTTGCTTCAGATATTTCTTTAAGGGTAGCCAGAACAGCTGCCTACACCTGTTCGGTAACATACCTAGTGGTGTTACTAGATACATCACCTCTCAGTCTCCAGTGGGGACTATGGTCCCAAATTTTAAACAGCAACCCCAGAAACAAAACATGAACATTCTCCAATACAGCTGCTTCCAAATTTATAACACATTTAAGTGGAACATTTTTCTGTTCCAATTTATACTTCTGGAACTCTGTTTAAACTTCACAGACTTCAAGAAGGCCTCTTAGAGATGTACTGAGATCCTCAAGCACAATCTCATTTCAGCTATCATATCTCAATATTACTGGAGAAATCTTCCCTTGCTTTTAAGCCATGCTTTCCTTGAGGAGGTCGATCAGAATTTGACACAGCTCTTCCATCATGGCTGAGAAAACAAGCAGTGAGAAAGTCCATCAGCTCAAAAGTACACCAAACACTAATCACAGTTAAACTTCTCACTGTCATGATCACAATATTTGTTTTGCAGGTAATTTAAACTGCTCCTCCAAATTTTCTAATTGCATGAGGATCATTCCCTAGTCAGAAACAACAGCAGGTGTGCTAATCTGCTTTTAACTGCTTTTTAACGTCATAGCAAGATGAATTTCAAAGAAGGAAGAATCTCACTCTGAACATCACTGTTTTACTGTAAATCTAAACTAAACATCTTTTCTCTCTGTGTGGGACAGGATCTGCAGCTGGCGCCAGAGAGGAGAGCCTGTTTCCAAATTATCACTCTGTTCATCAGGAAATTAAAAGTAAACTGCCTAAAAATCACACACTCATCACCTGAGTTCTCTCTTTTGTGCTGAAGATTTAAGACAAATAAATAAAGCATGTCAGCAATCTCTGTCACATAGACTAGACTTGCAAACCTGCAGTGCCTATACATGAAGCTTTATAGCCACTGATAGGGTATGCTAACTTCTGGCTTTAATGCACCGAAAAAAACCACTAATCGTGAGACCTCACATCACTGCTCCCTATACCGAGTGAAATACAAGTGATGAAAAACCTCAGCAGAAGAATGACATCATTACAGTCTGATGACTACAGCAGTGCCACAAAATTCCGGATGCTCATACAGGAGCGACTGGTACATCCTCTCACATCATAGTTATCTTCTCAATAACCTTCAATAAACTTTCCATTGAAGCACTTGTGAATTTTCTCATCCACAAAATGCTTACAAAGGGCAGTTCTGCCAATCAAACTATTTCTTTTTGGTGGGTGACAGAATTCTGTACTGTGAAACAGAGGTATTCTTCCTTCACGTGCAACTTATGTTAGCAATCTAAAGGTATCTTCCTCAGGCACATAGGTTAGCAGCCATAGAAAAAGAGGTTGCAAATGGAAGTTAAGTGTAATGTGGGAACAAACATACTGGGATGACTTAGCCATACTGGGATTCCCACTTTTTGAACCTAGGATGAACTAACTTTCTGGTAGAATTATGCCATCTGAAAACCCAGCACACAAGCAGCTATGCTTTTACTAACACACCGCAAGAAGTGACAACGGGCACATGCAGTCTTCAGAGTTGTCTTTTTAACTAATTGCCTAAAACATAGAAAGAGACCCCCAGACCCCCTCTAACCACAGCACCAGGATGCAGGAAACTGGGAACAATAAAACTCCTACACTGACTTCCTCTTGAAGGGCTTCCCTTAATTATCGGTGCCACAACACGTATCTACTGCAAACGTCCAATGTTTCCCCTCAGGAGGCTTCTCCCCCTCCACCTCCTCCCCCACCCAAGTGGAATATAACTTCCATAGACTTCCTCACCTTGGATGAAGCTTTCCATGCCAGAAACCTTCCTCCTCGCAGAGTTGTTTTAGGAGATTTCAGCAAAAGCATTTCCCCAGGCCTTTTGGAGAAACAACACCCTTTTTATCCTTTGCTCATGGTTGAAAAATCTTGGTGACCTCTCCCCTGAGCAGCCGAGAAGCCCCAGGCTGACTAGCGGGGACAGGAACCATACCCTCACAGCTCAAGGAGGGGCAGTAGCAGACTGGAGCATAATGGAGACTTTGTTTCTGAGAGTATGTCTTTTGCTATCTTTGTCCAAATCTCCACATATTTGACCATTTTGGGGGGAGAGTGGGTGTGCAGGGGAGGGGAGGGGAAGAAACCCCTCAAATTCGCATATCCCCGATAGTAACTTTTAGCAACGCTCCTTTGCGTGTTTCATCTCAGGCTTCACAAGGTCTCAAGACACAGTTGCCATTCTCGGATGCTGCCAGTCACATCTGGTTCAGATCCTCTCCTCTGATGCAAGAGCAGGGAAAAGATTGTTCCTGTGTCTCAGTGACCCTCCGCAAACCTTACGCAATGTGGAGAAGTGTGCTGTGCAGTTCCAGGGCAGAGGAGACACAAAGGAGTCCTACACAAAGATGGGAAGGAGAAAACAGGAATAAAGCTTGATGGACACCAGAAGATGAAGACTGAATGTTAGCACAACTTAAGAGGGCAGAAAAATTAGGAATGGTGATGAAAATGTTGTCAGTAGAAAAGAAAGACTGAACAAAAAGCTGAGGTATAGGAGGGAGAAGTACAACAGATCTGGCAAAAAGACTGTGACAAGTTATTTAAGAGTGTCTTCAGACCCACCGAGAGAACTACAGAGAGAGATCCGCAGCCAGCAGACACTATGAACATGGGAAAGAAAAAGACCAAAAAAAGTGATAAATCACATGAGGAAATGAGACAATATGGACTGACAAGGGATGAGGACGGAATTTACTGAGAGAAGACTTAGGACAGATGGACGGGGAGATCGTAGGCAGAAGACTGCAGAGGAGAACAGGACTTGCGAGGTAAAAAGGTTTGAATGAGGAGTCTTAAATTTAAAAATGAGGGGTGGGGGACAAAAAAGATCTGGAGAGGAGATAGCAGAGAGACTTCAACTAGTCCAGTCAGGATGGTTTAAAAAAAATGTCATGTTTGGAGTGAAAGGGTAGAGGAACTCATTCACATAAAAGAATTTTCCCAGATTTCAGTTGGAGTTCAAGCTTCCTGAATCTCAAGCTCCGTTTGCATCAAACGTGTAAAATGCACTGACAATGCATGCTTCACTCCCCTCTAGTTACTGTGTAGATGCCAATGACTTTTTACGACTATTATTTTACTGATAGGAGCTCTTATATCAAATGGCTGAGGTTCACGCAGTGGATCTAGACGTTCTCAACGGGCTGATACCACTATGAGAGTGCATTTAATGTAACATGACAGATGCATGCACTGTAACAGTGCATTTGCAGTGTATTCCTTCATTTTGCAAAGGTAAAACAAAAACACAGATGTCTTTTTCTACAGATACAAGCATTTGCACGAATTACTACTATAGGCTTCTGAGTTCTATGAACCGCAAGAGCAAAATGCATTTTTATTATAAACTCAGGGACAGCATTTTACTTAGGGAAAAAAAAAGTTACTTCAGTAAGTTACTCTAATTGAAGTTGATGCCTATTCTAACTAAATTACTACTTGAAAAAGTCAGGCTGGGTCCTGAAGAGGAGAAGGTCTGCAGGTTCTGCCCTGGCCAGTACACCTGTCAGCATGACACAAGCAGGAAGAACAGGTATTCGATTTCTCATCACAAACTTGCCCAAAACACACTTTAAGCTGTACTAATTCAGAATTTTAATTATACTTAACAAATCATCTGATAAAACATACCAAACAATGGAGAAGTTCACTCTGTCACAATGCTTGTCTGTGCAAGAATCACAGCAGTGTGGCTCAAAACAATCGTCTTTCAACTGTTCTTTCAGGTCACAGGCAAAATGGCTGTACTGGCTAGAAAAGCAGTTGTTTCTAAACCATATCCTTGGGCAAAGGCATCCAAATCTTGCCTGTATGCCCTCCTCTCACTCATCCTAAGCCCGTGAAATACTTCTTATTAGCAATTTAAAAGAAAGCCAGAGAACTTCAGCAGATCTACAGTATGAGTTAAAGATCACATTAGGCATGTCCTATGTCTAGCATTTTGGCGCTGTTAAGAACAAAGGCCACCCAGATACTCAATAGCCAACAGAAGTTATGTCTTTCTAGTTTATTTTTATTTATTTACTTATTAATGACCTAACAGCATTAGGTCAATAAAGGCATCAAAAAGGGTGAAATTCTGTTTCCCGCTATTCACTGCACAGTCTTTTATGTCAAGCATGATAACTCCACATGTTCTACAGATAACATTGATTGAAAGGACCCCGCACAAAAAACTATGCTAGGCTAACTCTTTATGAGCTGGCTTTGGATAAGATGAATAGTACCAGGATCCTATATGCAACTTCACACGATCCATATTAACAGGTCATTTGTACACAGCTGTGTATGCTCTCTACATTTGTGTACAACTAATCTTGGAAATCAGTTCCAGGCACACGAAGGACAAGCAGGTAACCAGGAATAGTCAGCGTGGATTCACCAAGGGGAAGCTGACCACCTGACAACCTTCTACGATGAAACCACTGGCTTGGCAGATGACTGGAGAGCAGTGGATATTGTCTACCTTGACTTCAGCAAGCCTTCTGACACTGTCTCCCATAAGATCCTCATAGACAAACTGATGAAGTACAGGGTGGATAAGCAGACAGTGAAGTTGACTGAAAACTGGCTGAATGGACAGGCCCGGAGGGTGGTGTTTAAAGACACAAAACCTAGTTGGGGGCCAGTAATCAGCAGCATACCCCAGGGGTTAATAGTGGGTCCAGGCCTGTTTAAAGATCTGGATGATGAAAAACAGTGTGGATGTATTAAAAAACAAAACAAAGCAAACAAACCCAACAAAAAAACACCACCACCCCCCCAAAAAAAATCCCCCCCAAACCCCCCCAAAAATAAAAACAAAAAAACCCAAAATCCAACCCCCTCCCAAAAAGCTTGACTGTGCATTGCAGGCAAACATGCTTTCCTTTACACCAGAAATTTAGAGAGTGGATGATTCATGGACGTGAGTTTTGAAACCTTCTCAGTTCCAGCTCTAGAACCTGTTTCAAAGCGCTGGAAACAACAGTAAGAACACATTCTTTTTAAGTATGTTTCCATTGTCTACAGAGAAAGTAGCATCAGCAAATTCTCACTACCAGGGGACAAAAAGCAACGGACTAGATCTGTACCGACAGTTCTCAGCTGGGGGTGGAGGGTGATTAAAATAGTACCTATTTATTTCTCCCTTTTTGTTCTTACACCAGCCTCAGTCTGACATCTCTTCAGCTTTTAGCTCTTTGCACCTGGACTGCCCTGCTCCTCTTCCTCCCTCCCTCCCCCTGCCAAAAAATCCCACCCCAAAACAAAAAAACCTTCTTGCTATTTTTAGCCTGTGTACACAAGCTGCTGTACTGCAGTCAGCTGCAGAACTCGCTAGAGAGCTCCAGTTCCAACCAATTTCATACTCCCCTCAACTTTCTGCTTCCCGGGTTTTCTCTCATTTCCTCATATTGTTTTCCCTCTAATGATTTTCTCTCTCCACTTCACACTGGTTCATTTGCCTATGCATTGCTCCACCAGCCCCCACCTTCATGTATCTCTTCAGTTCCCACACCCTTCTCGGGCAGCAGCTGTCCTCTGACCCTTCCCCAGCTCCCCTTTTCCCATTCTCATCCCATTTCTTAACCAGCTGCCAAAATTTGACCCGTGTTTATCTGAAAAATAAGACAGATCAAGCTGCTTCCCTTCATCTTAGTTTGGCTCAGCAGCAGTCAGCCGGCTGCCAAACTAAATGGCCTCAAGTCATAGCGGCCTGGGTAATTGAGTCCTGTAAGGCTGGCGACACTCCTGCAGATGTCTGTGCAGCCTTCCCGTCCTTCTCACAAGATAAATCATTGCAGCATTGCTAAGGTAACTTGTGGAGCAAAGAATCCTGAGAAACATAAAAAATAGGCTCCTCCGTAACATGCTTCCAGTCATACTTCCCTCCACTAAGACCAAGCAAAGAACATGAGCAGCCTGATGTAGCTGGTTCCCCGCTGTCCTCACCTTTGAAGCCCTCGGATCCTCAACACCTACCTAAGAAAAGCCCCACTGCCAACCATCCTATCTCTCAGATAGGCTGTCTAATGCCACACAAAGCTTTCAAGTTTCATTATTTATTATTTGCTGTAGGAAATACACTTGGGTATTTCACAGGTAAATTCCTCCAGTTCTTTCATAACCTCAAGACCATTTGCCACATTTACTCTACATCTACTGTAGTGATGCTTAAAGTATTTCTAGCAATCATTTTTTGGCCTTCCTACTTGTAAATGGAACATCTGTTTCAAGATTTTAATGATTGGTGCCAGTTTCTCAAGTTGTATAGTCTACTGCATAGGAGGATGAGTGAGAGCTAAGGTTTCCAAAACCATGGAGGTCACACCTAGTGAACAGTGACTACACACAGAAGTTGGTTTGCTTCTGCAGCGTATGACAACCTTAAACTCTCCAAAATGAAACCTAGGCAACAGGTGAATTTAGAGAAACAGCAGCTACAGAAACAATACAGTCTTGTAGAAAAAGCCTTCTTTAGGAGAAGTCTGGAAGGGGGGGTGGGGGTGTTTAATCATGATGCGCATTTGTGTCATCAAAGCCTTAGCATTCTTCCCCACTCATCGCTTAAGGGACCAAGCGGGCTTGGAACTGTGAGTGGGAAGAGTGTCTCCAGCCGACTGATACTTCCTATTGCAGATGACCTCATACAGCTACCTCTAAAGCTATACATCCTACAAACAGCACATTAAACACGGACCTCCCAAGAAATCCTTCTCTGTGGGTAGTCATACACACATAGGTTAAGTACAGAGACTACAAACAATAGCCAAGGGACTTAACTGTCGTCTTTGAGAACACAAAAGAACATGACTCTGATGGCACAGTTACAAGTGCATGGAATGAACAGAACAATCCACAGGAGCACTCGTCCATATTTATCCCTGTACTAGAAAGGGAAAAATCACAGAATCACAGAATCACAGAATGTTCGGGGTTGGAAGGGACCTCCGCGGGTCACCCAGTCCAACCCCCCCGCCAAAGCAGGGTCACCCAGAGCAGGCTGCACAGGACCCTGTCCAGGTGCGTCTTGAATATCTCCAGAGAAGGAGACCCCAAAACCTCCCTGGTCAGCCTGTGCCAGTGATACTGTTCATCTGGGGATTGGACAAAAACTTCACTGCTGCTAATAAATGGGTATAAATCATCCATTCAGAATCAGTATTAAAGAAAACATAATTCCTTCATATAACAGCCAAACAATAGGGTTTTCCAGCAAACACACATGTCATATCCAGTACTACAGGCTGAGGACATGGAGTGAACAGACTGCAGGTGTGAGCTGCATGAAAGGGAGACAGCAAAAGGCAGGAAAGAACTTGCAGGACTAGGATTTGGTGGGGGGAAAAGAATCAATGAGCGAGACCCTTCGATAAAGCATTTAAAGGGGCAAACAAGCTGCCTGCTGTTTGCTTCTTCCTATATGTTATAGGAAACAGAGCATTGTACATTTCTTTGCTAAATAAACGTTACTGCAAGAGTTTACCACTCTTCATTCACTACTGCTGTCAACTGTAGAATGTTATTTCT
>Ga0181612_144965_pt1 | contig 12411 bp, 11 predicted proteins | sample HoacroProtozoa21_FD_119630 | JGI IMG/M metagenome (GOLD analysis project Ga0181612, IMG submission 119630) | Hoatzin crop microbial communities from Cojedes, Venezuel. Combined Assembly of Gp0051906, Gp0051904, Gp0051908 | reverse complement strand
TCCCCTTCCTGAAGCTGCTGCTGTTCCTCTGCACCCATGTAGAGGTGATTTGCAATCTCATTTGCACTTGCTGTGGGCTTTTTCTGCTGGAGGAGTACAGGCCAGTAATTCCAGTGTGCCAAAGAGAAGGGGGGGGAAAATCATCAGCTTTAATCTTTGTGAAGGGAAGAGCAGGTGAGGGAACAAAGAAACAGGGAAAGCAGAAAAAGGAAAGGGTAGATGAGAGGGTGTGGAAGGAAAGTTGGTGCATAGACATCAGATGGGAGAGGTGGCTTCCAAGGGCGCAGAGGGGAGGAAGAGGACGAAGGGCTGAAGGCAGGAGCTCATGGCATGTGGGGAGGCAGGGTGCTGAGCAGGAGCCCCCCAGGACCTCTTGTTTTGGGGGAGTTCAGTGCCACCCACATGGGTGCCACCTCCCCGCTGTGCCATGTTCCAGCCTTGGCTCTTCTTTGCCCTGTCTGCGTGCACAAGTCGGTCCCTTGCTGTGACACGGTGGTGAGGACAGGGTCCCCCTGCTCCTCGTCCCTGGGCAGCCCTTGCTCCATGCGGCTGCTGGCTCTTTCCCAGCGCCCGCAGGATCCAAAGCCAGCGGTCTCAGGCATCGCTGGTGACTCAGACCTGTTGTAAAGCTGTCTGTAGGCTGTAATTCTCTAAAAAGCCCGGGGTCAAGCTGGGGCTATTTATCTCTTGCCCCCTGGCAGAGCCAGAGGTTGGGGAGGAGAAAAAAGGAGTGGGTGTTGTGGGGAAACAGAGATCCTGCAGCAACTGGAGGCTGTGGGTTTCTCATGAAGCTTTGTGCTTCCCCGGCAGCAATACGCTGTGCTGGGCACGTCTGGCTTTACTGTCAGCCCTCGGGATGGTCCGAGCAGGGCTAGGTCCCCCTGGTCCCCCCCTCCCCAGGCCCTGTTTAGAGCAGAAGCAAAGGGAAAGGATGGGAAAGCCAGTGTTTGTTGGCTGTTTGTAGCATCCACGGCTGGAAGGGGCTCAGGTGCTGCAGCAGTAAGTGTGTTGCAAGGGTCTCTATTCAGGGGAAGGTGTACAAGATCTGCTGGGAGAAGTTGTATGTAATGTGATATCCAGGTGATTCTGACATAGATCAACCCCCTGAAAGAGAAAACAGTTTCTAAAAAGACAAAATGCATTGGCTTTTTATCTGAGACTTGAAATGACTCAGCAGTGCAGGTGGCTGTTTTTTCAATGCTAGCTAACAGATAAAAAGAGAAAACCAAAAGGTGGTGGAAACAGTGTTTTGGGGCCATCAGAGGCTATTCCCTGCTGCCCTTCGTTTTCTCCATTCTCCCTGCTTAGACCTAGGCTAGAAAATATAACTTTTTCAGGAGGACTAGAAGAGTTGTCTGCTCTGGGACACTTCTGCCCTGGGCTGGGGGTGTCTGATGGGGAAGTGATTCCTCATTCAGCTCAGAGGTGCGGGCTGGAGCAACGTCTGGAGCGAGTGCTGGCTGAACGTTTATAGGATATGATTTCAACTATTATTATAACTATCCTGTATTGCATGGCCTAATAAAGACATCAATTTAAACCCCTCACAAGTGGCAATTACCTAATAAAATGCAGTAAGGATCTTCCAACTTGGCAGTAGAATTAACATTACTGGGTTTTAATTAATAGCCCAAGCTTGAATGGCTCTTCTATGTCCTATGCAAGAGGAATGGCTGCATGATCATGCATGCAGACAGGACAAGATTAGGAAAAGTCAATTAGCCTTGAAAGGGCGCTGTGCCCAGGAGACAGATGGGTGCTGGAGGTGTTGAGCAGCAGAGGGGCTGTGTGGGGTCCAGCTTGTGCTACCAGAGCAAACGATGGGGCTGCTGTGCTGTCTCTGTGGGTCATCAGCTCCTGATGCTGCTTCTCTGCAGACGGAGCAGCAATGCTGTTGGCATTGCAGCCCTGTCGCATGAGAAATCCCTGCGAGAGCCCAAAAGCTCCTTGCAGCTGAGCCAGCGGCTCAGGGCTCTTTGCTAAAGACTTGTTTGCGGAGCCACACGGCTTTGCCATGGCCCCTTTTGCCCTGCCAAGGGTGACATTGTCCTCTTCCAGTGATTTCCACCAGATGTGCCCAGTATTGTGTAGCTCTCCTCCGGGCTGGATGCCAGCAGGGTCCCTTCCCTGCTGAAGCAGAGCTCTGTGGTGACGCTGCCTCCGGGGAGCGGGGTGACATCTCCCTCACCTTCTCAGCAGAGACAATATTTGATCCTGTGTAAAAACACGCTGCTACGAAGTCAACCTGTCAAGAACCACCGAGCAAATTTGAAATGGCAGGGTGACTTTATACCTCGCCAGCGCTTTGTGTTGTGTAACCGCAGGATTTCTGATGTGGTACAGGAAGCCCTAGAGCTAGGCTGACTTGCGCTGTGAAACCCTGGTCTTCCCTGTCCTTTTTCCCTTGCTCCCCATCCTGTTTTCCTCTGCGAACTGGGAGCTTGTGGCTAGCTGGCAAGCTGCCTGGTGGAAGCAATTGGCAAGGGACGGGGCGCTGATGGAGGGAAGGACCCCCGGCGTGTTTCTCAGGAGGGGGGCTCCATCAGATGGAGAAATCGCAGCACTCCAGCAAGATTGCTTTTCGGGGGTTGGGAAGAGCGCAATCTGCCTGCAAAAGTGCGTGTTGGAGAAGGCAAAATCAAACTGCTGTGTTGAGCAAAGCCAATTTCCTCGCAGACTGGGAGGCGGTGGGGCGAGGGAAGTGGTGGCTCAGAGTGGTGCTTCCCAAGTTAATTGTATTGACAAAATAATGAAAGTATTTGTATGCACTTGTTCTTGTTGTGTATAAACTATAGCAAATGGAAAGCCACAGGATTTTTTTTCTCTTGGTATTGCTTTTCTCGGGCAATTTGGAGCTGGGAGATGATGGGATTTCACTGTGTTGGCGGGTCAGCAGAGGACTTCATCTCCCACCATACTCGGGAGATGAAGGGATGGGGTTTAGTTGGTGGCACAACAGAGCACGCCTTGTGGCACTGCAAAAATCTCACACCATCTGTTATCTCCCCTGATGCTCCTTATTTTAAAGGGTGGCTTTTGATTAAGGAGCACCAGCCAGGTTGATGTGCTGGCTCTGAGGCAGAGCCGTGGTGTGGCGGTGAGCAGCTTGCCGTGCCCTCGGGATCTGTGTGAGCATGGGGCTGGTTTCTAGCAGAGCAGAACAAAATGCCATCCCCAAACACATGGCTACTGTACCCACAGCAGCTGTGTCCCTCCCTGCTGTCAGAAAACCTGTCTGCATCGGTGTGTGTGCTGTGGGGTGGATTTTGGGGTGTTTTTTCTTGTATTAGTTGCAAATCTGCTCCTCTTAGTGTCATCCAGCAAAATGTGGGAATCCCTTCCCTTTGGCTGCCCCTGTTTTGTGGGGAAGTTCATCACATGCGTCAGCAAGATGATGAGGAATGGTGCTGTGTGAGGAGTAATTGCTTAATGTGCCTGCTGATCCTGGATCTGGCATGGTGCTGCCCTTAATCAGGCAGTTTGGAGCTGGGGACGGATCCTGTGTGTCTCCGTGGTCGGTTTGGGGCTGTGCATGGCTTGTGGTGTGTTTCTGGAGCTGTGTGGGGCAGAGCCTGGTGTCTTGTGCTCATTTGGGGTTGTGGAGCTGAGCCTTGAGACTTCTGGGTGCTGTTGCAGGATGAGACAAAGGATCCCCTCTGGGAAAGCCTTGCACAGAAGGGGTTTGTGGCGAATGTCTCTGGACAGAATGATGGAGAGGAGCTGAATGACTTGTTCTGCCTCTCTCCAGGCGCTTTTGCAGGCTGTTCCTGCAATTGCTGGGCTCCCTTGTCCTCATGGGCACTGCAGGTGGGAGCTCTGCTGCTGGGCAGCCTTTGTGGCATCTCCAGCTGCCCTCCCTGCCGGGCTTACCCAGGGCAGCGCTGGCAGAAGAGGGACTGGCAGGTTTGGAGACAGTACAGAGAAGCCAGGAGCCCTTCGTAAAGTGTCGCTGATGTGGAAATACAGGATCAAATGAGTAGCAATTCGTGTGTCACTGCATGACAGAACAAAACCCTCTACCGAGGAATTAAAGCCATAAATATCCTACAGGGCCCCTTCCTGCTAACATGTTCCTGACATCTGGAGTGGCAGCCCACTGGAACCTATCTGCTGTCAAAGAGCTGTTGCAATTAAGTCATGAATGCAGAGGGGAGAAGGGGGAAAACAATTTTTTAAATGACTTGGCAGGTGATGGAAAACCAAAATACCCTTTTCCATTAACGCGAGCAAATTTACCTTAAAAGGAACTGGGTTAGAGACTGAGTAAGTTAATTGCCGGAGTCATTCAGTCAGTTTTTGGTCTCGTTGGGGCTGGTGCGGGAGCGATGGAGGGTCTATGCTTGGGTTCCCACCTAGGTCTATGCTGCTGCAAGATTTAATGCTTTCTCAGGCTCCTGTGCTCTGCCATGGCTTGATGGGCACACAGTGGTGTGGCCGTGGCCAGCACGGGGAGGCAGGTGAGGGTTTCAGCGAGGTGGGGCTGGGGTTTTCTGTGCCAGGCAGGAGCTCTTGGGGTTTGGGGCATGTGGGGTACTGTCTGGTGCTCCTATCATGTGGCAGAAGATGATCTGTTGGGGCTGGGTGTTGCTAAGTGGGACTAGAAGGAGAAGGGTATTGGGGGGTGGCTTGTGGTGCAACTAGCTTGAGTCGAGTGTTTCAGAAGCTGAAGGAGTGTATCCCAGCGTTTCAAGCTTCCTGGGAGTCTGGTGGGTGCAAACAGTGAAGATCCAGGGACCCCTCTCTCGGTGAGCTTCACCCCAGTCCTTGCTCCAGTGGGGAGCTGAGGCTTGGTGGTGGGAAAGGCCATGTGGGGGTTGCTGTGCTGGAGTGCCTGCTCCAAATTTGCCAGTGTTCAAGTCAGCAGGGTTTTTTTTGACTCTGACAGCCTGAGAAGATGCCATGCAGTCCCTTGCAGTTGGTCCCCACCCTGCTGTCCCTCCTGCACTGCAGGATTTCACATGTCTCAACCAGGCATTAGCCACAGCATCCTTTAATACCCTGCAAAGCACCACAAACGTGGTCCTGTGTAAGGCTGCCGGACCTCTCGGTCCATCCCAGCCATCGGCAAACACCGCAGCGATGGTGCCTGCAAAGCCTCATCTGAATTCCGCGTGGCTGCGCAGTGCCATCCTGCTCGCTCGCCTTTCGGTGCTCCTCGCAGAGGTGGGACGGCGCTCGATGCAATTTGCATTTCTGGAGTTTACAGGAGGTGTCACAAAGCAGATACAGTGGCAAGCGGTGTCTCACAGAGAATTTATTTTGCTGGGGTTTTGTTCCCTCCTTTCCAATCTGGCCAGCTTGATTTCGATTAAAGCATCTAGCTAGATGCTAAGACACGGCACCCAACAGCAGGCTTTGTCGGGCTCGTTTTTTTCCTCCTCCTTGCCCTGCCATTTGGCTCTTCTCCAAAGGGCCAGCAGTTGTGAGCCTGCCACGTACATGTCTTCGCTGGAAATATCTGACTGGCCATCGAAAAATCCGGAAGCAGAATTGATCCCATATGCCGCGGGTGACCAGGCTGAGCTCAGAAATAATGAATTGCAGTTAATCAGAGGTGGAGAAGTTCAGAAGTGCTTTGGTGACTTATTCTCTTCATCTCATTTAAGGCACTCCTAAATGGACCTGGTTTTCAGGAGGAAAGTGCCCAGCCCTGTCTGAAGACTGGTCCTTTTAAGATACTGAAGAGGCTGTTTGAAAATTGCCAATTGCTTTTGGCTGCAGTTTGCTAAATATTAAATTATTCCACCGGCAGCTTGGCCCTGATCAAACCATTTTCTGTAACTCTCCCCCACTATAATTTGCTTGAATGGTGGGGGGCAAAAGACCTAAGCAGAATAACCTGCAGCAAGTGGTCAGAGCAGTTCTCGTGTTGCCTCCCTTTAGCTTTAAATGCAATGATTTCCTTTTTTCCCCCCCAGCCCTGTCTGACTTGGTATGTGCTCGGGGTGGGTAGGGGTTTCTCGTACCTGAAATAAGCATGAGGGCTGTGGCATTGCCTGGAGAGGAGGCTGGTTCTTGCTGTCCTCCTGGGGTTGGGTCCATCTCCCAAAGGCAGGCGAGAAGCCCATGCTTTCTCCTCAAAGGAGCTCCTTGCCTCTCCTTCCCTACTGTCATGCAGGCAGCTGCTGAGGGCTTGATGTGCTTTGGACACTTACATTTGCTTTAAAGGTAGTGCAAATTGTGGTCTCAAAGTTTCTTGGTGCTTCTGTAGGAGGAAAGGGGCTAGAGCAGCTCTGAGTCCTGCCATGCATGCCTGTGGCATGGAGGGTCTGGACGAGGAGTAGGGATGGGGAGAAGAGGCAGCGTGCTTCCTTGCCAGCTCTAACGAGCAAGGCAATTGCAGGCTCTTGGCAGCGGTTTCAAGGGTAATGCCTCCATTACCCACCATCCAAACTGTTCCCCCCCACGTGGACCTGACCGCAGGGTCCATCTTTAAGCTCAAAACACCCACCAAAATCAGCAGGCTTTGCCTTCTCTTCAAACCTCACCTTGCAGGACCTGTGCTGGAGGATCAACCAGCTTGCCTGGGCTACGCAGCCATCCTCATGTATTATTCTGGGTGAATAATGTATATTTTTTCACTCAGAGCAAAGGGCCTCTGAGCCCATGCAGTAATTTTGGGCCAGCTTGCGGTGTCTGGGAGTTAAACTCTCCAATTTGGCTTGCAGTGGTGCTGGGCAAACTGCTTGTAGCAGCTAGTTTATTCGCCCCCAAAGGTGGTTTTGTGCTGACCCAAGTGGTCTACTCAGCACATGTTTGCAGCCAGAAAAAAAGAAATTGAAAGAAAAGAGGCAAATTGTTTCCAAATGGTGCATGTTTTCTATAAAGCCAGCTATGTACTTTGTTTTAAGGGATGGTGAAGGAAAAAAAGCCTGCTAAAAGTACTGTATTTCAGCTGGTTCAACTGTTTCAGTCATGTTTTCAGCCCTAGAAACAAATGTTTGTGTTTTTAATTGACCCGTTACGTTGGTGGCTTGTTCTTTTGAGCTTTATCAGGAGGTCAAATATCCTTTATGTCCTCCCTGCATGGGGAAATTAAGGGGAAAGTGCTGAAATTAGAACTAACTCATTTTGCACATGTCGGAGAACCGTTTTGACTGGTTTTAGGTTTAGACTTGTATGAGGCGGGAGTCCCTAGGTGTCCTCTCTAAGCTCTCCTTCAACATGAGGAACCACTGGCTTTTAAGGCATAGCTTGACCTTTTCCTTCAGCCCCAAAGACTGAGGTCTGTCCCTGCCCCAGCTGTGTTTCCAGCTATTTTCTGGACTAGAACCTGCCTTGACTCTCTCAAGGTCACCACACTAGTGGTGTTGAGTGCTTTGCCTCCCCAGGGAGCCAGCTTTAGATGGCTGTTTTGCTACATGAAGTTGAAAAGCATCTCTGTTTCCTCCCTTCAAGCCCTCCTGGCCCGTATCACGCACCCATTAGGCTGCTTGGGAGACTGGGATCTGGCAGCTTGCTCACAAAAAGGACCTGGAAATGCGGAGCATGGGGACCACGGTGCCTCGGCAGAGTTGTCTGGGCATGTTTATTGCACAGAAGCCTGATTATTTATAGACAGCTCTGGAAGTCTTTTGCTACGTCTTACTAAGCAGACCTGATGTTTCCTCCGAGACAGGTAGCGCAGACATGTGCCAGAGCAAAATCCCACCCTAGGGCATGTGCTCTTGATGCTGGGGTGTCAGTGCTTTGAGGGGCAGCCAGCGTGTCTGGTCACCCCAAAAACATCTCGTGGCCCCGGTGGCCCTTCCCATTCCAAGGCATCAAAAATGCACACCGAAGGCTGTAACCCCAGCTCCCAGGCATTGCTCTCTGTCCTGGGGCCACGCTTCAGCTTCAAATACTGCTCTGTGAATTGATCTATGGGACTCTGAGCCTCAGGGCTGTACCTTAGCATGGAGAGGGGGGCTGCATGAGCAGCATCTGCTCCCCAAAGTTTGTGTCCTACAGCGAGCGGGCTCCCAGGAGAGAGGTGGCTGCAGAGATGAGGTGATTTGGTTTGAAATGGCTGAAACACCGCGACAACGGTTACGATTAAAAAGAGAGAGCGTTGTCGATGGTTTTGTCTTATTTAATGCTGACATCCTGAGGTCAAACTGTTCCTCTCCAAGGAAAGCACAGCAACATTAGTCAAACACAGAAATCTCTAGCTTTGTAGTTTTGCTGCATGATTTATAAGCCACAGGGGTAAAAAGAAGTTTTTCTCTGAAAATACTAGGGAATACTTAGATCCTTTAGTTTCCTTGTTGCATTCCCTCCCTCATTTTAACTCCAGTTTTCTGACATCAAAGCGCTGGAGTTCAGCTCTCCTGGTACCCGTTCGCAGGCTTCAGTCTCCTACAACGTCTGGCTGCTAGCTCTTGCCAATGGTACAGCAGTAATACATCACAGAGGCACCATCCCAGGTCCCTCTAGATTGCTTTAAATGAACACCTCCTGTTCAAAATAGATGGTAAAATTTAAGTAGTGTATGTAATGTGTTGCATCATCTGGCACAGGAGCAAGAAATCTGTCTTCAAGCCACCTGGCAATGAGCGGCATGAGCTTTGTTGGTGCTCAGAGCATGGGGCGGCTGAAATCCGGGGCTCTGCCAGCACCAAGGATTACTTTTCCAGCCCTGAGCCCTGCCATGGTGCTATGGAAATGTCAGATCCTCCCTCTGTGCGCCCATAAAACGGGTGCTTAAGGGGCTAGGTGGTTATTGCTGCTCTGAACTGGTCCTCGCGTTTCGGAGACCAAATGGCACTGCGTGAACTGCTGATCAGGTCAAAAAGTAAAACTCCCTCTTAGTAAAGATTTCAGGATGACGGAGGGCTTTGTTTCATTTTGCATTTGCAACTCTAATGTATTCTTCCCCTGCGCTCCCACCCACTCCTCGCACTCAACCCCAGACTTTCTACTCACATGGCTATCAGTGTCACTTCTGAAACATGTCTTTCCTTGAAAATCCAGCTTTTCATCAATTAAACATTTTTGACAGCTTTTCTGAAACAAATTCTCTTAAAAAAAAAAAAAGAGAAAATACTCTTTGCTTTCCTGCAAAGTTTTTGGTAGCTTTACCTTAAAAGACTCCAGCAGCCCTTCAGCAAAGTGAACTGGATGATCCAAGGTTGGACAGGAAGGTTTTGGGGCAGGCACCCTCGTGCTGAGCTGCTCCCATGGGTGCCGTGGGGCACAGCCCTGTGCTTGGTGCTTGTCATGGTTGCTGTTTAATTGAATGTCGCTTCATGCTTGTGCATGTCACGGGCAGGATGGGTTGCAGAGGGTCGGAGGTGCATGTGCTGGGTGTTTCGTGTGGTGCATGGCTGATATGTCCTCAGGTCCCCACTGGCTCGTTTACAGGATGTTCTATTTCTCCTCTTCTTGCCTCTCCTTTGCTCCCCTAAAAGCCCCCCAAGTAACAACCACCCATCCTGCCCATGTAGCCAAACCCCTTCTCATCCCCTGCCGCCTGCCCGTGTCGCTGCATTCGCGTCGCTGGTCTGGCTGGTTGGGGTCCGGCTTTCTCCCAGTCCAGCCCAGCTTGCTGCTGGCAGCTTTCTGCAGTGCCTTCTGAGCACGGACAGATAAAATGTGACTGCGTCGTTAATAACAAGGGGTGCATTGCTGGACCCGTGCTCCCAAGGCATTAACCATGCGCGGTGTGGGCTGCTGCAGGCGTGAGGCTGGCACAAGGTGCTCCCTGCCGTGGCTCTCATCAGCTTAGTGAGCTGTTTTTCTTGGAAGAGCAGGTAAATCTCTTGCTTGCTTCATCACCTTTATCCTTTTCTGCTGCCTGGCTGGAGTCCTGCAATGGGACAAAGGAGTTTATGATATGAAATCGGTCTCTGGAGTACATCCCCTCCAGATGCGCCCCTGCTTGCTTGCATTTGCAGCATCCTCTCTTTAGGGAGCAGGGGCGAGAGCATCGCAACCCAGACGCCCCAACCACCTTAGAAACTAAATTCAGCAATTGCATCCCTTTGGTAGAAAGCAGAAATGCTAGCGATGGGTTTGCAGATCTAACTTCTGTGGCCAACTTTGCCCAGACCTGGCCCTTTTGCCTCAGAAAGGGTCCTGTATGTTCTATCTTTGATAAATGCGGTTTAAGACAGTCTGTTCCCTTTCCCTTTATTGGAAATATTTGTCTTTTTCTTATATCCTTCTTCTCCCATCTGAATCGGATTTAATTTTCTTGTACGCTGGCACTTTGAAGGCCCTAACGAACAGAAGGTCTCATCCTTTAGTGCCAGCCATTCAAAATTGGTTTTGTGGGCATACAAATGCTGAAGTGATAAGGCCGAACTGGCAGGACATGATGGCTTTGCAATCACTTGCAGGCTCCTTTAATTAAGGTGAACATGTTTAGCTGGAAAAAAGCACAGTTCATGTAAGTATGCTAAGCATGTTGATTTAATTGGCAATTCCTGAATTTAAAGTAAGTATTCAAGTGTAGCCAAACCCTTTGTCAGACAAAGTCTTAGCCCAAAGTTCTCCCAGGCAAACACCAAGAAAATGAGGCAGAGAAAGATTAAATGCCTTGCCCAAGGTCGTGTGGAAAGATGTGCCAGAGATGGGAACTGAGCTGGTTTTTGCTGGAGCAGGCTGTCCATCCTCTGCAGCATCACTGGCGTCTGGAGAGCGTTCTCCCCTCTCCACATTGAACCGTGCTGCTCAGGGAGGCTTTTTTAACATAATCTTCTTCTCTAAGTTGGCTTTAATGACATGGCATTATTTCCTTTCTTCTCTCCAGTGGCATTTGGAATGTCCTCGAGCAGCTGGTGTGAGGCTTGTGGTCGGTCTAAATCTGTGCTTTGTGCTACTGGCCCAGAATGGTCTCCTGCTGTCTTTACCCTCTGAATGCATCGATGTTTTGGTTCTGGGACCGTGTCTGCACCAGCCACAAACCAGTACGCTGAATCTCAGCCCCCTTACCCTTAGAGGAGCTTCAGTCTTTCCTTAGCAGCGGGTGCAGAATTCAAATTGAGCTTGTTAGGGGTGTTCATGCTCCCCTGTTTTAGAGCATCCTTCTGCATGAAACATCCCTTCCAAAGCCGGCGATGCGGGCCGGGGGAGCTGACACTGCTTCCATTCCCTGGAACGCAGTGATTGCCTCCTCCCCGCAGCGCAGATGCGATGCCGTGGCACCGAGCGCGTCTGGAGGGACAGCGTGTGAGGAGAGACAAGCCAGGACAGTCAGCACCAGCCAAGGGCTGACAGAGCTCGTGGGTGCTGGCCAGAAAGCAGCACTTGTGCTCTTTATTCAAATATGGATTTTTTTTTTTGTTTAAGAAGGACTAATTTATGAATTTTCTAGAGGTTTTCCCACAAGTTGTGCCAAGCTCCTCTTGGGGAGGAGACACTTCAGTAGGAAGTTTTTGGGGAATGTCAGAGCTGTTACGCTGAACCCTTTATTTGCTGCAAAGGATCATTTAAATCGTGCTTTTCTAGCAGGGAAGAACGTGCTTCACAGGCGAGTGTCCGAGACAGCCGGTGCCTTCCTGAGCTTTGCAAAGGAGGGAAACTCCCTCCTGCACCAGGTGCCCTTCGCTCCTGACCACAGGGATGGTTTCTAGGGCTGCCTTAAGGCTTGCTAAAGCCAACGGGAAGCCTTGCCTACATGCCAAGGCGTGGGGCAGCCCCTGCACCCATAAAGGTTCTGCACTTCTGAACTTCCTCCGAGGAAACGCGGAGAAATCAATTAAATCCAGCACTGCTGAAATGTTTTCTTACGGCTCCAAACAGCGAGAAGTCGCGGCGTGGCTGGGGAAAAGCTTTTTGCATTTTGAAGCTTTGCGTCCTGCGTCTGGACAAGAGCGGGAGTTGCAGATAGCAGCGAGCAGTGAATGTAGACGCGTGTTGCTGACCCGGCTTATGCAGGGACAGGGATGATGGGAGAGGGTTCTACAACAAGGCTGCTTGTGCAGTTAGCTGCTCGGGACCTCAAGGAGCGAGGGGTTTCCGTGCAGGGTGCTGACCCCCAGAGGAGATGGTGCTGTGCGTGTGAGAACCAGCTGGAATCCTGGCAGATGTGCGAGGAGGGAGAAGGGGCTTTGGGCAGGGACCGGGGGACTTCCAGCCTGGCGAGGAGGCGTGCCAGGGAACGGGGCCAGCAAGCCAGGGAACGGGGCCAGGGCAGGGTTATTACAATTCCTTGGAGGGTTGATTTGCCAGCTACTAAAGCAAAAGAAAGCAGCGCCCTGAAATGGAGAGGAGCTATTCTGCAGCGATTAGCTGGCGCTGCCGGCTGCTGCTTTTGGAGGGGAGCCGAGGGCAAGGCGAGTTCCTGCGTTGGTTTGGGGTGGGCTGCCAGCACCCGTCGCTGACTCACTGGGGATGTCCAGCAGACCCTCGTGCCCTGGAGCTGGGTGCATGCATCGTTTGGGGAGGAGATGGTTGTTGCTGCCCTCCAGACCAAGGAGGATGCTGGAC
>Ga0181612_123326_pt1 | contig 12411 bp, 4 predicted proteins | sample HoacroProtozoa21_FD_119630 | JGI IMG/M metagenome (GOLD analysis project Ga0181612, IMG submission 119630) | Hoatzin crop microbial communities from Cojedes, Venezuel. Combined Assembly of Gp0051906, Gp0051904, Gp0051908 | reverse complement strand
TTTCAATTCTGGTGCAGTACATTGTTAAAACTTATCATAAGGAACATACAATATAATAAACATCTATCCAGGTCCCATGAGAGTCCTTTAACATGAGGTCATATTACATCAGGTAAGTGATGGATTCTGTTCTGGCTCAGTTTAAAGTATGCCTTTAGTGATGCCTAGTGCCTTGGTTCCCTTGAACTGGAAAGTGAATTAGAAAATAGACTGATATAGTACCAGTTTCAGAAAAAAACTGAGCAGATTTCTAAAAATTTCAAGGACTTCAGGAACTGGTAGGTCCTGCTTACGTGGTAACAGACTGCCTTTAAAAAGCATCGGTTTGCCCTGTTACTTGGAGGAGGGCCAATTACAGTGGTTTTATTATTTTGCTACTGCACTCACCACACACACAGAGCTTTCCCCTTAAAATATGAACATTTTCACTGGTGTCTATAAACTGTGATACAAGCCACTTCGTGTCTGCGGTCTGTTAAGCTGTTTGGCATTTTCTCCTCTTTAGGGAAGGTCCATTTGTAAACATTTGGTTCCAAACTTATCTTATTAGTGCTTTCCTGGCAAAGAGAAAAGCCCTTCTGACTGATACCGAAATCCTGTTGAAACCAAGGTAGTATGTGTGCTTGGCAACAGAGGTCTGAGTCCTACCCACCTGGTAATGTAGGATTATTCTAGCAGTCTGCTAAAGGACTGTCAGATAGAAAAAGGCCCACCCCTCACCTTTCCATTACCAGTAAAAAAGATTATGAATCTGAATTAGCTGCAGTGTTTTAAAGTTAAAAAAAAAAAAATCCATCTCTTCAATCTAGGTGTCTCCATATCAGCATGTGGCGTAGGGCCTGAGGTAGCTATTTCAATACAAGGGTCTCATGCCACTGGAGATGCCATGGAGAGTCCAGGACACCCAGTAGGATAGGCAGATTTGGCACAGAACCTGTGCCTTTTTGGTCCAGCAGCTGGAGACTCAGAGGGATATCCTATGGTGTCCTAGCTGGCAATAGATGTCTGTGTCTGAATACTTGAATTTAACACTCAGTATCTAAACACAGTTTAGAATGAGCAAGCCCAAAGGAGCATTTACTTTTAGCATAATTTAGGATTAGCTGAATTGGTCTTCACTGACAGTATGTAATACACTGACGTCCACTGACAGGAATGGGAACTTAGACTGTAGCACACAGGGGGTCATGTTTGTAAAGTATCTCGGTCTGGAAATCAGTCCCATTCAGTATCACTGGATAAGTGACATCTAATTTACTACAAGTGATATTCACCCACAGAAGGTGAAATTAGAATCAGAAGGATAAATCATTTTATTTCAGATTAAAAGGACAAGAAGGCATAAGTTAAAGCAAACTTCTTGAGCTAAGATTTCAGATACTCTGAATTATTTCAGATTCTGGAATGATTCCATCCATCTGATAAAGCCATCTCTTTCCACGTCTTTCTTTTACTTGCACCCTCCGACAGACCTTTTTTTCTAACACCAGCAAAGTTGCCAATTATTAGGATTTGTTTGATTAAAATTATTCGGGGAAAGAAGGGTTTTCATCACTATTTTCTTCACAGAAGAGTTGGTTTCCTTTCAAATCAGTCACGTACTTTCACTCTTGTGTGTTTGAGTCAACAGAACTTCTCTGCAATTCCTGTTGAAGAGTATCGGTTTGTTATTATTGTGCTTATCATTTAGTCAGCCCCTCAAGGAGCCAAGCAATTTCCTGTAAAAGTGAAAACACAAAGTTTCTGCTCTAGGAATTAGGTGATCTAATTACAGACACACTAGGTCTTAGAAAGAAATATCAGGCAGCAAGGCTGAGAAGATAGGCTTACTGGATTTACTGTGGGTATGACAGTGTTGATATTGAAAAGCAGTGGGTATAAGGGTAAAGGTTATTTTTTAAACAAATGTTATTCTATTTGTTGTTACACAGTTCTTAAGCTGCTAAGTTTTGTATTTAAGAGAATATGCCCCTTGTCATACCGCTGTTGTATCAATATAGGAAAAAAAATGAGCCATAGAAAATATCAGGTCAGTGCTTGTCTCTTTGCTTTGTCTCTTTAATGGAAAATCTTTTTGTTAGTCTGAAAATTCAGACTGGTTCTGTTTGTATGGGGTGAAAGATTACACACGTACCAGTGATGACTGTCTTTTAGGAGGGAAGGTGGAAAGAGAAAAAAAATTTAGGAAAATCAGACTGGAAGAAGAGTTTAGAGGAGCAAAATGGCAAAAAATTCATGATAAGTGTGGATAAATTAGATTAAGAGAAAGATGTGCTGCACGATGGGCACATGTGGCAGTGGGTTTGTGATGAGGCATAAGAATGGTAACGGATCTTAACATTTAATATGGGAGACTCTGATAAGCGCTTGCTGCTCAGTCAGAAAATTGATTTCAATTCTCCTTTTGCAGGGCATTTGGCCCAGTTTTTTATCAGGTGCCTGATGTTTGCTCACTACGTGGGACTTGGGCCATAAGGACATTCTGGCATGGCTATTGAATGACCAAAGAAGGCTCCTGGCATTTATTAGTCAGGTCAGCAAAAGCTGTAGCTGTTGCAGGGATCTGTGAATGAAATCTTACTGCAAACCCAAAGCTAGAAGCTCTCTGAGGTTGGAGAATGACTGGCAAAGTTGTTTCAGGTGTTCATAGTTGGTATCCCACCACAGGTGGGCTGAGAACTGGGCTTGGCTGCCTTCTGGAACTACTCTCAGCTGAGAGATGGAGAGGACCAAGGTCCACAATGTGCACAGAATTGCCCAGCCTCAGTTGAGGGCACAGGAAAGGCATGCTAATGTATGCAAAACAAATACTCTCTTTGACAGATTTTTCCTGTTAAAGTAGTGGGAATGCTTATAGCATTGCCTCCCTTATTTTCCTGTTCCCTAAGCAATCCAGACTGGTCTGTCCTTCCACACAAGCATTTGTCTGTCTTCATCACTTTGAGGGCCCGCCCTGTGCCATGCATAGCTGTTTTCTCTACCCATCCAGATCACCAGTTCTTTTTACAGTAATACTTTTGCTGTATGCCTCCCTTCTAAGTTTTCTTTTATTAGTGTCATTAGTGCAGAGAATTTATGAGTGTCTACCAGCCTTGCATGCTCACTTGGTCACCTGTGGGGCTGGCCAAAATCATTAATCGCACAGAAGGTCTTGGGATAGGCACTGCCCAATGAAACTGGGTGGGACGGAGAGCCAAGGTAGTCCAGCTGTACTCCCACTATGTGATATGTTTACTGTCTCGTGCTAACCCCATGCCAGCTTTCCTCTGTCCCTGCCTAGCATATCTGCTCTGCCTGTCCTCAGCATCCCTGGGTTACTCTGGCATCAGCGGAAATGTTGATGAGGTGAGAGGAGGAAGCAAGGCCCAATGGGGCCACCTATGTAAGAGAGAAATTTAGATTAAATTTGTTTTCTGTTGTAATAATTCAATATATCTGTGACAGGAGTATGCTTCTTTATAGGGGAATGCTTTTCTTTTGCCTGCTGGCCCTTACAAATATCTGCACACCGGCTGTGATCAGTTTTGTGCCTATTTCCTTTTTGCTATTAAAGTTGCTAGGAGCCTCAAGAATGGCCAATAAAATCATCTTCTGATTCTTTTGAGTTCACTTGATTGTAAACTGCATGGGGCAGGATTCTCTTTGTTTTACTACAGGGTCAGATCTCAGCTAGGACAAAAAACACACTTCTGTAATAACAACAAATATGAGGAGACTGAGTAGAAGTAAAGCAGCTAAATGAATTTAACTACATCGCCTATACTATTCTATATTCTACCCTGTTACTAGCTCGGAATTGTAGCTGTGGCTCTAGTCATGTAATGGTCGATGAGCTTTTTAACTGAGTTGCTTTTTCCAGAGTCCTAGAGCTTATTTATAAGTTGAAGTTCTAGTATGAAAGGTGCACAAAGAAGCAGCAGCCCTTCCGGAAAATACTTTTAAAAATCTCTCTATCTTTTAGCTGTGAAGATGCTTTAGGAATGAAGAAGCAAGCACTGTATTTAATAAATACTGTTTTCAATGCACCTTCCAAACTAGAGAAGCAAAAAACATATTAAATGTTTAATCTAAACTGAAGCAGTGTTTGCTGAGGTTTTTATATAAGAGCGAAAATAAACACCACATATATTTCAAAATGATGTGCTATCATACTTTTGTCTTTTTAACCTGAAACTTTACAGGTGTTTTTTAGCATGAATTTCAGTGCATTCCAACCCACAGTTTAAATTCCTTTCCCTCTAGATCTGCTTTACTATAAACTTTTTTTATATTAAATCTATTTTAGGTAGTTTAAATTTCCAGAAATGACTAGTAGTTTGAAATTTCTCCATTCTAAATATTCAGAATGGGTTGCTCTGAGATTAACTGTATTACGGAGGGAGGGATCATTTCATTTTTTTAATATGAAAACCTTTTAAGGATAGCTCGATCAATAGTAGTGGGTGGGATATTGAACCTGCAGTGATGCTCACATTGGAAATGAAGCTTATAACACGTGTCAAAACTATCACAGGAGTGTTAAATATCAAGCAAGAAACCAAATTCCTGTGAAATCAATGGAAATCTTCCCAGAGGAAGATCACTAGAGGCTGGGATTGCCCCTAGTCTTCCCAGCTTCCTTCAAATACTCAGCATCTGCTTTGAGAGCTTCACAGCTACCCTTTTCTAAATGCATAGGTTGTAAAACTGGGTGTTAAAGGTTCTCTCTTTAGTAACCTCAAGGCATAATATGTAAGCCATAGGAGAGTACTAATCTTTGTTTCAGAGTCTTTTCATCCAGTAGGTCAAATGGATCACAGAGGCAATTAAATGGAATAGGTCTGCTTTCTATGACAAGCCTGCAATAACCTCAAGGCATGTAGTGGCAGTAGTTCCACAGAAATCATCCATCCTCCAAAATCAACACTGAAAAATAAAAAACTAAAAAATAAATTCCCTTTTAATGCTCATTACTTTCATGATTATGCAGCTTAGAGCAGGTTGCTATACATGACTGAGCAAAGGGTACGGGATAGTAAGCTTTATTTTGATCAAAATCCACTTGTCTTGGAGGTGCTCAGAAGTCTGCCTAAGATTTTACGAATGCTGTTTAAGCATCTCCTGATGTGAAGCAAACTTTGTAGCTGTTTAACACACCTTTTCAACCTACAAAGTCTGGAAACTGCCCAGCTGTAAATACTAGAAGAGCACCTGGTTGTAGTAATGCAGCTTTTCTGGTCTGTACCAGAAAAAAGCTCTCTGTGCTCCAGTAACACACACCAGTCAGGCAGATGGATGATCCCAGCACAGGATGCAGTAGGAAGTTCTTCTAACTCACTGAAATGCCCTGTCAGGGAGCAAATCTGCGAGGCTGGCAGAGAGGACCTGTTGCCAGTCCTTCCTGAATATCATGCTGTAGAAACTGCTGCGAAATGATGTGAGGTGACTATCATTCTCTTTTTTTTCCTGTGTTTGATAATTCAGGCTCCTCCTAGAGACAGACTACCGCTATGAAAATCTAGAAAGAAGTTCAGAAGGCTTCTATGTAGATGGAGAGTCTTCTGTATACTTTCAGGATTACTGTACATTCATGTTCTAAATTGATGTTTTTCCTGCTAAAATGAAAAGCAATTGGACGAGGATCCTGCAAGTACAAATGTGCTGAGCTTACAATGTCCTTTATGAAAGAAATGAACAGTGTGTTGGGCTCAGAACAAAGCCCAGCACCTTAGCTGCGTTTCATCCCATCTCTAGTTTTGTGCTTCATTAAACAACCAGGAGCTCCCGAGGTGACTCAATCGCTCTTGAAACATTTCTAACAGGTCCAACAGTTGACAGACACTTTAGAAACAAAATGACCTTTTTCTCGCAGATAATGTTCTTAATTTTTCCTTGCTCCATGTTTGAAGTTTGTAAAATATAGGCTATATGATCTTGAACAAAGTAAAAACATTTAACAAACAAAACCATACCATAACCCTCCTTGTAACATCAAAGGAGGATATAAAAGGAAGGATAAAGAAGAGGGCACATTCTCACTCATCTTCTGTTTCCCTTTCTTTCAGCTGAGTGTTACTCAATTTAACAAGTAGAGTCTTCTCCTGCTGAATTTGTTACCATTGCAGATCACCAGATGTTCATGTTAACCTAAATGTTCCATTTACCACCAGTCCACATGGCCATGTCCACACTGACCTGGCTCTGCTCCAGGAAGTCTTAATTTGTCCAAATGTACTTCTAGCTATTGGTAAACCTTTTGCTCAGCCACACGTTGTAACTCTTAAATCAGCTATTTATTGTGTAAGCGTTGACTCTCATGTTACACTTCAGAACTCTGAGTCAAAGACAAGTAAATAACTTGGGAACCAGAGATGGAGAGAGAGGGAGCATAAAATACTTGAAAGGCTTCATTAGAAGTCAGTGTAGCTGCTTCATTAGGTATCAGCTGTCGCTGTCAACTGGCCTGTTTGATTCTGTGGTACTTTGAGAGACTGCAGTTGACATAACAGTATCTACCATTAGTGCATGTGACAAAGAGGGACTTAATTTTTTTGATCTAGAGGTGTTGACTTGCTTTGGTGGATCCTATATCTGCCTTTCACACGTGCACCCCAGCTGTTCCTATGTCTCAGATCTATGTTTTACCTGTTGCTGTGGTTAGAGGGCTAGTGTATGAATTCAGCCGAGAACTTGTAGGGGCTTCCTTACCCATCAAAATGGCACCGTGGAGAACATCGGAGGCAGAGGTGAAATGGCACTGTTTGTTGGTGTTTTCAGTGGTACCATTTCAGCGATGCCAGCACAAGAAATCTACAAGCCAGAATTTCAAGGAAGTCAAGTATTTTTTTTAAGTGAAAGCAAGTATTCAGTCTTAGGTCCTTTGTTTTACACTGGATCGTCACAAATGGCAGCAGCAAAAGGTACTTGTGGCAAAGCCAGCAGCTGCTCCTCAGGAAAAACAGCGGTTTGTATAGCTTTTCGCTTACTGCATGGCCGCTTTAAAAGGGAAAATGTTCTTTTCTAGTTTACATATTTTTTTTTATTTTGATCTTTTGAGTCTGCTACAAAATTTACTGATATTAAGATTTGGATTTTTGAAAGAGGGGATGTAATCTGGACATGATGCTAGGATGCTGAGACTTTTTCTAAGTTGGCTTCCCAAGCTGCCTGACACATATCAACAGCTGAGCCTGCCTCACCTCTTCTATTCTAAAATGTTGATGTTATTTATGTACTTCAAAAGGACTGGTTAATTAACAACAGCTTGTAGAGTGATTTCAAGATGGAAAAACATTGCAATTACTGCAAACAGTAAAGACACTGCAGGCTAATTTTCATTGATGATAATGTTGATTAACAAATTTACAGCTTTAATAAACACTGTTACTGCTTTTGAGTGCAAGAGCAGGTGAAGAGTTGCCATGAGAACCGATGCAGCTGAATGCGCTGCGGTTCAGCTCTACTGACGTCTCTTTATTATTATGATAATTGTATTCATTGATTACTAGGAGTAGATTTACCAAAGTGAGGGACTGTCACTCCCTGTTAACTCTGCCTGGTGGTGTACATGCTGTGTGTCATCTCAAAGGAGCAAGCACTTTGTGGCAGTCTTGCTCTCCCTTCTCCTTCTTCCAGCCGCCTTGCCATGGGCTCTTTCCCACGTGGAGGCTAACACAAAACCAACAGCGGTGTGTAAGGCACCACGCAAAGAGGATGCTCGGTAGCGTGTATGAGCATTGCCCCTTTTTAAGTTCTTGATGCTAAGCACCAACACACTAAATTTGTTCAACTTTCTTTTCTTTAAGAGGTGGCAGGTTTCCATTTTTTTTTTTATGTTGAGACATTTTGCAATGGTTTAGGGCAATACTAAGGATCTTATACCCGGTAGTCTGAGAATTTCAGAACACTTCTATTTTTCATCTGTCCCTACCGTTTATTTTTGTTGTTGTTATATCCAGCTCCAGTAAATGGTCCACTGATTAGTGACAAATGAATTAAGGTCAAAGTAATCTTTTCTGTTTCCCTACAACAGCTAACACTCATTTAAGATGGGTAAACATAGCTACGAACCTCATCTGATTCTTTTCAAACTCTGTCTTGTGAGTTAATACCATATTGGTTATTTGTTGCTTTAGCAACACAATCACAACCATATTTTAAACAGGAAAAGACACTCTACTTTCTCTTGAGTAATGAGCTGTACAGCCCTTCTCTGCTGCCCTGTTCTTATTTTCAGTGAGATACTTGCTTTCTTTTAAGTAAGAAAAATATGTTTTCTGCATTTCCCTTTTCTCAACATTATAGTCATTCTAACTAAAGAAGTTGCTGAAAAGTGCGTACCTTTGACATAGTTTGGCTTTCAGATGATCAGGTGAGAAGAGAAAAGCTGTGGTACTTGTCCTTTGCGTGGTTCTGTTACCGTTGTCATGAAGCTACGACCTAGTGTAAAAGCTGTATATGTTACAGGGAGCTTGGTTTGGAAGCACAGTTCTGCCTCCTTTCAGCTGTGTGCTGTAGCTATCAAGGTAGGACAACCTGTCTCTCTCTTATCTGCCCCCCTAGACAGCATTTGCAAGGGCGTAGCTTGGATTGCTCTCATGGATTTCAACAATATCTTGCTGTTTGATGATCTAGGACATAAGATTTGATCTCCAGAGTCTGACAGTGCTGTGCTATGCCTGAGGTATGTGCTACAGCACAAAGATACAGGGGCACAGGGCTTGGTCCCATAACTCTATAGATAGTTGTAACAGCAGAGGGCTGTGTCTTGCCTTTTTACCAGTGTAAGGATAAAATAGAAAATTATCTCTGAAGTCATCTGTGCACTGTTTAGGGCCTTTATGTGCTTTAATAATTCTGGTTTTGCCTGAGCACCAAAGCTGTATGATCAAATATTACACTCTGGGAATTATTTGCAGCTGCAAATAATTAGCTGGGTTTTCTTGCATAGTTGGTGAAAAAACAGACCCTTTCAGAGAGCAGTTCAGAACCTGTATTTCTCTTAGTGCTCCAGGGACTGGTCTCTCTCTCTCCATTGCCTAAAGACAAAGCCTAAGAATATTATTTGCTAATATAGGCACCTCAGTTAGGTAACTAAAACGATGCATAGGAGTAGTTGCAGTAGGACTGTTGCAAAATGCCATGGTAGAAAGCCATTGTCTCTTCACAGGCTGGAAATTGCCGTAGTGAAATGCCATTGCGTCTTTACAGGGCGGATGTGGAAAAAATAGCACTTGATTTATGCTCCCTGTGCATATTCAGAAGCCAGACTGCTAAGTAAATGACCCAATGGGAGTTTACTGGCTTATTCTTGTTATCTCTGCACAGCTGAGTAGGCAGAGAGTAGTGTGTTTTGTCTCTGTACCATCAGCAAACAGGTAGTCACTTACAAAGTCCAAATCAGTTATAGTGCGTAACACAACACAAAGATGACAATGATAATATAAACATGAGGTGCTATATTAATAAGGGCCTGGTTTTGGTTTGTAAAGCCTTTAATCCTGCTAAATGGTGCATGTAAGGCAAAGGATCAGATTAATTTTAGATCCCAGCTGAGCTTGGAAGGCTGAACTGAGCTGATCTGATGAACAGCTGATAAACATAGACAATCACAATGTCATTTTAACAGGATCTGTATGAAAATGAATAGTTCTTCTCCTTGAATGGCTGCTCACAGCTCATTGCCAGAAATGCAGCTTCAGTTTTATTTTTCATTTCATTCACCAAAGTGGAGAGTGCATGCATTAAGAGAGAAGATATACAAATAAATTCATGACATTAGCACGATGCAGTATGTCATTAAAAAGATAAGTAATAAGGTTTGGGAATAATGTGAACAGCTTGACTTTTCTCTGACTATTACTTAAGAACTTGAAATGTGAGGTGCATTTAGAGTTAATGAAAATCACCCTACAGAAAATAATGGCATAATGTAAGGGCTCTGTGCCTTTTTGTCAGCACAGTAAAAGCAGAAAAGACATACCACCCGTTGACTGATCCCACATCACAATATTTAGATTACTATTAATAGTCACATGCCTCAGTAATCTTGAGGACTCTAATACATCAGTCCTGCTCCCAGTGTGTTCGGTGGCAGAACTAAGCCTCCCACAGATTTCAATAACTACAAAATGTAGCCTTAAACAGTGAACCTAGAAACAAGGATATGTGTTTTTTTCTGACCTGTCTGTGTGATTACAGTGGCAAAGTCCCTCGGTCCTTGGTGAAATAAATTTCTTATCCCCAGTAATTGTAATATGGGCTACGTGAGAAACAAAGTTTTGGTATTCTGTATCTAGAAATAAAGGATTTCTGTTTAGAAGGAGCGGGAAGGGGATGCTTTTTGTATGCAGCACTCATGCACTCACCCTTAAAGTGGGAGTTGCAGTTAAGCCTCTGAGCCTGCAGGTGGAAGATGGTGCTTCGTGGGTGTGAAGCTCTCTTCCAAAGAGGATTATAGTCTCAGCGTTTGTTATTTTACATTTTTGGCTGACGCTCATAGCTCCTCTCCACCTATTGTGTGTTACGCATTTTATCCTTAACAGCAGATGCTGACCACTGCTTTCAATGCCTTACTGATTTTTTTTTGTCATCCCCTTGGAACTTTTTCAGACCTGCAGCTCCCAGTCGTCACCCTGGAGTGCTCCGGCCAGCCTGGGCTGTCAAGGGCCAGCGCCGCAAGCAACATGTCCCAGGGTGGCGAAAGCCCTGACCCGACACGTCCTGCCCATCTGCAGTACCAGAGGAGGCCGAGCACGGGCACACAGCTGTAAGCCGGTGATACCCCACCCTTGGGTACTGCGAACACTGCGCTGGGCTTTCCGTCTTTCCCGAGTCAGGGACGTGGAATGTAGCAAGGGAGGAAAGCGCGGCAGGTCGAGTGCTTGGGTGTACTGCATCTCTTACAGTTGCATAATGGTTGTTTCCGTACTAGCCAAGCTTGCATGCTTCGTGTGTGAACAGCTGAGTCTTTATGTTAAGCGCATTGAAACACCTGAACAGACAAATCCAGACCCAGAGACATCCCTGAATGTTTAGGTCTCATTGCAGCTGAGTTATTTCCTGCTCCCACCCCTGCCTTGCCCCTGCCGCAGACACACGTCCGTAGTCCTTTGCGCAGAGACTCTCCCTTAGGTGAAGAACTACTTGAGAAATGGCTGTCCAAGTGCTGTTCTCTGTGTTACAGTTTCTCACAAGTTTTATGCTCTGAGGCTCTACCATTCTGCAGAGGGGAGAAAAAGGTCTCTTTCAGATAGGTAATATTAGACTCCCTTAATAGGTAGCAAAATTGAGGTCTGGAAAGGCCACATATTGCCCAAGATTACACAGAAATGGTAGGAGAGCCCCGTGTCTTTTAACAATAATCAGTCTTAGAGAGCCATAATTTGTATAGTCATCTTCTCATTGCAGTTGCTATGAGGTAGATTGATACTCAGAGATTTTAACAAGCAGAATAATAACGACATCTGTAAATATGCCCAAGTATAGCTCAGATTACCCTGAGTAATAAGCTTTCAAATAGCGGATTGTTTTCCTTGGGTTTGGGTTTTTTCTGTCCTGTTTCTGTGGCTGATTCTGTTTGTGTGGACTATGGGAGTTGAAGGCCAGTATCTAGAAAACCATGTCACGTCCTAGACACAGTTAGCTTGCGTAATTATTTTATGTTTAGCTGATTTATTATGGGTTATTTCTAGGTGTCATAGTCACTCATAATACCTGGAATCATAGTTCGTGGCTTTCATTAGGGAAAGCATGCAGTACCACGTGTTGGTGCCTGTGTATAACATTGAAGAAAGCACTAACAATAGGGCAGTCTTTCTGTAGTTTGGGGTTTTTTTCCAAATTCACTACAAATCAGTGTTAAATCTGGGTGCCTCGACTGTGGACTTCGGGTATTTAAGCTGCTTGTATTTCTTTAACGTTTTTACCTTCACTCTGAACGTCCTGGGTTTGCAACAATTACAACATGCCCATAGTGCATTTACCTATACATACACTCAAACGCAACTCCTTCCTAACATAGTTACTTTCTATGTATGGAAATTCAGTTTTTAAAATGCTGAAAGTAATAAAAAGACTTGATACAAAGCTTTGTTCTAGCCTGCTTGGTTTCATCTACTATATTGTTTAACTCGGGGAAAAAAGGCAAATTTCCTATTTCCACTAATTTCACTATTTCACTATTTTCTTATAGTTCATTTTCCTGATATGCAAATGCACTTCATTAATGCTAGGTATTCTTAACACTTTCCAGGAATCAGGTATCAGCTTCACCAGACCGCAAGGACATCCTTAAAGCTCAAGACTTTTCTGTCATCATCAAAGTATATGTGCTTGTGACATCCTTAACACCTCTGCGGGCATTCATTCATTCAACCGCCACTGTCTGGCCTCCACCCAAGAAGAAGCACTTTTCCATAAAGGTAAAGCATT
>Ga0181612_121400_pt1 | contig 12411 bp, 9 predicted proteins | sample HoacroProtozoa21_FD_119630 | JGI IMG/M metagenome (GOLD analysis project Ga0181612, IMG submission 119630) | Hoatzin crop microbial communities from Cojedes, Venezuel. Combined Assembly of Gp0051906, Gp0051904, Gp0051908 | reverse complement strand
GCATTGCGGCAGAAGTCGTCGTAGTGGTCGCTGTAGAGCAAGTTGAGAATCTTGTGAGCCAAATCGTCCACGTCGCAGAATTTCACGAGGAAGCCGGTGAGGTGGTCCTCAATCATTTGGGGCAATCCGCCCACGTTGAAGCCCACGCAGGGAAGTCCGCACGCCATGCCCTCGACGATGGTGTTGGGCAGGTTGTCGCGCAGGGTGGGCATCACGAGCACGTCGGCCGCCTGATAGAGCAGGCGCAGCTTTTCGCGGTCGCTCACGTAGTCTTGCGGGAAGGCCTCGCAGGCGAACGCGTTTTTCAGTTTGTCCGACTCCTTGCCCACGGGCACCACGGCCATCTCGCGCGTCCATTCGGGATAGTTCTTGTGGACGAGGTCGATGGCGTCGATGAGATACTGAAAACCCTTCTTCTCGTCGGTGGCTTTATAGGCGATGAAGAGCAGAATTTTCTTGTCTTGCGGCAAACCGAGGGCCTCGCGCGCCGCAGCTTTGTCGCCGCGCACATAGAACTCGGTGTCGATGGCGTTGGGAATGCTCTCCACGCGATTTCCCTTGAGCAGCGGGGCTTCGCGCGCCAAGTCGGCCAGCCAGTCGGAGCACGCAATCACGTTGATGCGGCCTGCTTTGTAGGCCTTCTCCTTGCGCGCAAACGTCGTATACGACAGGTCGGCCGCGGCAGGGTGAGCGAGCAGCAAACAGTCGCCGCACTTGTGGCGCCAGCCCTCGCACGACTCGGCGTGGTGGCAGATGCCCGTAAAAGCCCACATGTCGTGGAACGTCCAGACCACCGGCTTTCCACTATGCAAAATCCGTGCCAAATCGCCCACCGAAAGCAGCCCTTGATTCACCCAGTGCAGGTGGATGATGTCGGCCTCTTGGAAGATGGGCAGGCGCGTGATGTCGCAGCCGAAGCGGTTGGCGTCCACCGCCCACAGGTTGGAGCGGCTGAGGCGGTTGGCTGCGAAGACGACGCCCCTCTCGGCGATGAAACGCAGCCGCATGCGCCGCTGATGGGGCAGTGCGAACACGTGAGCGTCGTCGGTGGTCTTGTCGCGCACGAGCATGTTGGCCTCGACGCCGTTGCGATTGAGCGCGCGCATCAGCCGCTTGGCCGCAATGGCCGCCCCGCCCGCCGTTTCCGACGTATTCACCATCAAAACTTTCATATCACTCTAAATTTTCTTGTGTTGGTCGCTTTCGATGAGAGCCAGCAGTTTCTCGACGGCCTCTTCTTCGGGAATGTTCTTCTCGACGCAAATTTTTCCGCGATAGAGGCTCACCTTTCCGCGTGCGGCGCCCACGTATCCGTAGTCGGCGTCGGCCATTTCGCCGGGCCCGTTCACGATGCAGCCCATGATGCCGATTTTCAGGCCTACGAGGTGGGCCGTGGCCGCCTTGATGCGCGCGATGGTGGCTTGCAGGTCGTAGAGCGTGCGTCCGCAGCCCGGGCAGGAAATGTACTCCGTCTTCGTGGTGCGTTTGCGCGTGGCTTGCAGAATGGCAAAGGCGGTCTCGTCTACAATGGCGGGGCTCAGCGCTTCGGCCTTCGCATCGACTTTATTGAAGAGAAAAAGTCCGTCGCAAAGTTCGTCGAAGAGCAGGGCTCCACAGTCGGCCGCGGCTTCGAGTTGGAAATCCTCCTTTTCGGCGGCCGTGTGGGCATAATGTTCGAAGAAAACGACGGGCGCAGGTATTTGCTCGCTCCAAAGTTCGTGGACGAGCGCGCGCTGTTCGCCGAGACGGTTCTGATGGTTGGACTGCGCAATGATTACCACCTCCGGATGGACGCGCAGACAAGCCTTCACCTCGTCGGTGAGCGATGTAAACGTGAGAAAAAGGAACTTCAGCGGCGCGGGATTGGCCCCCATGAGCGGCAGCTGCGCCGTGGTATAAACGGGAAAGACGCCCGCTTCGTCCTGCCACGCCGGCGCATCGACAATGTAGTCGCAATCGAGGCGATCGGCCTTTGCGGGCAGATTGGCGCCGCAATAAACGTAGTCGGGAAGCGTGGCGCCGGCCTCGCGCTCGCCCTCCAAACGCGCGGCAATCACGACGGGCGCATTCTTTCCGCCGATATTGCGCACGCTCACCGTGGGGCGGCGCTCCGGTCGCTCATAATTGAAACCGGCGAAGGGCACGCCGGGAATATAGTCGTGGCCGCCGCGTCGCACGACATACGACGCCAATTTATAGGCCACGGGAATCTCGTTTTCGGGCGCTTCGCTCAGGCTCACGCGAATGGTGTCGCCGATGCCGTCGGCCAAAAGCGCGCCAATGCCGCAGGCACTCTTGATGCGACCGTCTTCGCCCTCGCCCGCCTCGGTGACGCCCAAGTGGAGCGGGAAGTCCATGCCCTCTTGCTCCATGGCGCGGCAGAGCAGGCGCACGCTGCGCACCATCACGACCGTGTTGCTGGCCTTGATGGAGACGACCACGTCGGGGAAGTGCTCTTTTTGGCAGACGCGCAGGAACTCCATGCAGCTTTCCACGATGCCTTCGGGCGTATCGCCGTAGCGGCTCATGATGCGGTCGGACAGCGAGCCGTGGTTCACGCCGATGCGCAGGGCGGTGCCGTGGGCGCGGCAGATGTCGAGCAGGCGGTGGAAGCGTTCTTCCAAGCGGCGCAGCTCTTCGGCGTAGGCTTCGTCGGTATATTCAAGCTGTTTGAACGTGCGGGCAGGGTCCACGTAGTTTCCGGGATTGATGCGCACTTTTTCCACGATTCCGGCGGCCACATCGGCCACATTTGGATTGAAATGAACGTCGGCCACAAGTGGATTGTCGAAGCCTTGGGCGCGCAATTCGGCTTTGATTTCGCGCAGGTTCTCGGCTTCGCGCACGCCCTGCGTGGTGAGTCGCACGATGTCGCCGCCGGCGCGAATGATGGCGGCGCATTGCTCCACGCAGCCGGCGGTGTCGGTGGTCGCGGCAGTAGTCATGCTCTGCAGGCGCAGCGGATTGTCGCCGCCAATGGGGCGTGTGCCCACGCGAACGGCGTGAGAGGCCCGCGGATGGTAATTGAAGAGGTCCATGTCAGTTCGTTTTATGCGCATATTTCACCTCCGCCAAATCGGCGTTGGCCTTCACGATTTTTTGCTTGAGCCCAAGTTTGTAGGCGCGCAATTTTTCCGCGGTTTCATCGGAAGTTTGGGCTATAATCTGGGCAGCCAAGATGGCGGCATTGAGTGCGCCGTTCACGCCCACGGTGGCCACGGGAATGCCGGGCGGCATTTGCACGATGGAAAGCAGGGCATCGAGGCCGTCGAGCATGCCTTTGATGGGCACTCCGATGACGGGCAACGTGGTCTGCGCCGCAATCACGCCCGGCAAGGCGGCCGCCATGCCTGCTGCCGCGATAATCACCTTCACGCCGCGCTCTTCGGCGCCCCGAGCGAAGGCTTCGACCTCCTCGGGTGTGCGGTGAGCCGAAAGGGCGTGCATTTCGAAAAAAATGCCGATTTCATCGAGAAATTTGGCGGCTTTTTCCATCACGGGAAGGTCGCTCGTGCTTCCCATTATGATGCTGACCTGTGGTTTCATGGGCAAAATTATAATTTTTTTCTAAATAATCCAAATACTAAAAAATCCGCAGACCACGCCAATCAAAACGCCCCACCCGACTTCGGGTAGGGTGTGAACGCGCAAGATGAGGCGCGCCGAGCAGATGACGCCGCACAGCAGAATGGCCAGACTCAGCCACACGAGCGGATTGAAGTTGAAAATCACGGAGAAGGCCACGAGCGCGCCGCACACTCCGCCGGCCGCGGCAGCGTGGGTGCTCACCTTGATGAAGTTGTTGGTCAGCGCGCACACGATTTGAATGGCCAGCGCGCCGGCTATGACGCCCACGATGAAATGGGGCATGTGGAGATTGTAGAACAGGTAGAGCAGCGTGGCGTAGGAGAGAATCGAAAGCACGTAGGGGATGTAGCGGTTGATGCGGAACGAAAGGTGGATGCGTTCCCAGCCGTTCAGCTTTCGATAGATGAGGATGAGCAGGCGAGGGATGAGAATGGTGAACACATAGACCAACGCGAGCACATATATCTTATAGGCCAGCGGCGTCATGCTCATATAGCTGAAAAGCAGCAGGGCCACGAACGCCAAAAGCGGCATATAGAAAGGCGAAAAGACGAGCGAGATGATTTGCGCCGCGAAAATGAGATTGGAATTATTCATGGCTCAATTCATGCTGATGCGGTGGATGGACTTGGGTATGCCCATTTGGGTGCGATACTTGGCCACGGTGCGGCGCGAGATGGGCATGCCGCGCTCTTTCATGAGGTCGGCGATGGCTTCGTCGGAGAGCGGTTTGCGTTTGTCTTCGCCGGCCACTATTTCGGCCAACACTTTGCGAGCCTGCCTTGATGAGAGTTCTTCGCCGTCGCTGGCCGTGAATTGGTGGGAATAGAAGAAGCGCAGGGGGTAGATGCCGTAGTCGGTCTGCGCATATTTGCTGTTGTTCACGCGCGAAACGGTGGACATGTCCACACCGGCGGCATCGGCCACCTCCTTGAGCGTGAGCGGCACGAGTTTGGTTTCGTCGTCTTCCTCGAGAAAAAATGTTTTCTGGAAACGCGCGATGGCCTGCATCACTGCGAGCAGCGTGCTCTTGCGGCGTCGCATGATTTCGAGGAAGGTTTCGGCGTCTTCCACCTTTTTCTTGGCATAGACGTACTCGTCGCGCTGCGCCTTATTGAGTTTGGCACGATTTTTGCCATACTCCAACAGTGTGTCGCGGAAGCTGCGGCCCACGCGCAGGTCGGGCACATTGCCGCGATTGAGGCGCACTTGCACGTCGCCAAAGGCCACTTCGACGTAGAAGTCGGGGATGATGGTGGGCGCCGACGTGCCCGCCGTCTCGTTCAGGGCGCTGCCGGGTTTGGGGTTCAGGTGGCGCATCGCTTCGACCACGCTTTGCAGGGTGTCGTCGTCGATTTTGAGGCGTTGCGCGAGGAGTTTCCAGTGATGGGTGGTGAAATCGTCGAAATAGGAGTCCAAAATTTTGAGCGCGTAGGGCCGCAACTCTTTCGAAAATTCGGGACTTTTCACTTGCAAACGCAGACATTCGCGCAGGTCGCGGGCGCCGATGCCGTGGGGCTCGAACGTTTGGAGCACGCCCAGCATGCGTTCCACTTCGGCGCGGTTGGTGTCGATGTTGTGATAGACGTTCATCTCGTCGCAAAGCACGTCGAGATTTTTGCGCAAGTAGCCGTCGTCGTCCAGACTGCCCACCATGTATTCGAGCACCTGCTTCTCGCGGTCGGTGAGGTGGTTTTCGCCAATCTGTCGGGTGAATTCGTCGTGTTGGTTGGCAATCGACGAAATTTGGAAGTCGCGCTCTTCGGCGGCGTTGTTTTGGCGCAGCAGGTAGTCGGGCACGTCGTCGGCCGAGAGGTAGTCGGCCAGTTCGTCGGAGAGGGCTTCGGTCTCCTGCTCGCGTTCGTCTTCGGCAGCCTGTGTTTCTTCGCTGCGGTCCTCCTCCTCTCCCCCACTCTCTTCGAGCGCGGCGTTGTCGTCCATCTCGTTGCGCACGCGTTCTTCGAAGTCGGCGATGGGCATTTCGAGGATTTGCGCCGTCGCCACCTGCAGCGCAGTCAGCTGCTGCGTCTGCTCTTCGCGTTGGGTTTGGATGAGTTTTTGTGGCATAATCAAAAAAGACTATTTCAACACGGCGTCGTAGATTTTGTCGGCCGCGTCGGCGTTGTCGCGCACGTATTTGCCGGCCGCGTCGCCTGCCTTTTTCAGGGCGTCGGCATCGGTGAGGAAGAGGTCCATGGCGGCGTCGAATTCGGCTTGGTTGTTCACTTCGCGGCAGCCGCCGTTTTGCAGCAGGGCTTGGGCTTCGCGGAATTTCTTGTTGTTCGGACCGATGAGGACGGGCACGCCATAGACGGCTGCTTCGGGCACGTTGTGAATGCCCACGCCGAAGCCGCCGCCCACGTAGGCCACTTGGCCGTAGCGGTAGAGGCTCGACAGCAGGCGGAAGCAGTCGATGATGAGGCAGTCGGCCTCGCTCGCGGCAGCCGCGTCGGTTTGCGTATAGCGCACGCTGCTTCGCTTGATTTTACTTTCGATATTTTGCAAATGAGCCTCGTCGATGACGTGCGGGGCGAGAATCACGCGCAATTCCTTGTGGCGATTGAAATAATCGAGGATGAGGTCTTCGTCGGGCGGCCACGTACTGCCGCAAACGAGCACGCTGCGACCGCTTGCAAAGGCTTCGGCGATGGGCACGTCTTTGGCAGCGTTGCGAATGTCGAGCACGCGGGCAAAGCGGGTGTCGCCCACCACGCTCACGTTCTCCACGCCGATGCCGCGGAGCAGCGTGCGCGAATTTTCGTCCTGCACAAACAGGTGGGTGAAGCAGCGCAGCACGTTGGCATACCGCCGCGCGTACCACTTGAAGAACACTTGGTCTTTGCGGAATATGCTCGAAACGCTGTAGGTCTCGATGCCCTCGCGTTTGAGCCGCGAGAGATAGTTTTTCCAGAATTCGTATTTGATGAAAAACGCTTTTTCGATACCGACGAGGCGGAAGAATTTGCGCACGTTGGCAGCCGTGTCGAACGGCAAGTAGCACACGATGTCGGCCACGTCGTAGTCTTTGCGCACTTCGTAGCCGGAGGGCGAGAAGAACGTGAGCAGGATGCGCTTTTGCGGATGTTCGCGGCGCAGGCGCTCCATGAGCGGGCGGCCTTGCTCGAATTCGCCCAGCGAGGCGGCGTGGAACCAGACGTACTGCTCGTCGCCGGCTTTTTCGCGCAGTATGCGCCACGTGTCGCGATGTCCGCGCATCATCAGCCGCGCTTTCTTATTGCCAAACAGCGCGGCCACGTTCACGCAGAACATATATATATAAATGCAAAGACTATACATCACGTTTTGAATCTCGGAGATTCTACGGCTTATTTAGGTGAAAGGTGATAGGTGAAAGGTGAAAAATTTCTTTTTACGGCAGAATTTCTATAGCTTTGCGCATGCGTTGCAGGGTTTCTGCTTTGCCGAGGAAGTTGGAAATCTCGTACATGTGGGGGCCTTTGCCCTCGCCCACGAGCGTCAGTCGCCAAGCGTTCATCACGTCGCCCATGCCGTAGCCTTTTTGCTCCATCCAAGCGTTCACGGCGCGCTCTTGCGATTCCATCGAGAAGTCGTCGAGCCCTTCGAGCAGGTCGGCCAACTCGCCCATCTGCTTGCCGCTGAATTCTTTCCAGCGTTTGCGCGTGGTCTTCTCGTCGTATTCCGTCGGAGCCACGAAGAAGAATTTGCAAAGCGGCCAGAGTTCTTTGATGAAGTTCACGCGGCTCTTCATCAGGCGCACCACTTCTTGCACGCGGTCCATCGGCGCTTCGATGCCGTTGGCACGCAGCACTTTGTCGAAGTCGGGAGCGAGTTCGGCGTCGCTCTTTTTCAAAATATATTCGTGATTAAACCAAGTGCCTTTCACGTAGTCGAACTTGGCGCCGGCTTTCGAACATTTTGTGATGTCGAATTGTTCGATGAGTTCGTCCATCGAGAGGATTTCCTGCTCCGTGCCGGGGTTCCAGCCGAGGAGGGCGAGGAAATTAATCACGGCTTCGGGCAGATAGCCGCTTTCGCGATAGCCGCTCGATATGGCGCCCGTTTGCGGGTCCTTCCATTCCAGCGGGAACACGGGGAAGCCCAGTCGGTCGCCGTCGCGCTTCGAGAGTTTGCCCTTGCCGTCGGGTTTCAGCAAGAGGGGCAAGTGTGCAAACTGCGGCATCGTGTCGGCCCAGCCAAAGGCGCAATAGAGCAGCACGTGGAGCGGCGCGCTCGGCAGCCATTCTTCGCCGCGAATCACGTGCGTGATTTCCATCAGGTGGTCGTCCACAATGTTGGCCAAGTGATAGGTGGGCAGCGCGTCGGCACTTTTATAGAGCACCTTGTCGTCCAAGATGGAAGAGTTGATTTTCACGTCGCCGCGAATCAGGTCGCAAACGTGAACATCCTCGTTGGGCTCCACCTTGAAGCGCACCACGTATTGCGTGCCCTCGCCAATGAGCCGCTCGACCTCCTCCTTCGGCAGCGTGAGCGAATTGCGCATCATGCCGCGCGTTTTGGCGTCGTACTGAAAGTTCTGAATTTCGGCGCGCTTGGCTTCGAGTTCTTGCGGCGTGTCGAAGGCGATGTAGGCCTTGTCGGCAGCCAACAGTTGGTCCACATATTTTTTATATATTTCGCGTCGTTCGCTTTGGCGATAGGGACCTTTGTCGCCGCCAAAGCTCACGCCCTCGTCGAATTTTATGCCGAGCCAACTGAAACTTTCCAAGATATATTCTTCGGCTCCGGGCACAAATCGATTGCTGTCGGTGTCTTCAATGCGAAAAACGAGTTCGCCGCCGTGCTGACGCGCGAACAGATAGTTGTAGAGCGCCGTGCGCACGCCGCCAATGTGGAGCGGGCCGGTGGGACTGGGCGCAAAACGCACCCGCACTTTTCTTTCTGCCATTTTGTTTTATATATAGGTGTATTCTTGTGCGCGAAGATAGGAAAAGTAGCGCGAACGACAAAAGAAAACGCCCTTTCGCAGCCAAAAACCCCTCCTTTTTGCAGTTTTCCACCCCCGTTTGGCCAAAGTACGACAAATTTTTTCTATCTTCGCACCGAAAATATTTGCCACCTCTCACCTTTCACCTTTCACCTGAAAAGATGCGTTCCGCAAAGACCGACGTTTCCGTCCTGATTCTCTTTTTCAATCGTCCCGACCACCTCTCCAAAGTGTTCGAAGCCGTGCGCGAGGCTGCTCCGGCGCGCTTGTTTCTCTACCAAGATGGGCCCCGCGGCGAACGCGACATGGCCGGCATCGAAGCCTGCCGCAAGGTCGTGAGCGAAGTGGACTGGGAATGTGAGGTCCATCAAAACTATCAGACCGAAAACCGCGGCTGCGACCCCTCCGAGTTCCTCTCGCAGCAGTGGGCTTTCTCGCTCACCGACAAATGTATCGTGCTCGAAGACGACGACGTGCCCGCACAGTCGTTCTTCCCCTTCTGCAAAGAAATGCTCGACCGATACGCCGACGACGAACGCATCGGAATGATTGCCGGCTTCAACATCGACGAGCGCACCACCGACATCGACGCCGACTACTTCTTCTCCACCAATTTTTCCATTTGGGGATGGGCATCGTGGCGCCGCGTTGTCGAGAAATGGGAGGGCGATTACGCCTTTCTGAAGCGCAAGGACTCCATGCGAATGCTCGAAAACCTCGTGAAGGAGCGAAATCTGCGCAAAGACTTCCTCCCCATGGCTCGCGCCCACGCTGCCAGCGGCAAAGAGTTCTACGAAACCATTTTCCACGCTCACCTTTTGCTCCATTCGCAACTCGCCATCTTTCCGCGCGTGAACCAAATCAGCAATCTCGGCGTCTCCAACGACAGCACCCACTTTGCCGGCAGCATCGACACCCTGCCGCGCGGACTGCGACGCATTTTCACGATGGAGCGCCCCGAACTTTCCTTCCCGCTCAAGCACCCGCAAGACGTTCTCGACCACGTCGCCTATCGCCAGCGCGTCTATCGCACAATGGCGTGGAACCATCCGTGGATTAAGCTCGGCCGCAGTCTCGAAGAACTCTGGATAAACGTGCGCCACGGCCAATTCTCCCACATTTGGAAGAGTCTGAAAAACCGCCTCTCCATCATTTTCGGCGGGCGCCAATTCAAATAAATTCAATGGAGAGCCTGAAGGAAAAAACGGCAAAGGGCCTCTTTTGGGGAGCGCTGAGCAGCGGCACGATGCAGGTGCTCAATCTCGTGTTTGGCATCGTGCTGGCGCGCTTGCTCCTGCCCGAAGACTACGGCCTCATAGGTATGATTACCGTCTTCACCGCTATCGCAGGCAGTCTGCAAGACAGCGGCTTCGGCGTGGCGCTCGTCAATCAGAAGCACCCCACTCAAAACGACTACGCCTCCGTCTTTTGGTTCAATGTGGGCGTCAGTCTGGCCTGCTACGTCGTGCTTTTCTTCTGCGCGCCGCTCATCGCCGCCTTTTTCCACGAGCCGCGCCTCACGGCCGTGAGTCGGTTCGTCTTCGTAGCCTTTCTTTTTTCGTCCATGAGCATTGTGCCGGGCGCCATCTTGACGCGCGAGCTTCGCGTCAAGGAGAAAGCCTTCATTGGCATCGCCGCTCTGCTCTTTTCCGGCGCTGTGGGCATCGCGATGGCCTACAAAGGATTTGCCTATTGGAGTCTCGCCGCGCAGCAGGTGGCTTTCAATGCGGTCACCCTAGCCGGCCGACTCTATTGCACGCGTTGGCGGCCCACGTTGCCGCAGAACTTTGAGCCCGTGCGCCGCATGTTTGGCTTTTCCTACAAACTTTTGATTACGAACATACTCACCATCGTGAACGCCAACGTGCTCACGCTCATTTTTGGTCGCCTCTTCCCCGCCAAGGCCGTGGGCAATTACACGCAGGCCAACAAGTGGAACGTCACCGCCTACTCCTTCGTGGCCTCCACCGTGGCGCAAGTGGCGCAGCCCGTGTTGGTCGAACTGCAAGACGAGGCCGACCGCGAGCGCCGCGTGTTCCGCAAGATGTTGCGCTTCACGGCGTTTCTCGGCTTCCCTATCATGTTCGGATTTGCCATAGTGGCGCCGGAGTTCATCAAACTCACCATCACCGAACGTTGGGGCGCGGCCATCCCCCTGCTCCAAGTTTTGTGCATAGGCGGCGCTTTTCTTTCGTTCTATACGCTCTACCAAAATTTGGCCGTCAGCCACGGGCGCAGCGACCTCTACATGTGGCTGAACATTGCGCAAATCGTGCTCCAAATCGGCGTGATTTTGCTGTTTGCCGCCGGCGGCATTGAGCGCATGGTGCTCGCTTACACCGTTTTCACTATTCTTTGGCTGCTGATGTGGCACTTCGTCGTAGGCCGCCTCATTCGCCTTTCGTTTTTCGACGTTCTCAAAGACGTTCTCCCCTTCCTTTGTATCGCCGTGTTCTGCGTTGGTGTGGCCTACTGGGCCGCTTCGCCGCTGCAGAACCTTTGGCTGCGTTTTGGCGTGAAGGTCGTCGTGGCCGCCGCGCTCTACATCGCCGTGATGAAGCTCACCGGCGCCAAAATTTTCGACGAATGTGTGAAATTCCTGCTTCGCCGAAAAGCCTAATTCCCTAAAATTTTATTACCTTTGCCGCGTCGCACAAAAACACGCTGCAAACATGGAAAACAAATACCTTCGCCAGTACGTTGACGGCCATCTGCGCGAGCTCCAACTGAAGGAACTGCAAATTCTCGTCGAAATCGACAAAATTTGTCGCCGCCACGGCATCGACTATTGGCTCGACGGCGGCACCTGTCTGGGCGCCGTGCGACACGCCGGCTTCATTCCGTGGGACGACGACATCGACATCGCCATGCGACGCGAGGACCTCGACCGATTCAAGCAGGTGGCGCAGCAGGAACTCCCTGACGGGCTGTTTTTCCAAGACGAAGAGACCGACCCCGACGTGCGTTTGAACATGGTCAAGGTGCGCGACCTGAATTCCTACTTTGTCGAGTTTGGCGACGACTTCCATCGGCCGTATCAAAAGGGCGTTTTTGTCGATATTTTTCCTTTCATCGACTATCCCAACGTGAGCCGCCGCTTCGCCAAGCGCGTCATCAAAAACATCAATAAGAGTCGCGCCATCCTCCACGTTCAGCACTACTACTCCCTGCGCTCCTTCGCCGAGTTTTTCTATTTTGGCGCCAAAAATCTCCTCTTCTCCGCCATTTGGAAAGTGGCCTGCCTGCTCAGGCCGGGCCGCGAAAACATCGGAAATATCTTGGGTCACAACGGATACGGCATCTATCACACGAAAAGCACGCTCTTCCCTCTGAAAGAAATCGAGTTCGAGGGACACAAATTCTTCGCAGCGAACGACGCCCACCAATATTGCGAAGACCTCTTTCGCAATCACATGGAACTGCCGCCCGAAAGTGAGCGGCAGTCACACGCAGTTTTTTTCAAGACCGATTTGGCGGAGTGAGCGGCTCACGCAAATTCGTCGCCAAGCGTGGTTTTGGCATTATTATATAGTTTTTTCGCGAGGCCGGGGTCTTGATTTGGGCAAATGAGCAGCATTTTGTCGTCGGCCGCCACGAGAAAACCGTCCAGGCCCTCGGCCACCACGGCCATGCCCTCCGGCAGACTGAACAGCGTGTTGCGGCAATTCGACAGCAAGGTTTTGTGCTCGCCCAACACGGCATTGCCGTCGGCGTCCTTCGGCGAAAGCGCGTGGAGCTGCGGCCACGAACCCACGTCGGCCCAGCCAAACACGCAGCGCCTTACGACTACGTTCTGCGCCTTCTCCAGAATGGCCAAATCGATGCTCAGGCGCGAGACAGAGGGGTAGTATCGACGCACGATTTCGATTTCTTGTTCGAGCGAGGGCGGACGGTCG
>Ga0181612_105020_pt1 | contig 12411 bp, 9 predicted proteins | sample HoacroProtozoa21_FD_119630 | JGI IMG/M metagenome (GOLD analysis project Ga0181612, IMG submission 119630) | Hoatzin crop microbial communities from Cojedes, Venezuel. Combined Assembly of Gp0051906, Gp0051904, Gp0051908 | reverse complement strand
TAAGAATTTGCTTATTGTTACACTAGCTTTTTTCTCTAGGAAATTGTCTGAATTTGTCGTGGATCAATAGCATATGAAGCTTTGCTATCGTATGCATATTCCAAGCTTCACAAGTTGGATGAAACATGGTCAGATGTGGAATTATGCATCATTCCCTGAACATCTTCAATTTAAAATGCCTAAGTCTTTCTTTCTAACTTTCAATTTAAGCAACATACTATTTTTTAACAGTTAGAATTGGAAAAAGGAAATAATGTGATACAGTCCAACAATGTACCACGCATCCCAAGTGGAACTGCACAAAAAATAAAAATGTGGATAAAGCTGATACGGTGAATTGTTTTAGGTGTCTGTGTTCCATCTCTTCATGACTCTGTGGGGTTATGTGGGCTTTTTTTTTTCTGATTCAGCCCCTGATTCTTGTGGCTTAAAGTGTGAATTTAGGTACCTTTTTTCTCATGTAGATCAGCACAAATCACCAGCATGGCTACATTACCACCTTCAACAGAAATACTCCAATTATCTACTGTGTGAGCTAAATATTTAATAGTATTATCTGTCAGTAAAGAAATGGTATATCCGCACTGTGAAATAACTGAAGAAAAATATATGGGATGTTGAATTAGTGAGATAGATATAGCTTTATTTCATAGCCTCAGATCTGAGCACACAGGGAAAACAATTACTTTTTAAGGAAGTGCAAGTAAACTGGTAAATCTTAAGACTTAATACATTGAGAATATCGGATATATTAATTCGCCAGAATAAATGTCAATATGCTTGTTCACTTCTTTGTATAAAAATTATCATTAAGTAACATCTTAATGTCCCTTAGAAGAAACACAGAGAACAGGTAACTGATAATTCTTTTCTTAGCTAGAAGTAGGTAAGAAGTTTCCTAGATTATCACCAATGAGATGTAACGATCTGATTCGCTAGTCCTGTGCTTATGCCAACTGCAGTGAAAATGTCATATGTTGACCACCACTGAAAATCAACCTATTGGCAACAGAGTTCTGAAATAATTAACCCTTACTTAGGAACTTTTTTTTGCAAAAATATTATTTGTGCTAAGGTGGGAATGGTTATAGGAAAGGCTACATATCTTAAATATAACACAACTAAGTTTAAACTTATTTTTACTTTAGTTAACCTAACGAGTACTACGATGTTATGGATTTTTTTAAATTGTGTCTTGGAGAACTAGAATGCCTCTTTTAACAAATGAGCAATTACTCTGACCTGGTTTGCTCATAAATTATACTGGTTTGCTGTTTTCTTGCTATAGGTCAGCTATAAAAGTTTTCAATCTACTTTAAGATATTAAAAAAGTTACTATTTTCCAGGCTTGGCAATCAACCTTGAGATTTAGTGCAACTCTGGAAAATAGCACGTAGGGTGGAGATTCTGTAATAACTCTTTAGTCATCTTCCATCTGGTATTTGCCAGTTCTCTGAGGTATTGCATAATGAGCAGCACAAACGGAGTGAATACATGCAGCAAGGTAGCACAGAAAGTGGCTCCTGGTTATCTTTAAGGAAACAAATTATTTTGTTTTGTTTTTAAGAAAAGTTGCCAAATGGTTCGTTTTCAGAAGGTCGATTCTGTCCCCATCCCCCCATTTGTCTAGGAATGTACTGGAGGTTTCCTGTTTTGTGTGGGAGGATATCCCCTGCAGTGTCCATTAGCTGTTATGTAGCATTTGACATGAAATTATAGTTCAAGGTTTGCCTGAGAGTCAAACTCTGAGCAAACTGGAGTTGTTGTTTTTGCACTGGATTTGTATCTGACCTAGCTTCCTCTTGCAGAATTTACCCGATTGCTGTGTCAGAATGCCATAATATAGTTAAACTAAATGAAGAATTTAGACAATTCTGTTTACAGCGCAGCAATACAGTACCATTAAAAGCAGCATCTTGCTCTCGGTGTTGCGTGGAATTCTTAGCAAAGAGAAAGATCTATGGTTTTGTAGAGAGGCTGAATGTCTAAACGGAATTGATGGATTGTATAGACAATCTTTCCAAGGAATACCTCTTCTGTGGTCCAAAGTGGACTGTAAGTACAGATTCAGAAGAATTATTAGCTTGTTTCTGGAGTATAGCTATTTGTGTGGAATGTGACTGTGTATACATTAAATGTGATGCCTAGTAGCACATGCCAGTTTCAGGTCCTTACTAATTCTTAGCTGTCAGACTCAGAGTTATAGGATAAGGTTGTACAGTGAGAGCTATGTATGATTCCATTGTGAGGCACTTCTGATTCAGTGTGATGACAAGAACATTAAATTAAATTCTCCTCGCATTTTCACCTTTCTGAACTGCTTGAAAAACTTCAGATATTGTTCAGAAAATTGAGATTCAGCAGATAAGGAACAAGTACAACAGAGGAACATGCCAGCAGTTCATTCAAAGAAAAGGTGGGGACAGAGGATTTTATTCTTATTTGCCTTAAAGACTTTTGTTAGTTCTCAAAGTTGCAGAAAAGGGGCTGATGTTTGAATTCATCTAAGGTTGAAAAGGTCAATTTTGTGTGCTTTATTTGCAAATAGTCTCATTTTCCAACTTGATGTTTGGTGAATAACTGTCTTTTTGTTGTGCCCACTTCATGCTTTTTATTTTAATTCTGTTAAAGATGCTATGTGGAAATGCTGTGATTTATCTGGACAACTGTGTGGAATACAAACATGATACTCCAGATGGAAAGGATATTTTTTAAACTAATGAGTATGTTTATTTGTGACTGAGTTCAGCCTGACTTTACAATACTGGCACAGTTAACTGCAGAATTTCCAATAAGTATATCGCACCAGTGTCACAAACTATAGTTGTACACAGGCATCTAAAATTTCCATAACACACGCAAACTCTTCCATATGCTTATGCTCTATAGCAAAAACCAACCTTTTACCTCAATTACAAGCATATGACTTTTACAGCTTCTGGAAAAGCTGCTCTTTAAAACTGAAGAAAAAAATTGCAAAGGATTTTGAGGGCTTAAGTGCAGCAATGTATCATCCAACTTGCCTGCGTGGTTCTATTTTGTGAGCAAAGTGAGAAAAAATAGACCATTATAAAAAGAAAGATTGGAATTCTCATTTATTTCATGCAGAAAGATTGTAGAATCATTTCCAAAAACAATGTGGGCATAATCCTGTCTATGTTTTGCTGCCAAATAAACTGAGAGACTTACTTCAATGAGAGATTTGCTTGCACACAACATGGGGCTGAATGTGCAATGATGCAATTTTAGTATAAAACCCTGGAGATTTTAATCTTTATATATAAATGATTAAAGTTAAATGTGGTTTGTTTTTTTTTTTAGAATGTAACAAAGATAAAATGGGTCATTTTCCCAACTAACTTTAAGGTCAACAATAAAAAGAATCATAAAGTTGCGCAGTGCTAGTATTCTGGGGCTCAGAGGGTCATACTAGCAGGGATTCTGCATTTGAACTGGTAGACATGTTTTGTTGTTATTGAAATACTTCTCAAAGCTATGTTTATTGTATACAACTATGTTTCCCAGTTTAGGTGCTTGGGAGGTGAATAACAAAGGCTGAGATAATGCTTTTTGTCATTTTTAAATTGTAAATTGTCTTTTTTTAGTAAACATTCTTATATGCTTCAAATAGTGTGTGTTCTGCACGTAGGTATTTGCATATGTTATGTAGGTCAAAAATGTCAATTATTTTTATTTTTTGACGTTGTTTACATTTGGATACATGTGCAAATTCTGATCTTGGAAACCTGTATGTTGTTCTGTGTGCTTAAGCTAGACTTGGACACATACTCTCGCTAGCTTCATGGGAAAAGTTCAGCTTCAAAGTTACAGCTGGCTCACATGTTAAGCCTTGCCCTTCAGACAGACAGTGTGAACACAACCTTCTGTAACCTCCTGAAAAGGCTGTTTTCACAATCACAGGAAAGCGTAAAGACAGTGCATTGGAGTATTTTTGTAATATTTTTCTTGTCCAACTTCCACATTAGTCAACAGAAATTTTCCCTTGTGGACTGGTGGATTTCTCCCCTCCCTTTTGGATTTGTTTTACTGACTGTGTGAGTACTGCTCTCTGACTCTGGACTTAAGAGATGTTTTACTTCTTGTTTAACTCTGGTACCGTTTTCATATAACTGGAATGAATGCTGTATCTGCCTATGTACTTATTTAAACAAACACAGTTGATATCACATGCTGACACATTTTCAGAAATAAAATACATCTATTGGGAAAGCAGTTGCTGTACTGATACATGGGTGAATTTGTGACATTTGTACTGTATTTTTGTTATAGCCACCAATCTGTCTTGTTCCCTGCTCTTCCGGAACATTTCTCAGGAGTCTGACCTATTCCAGTAATAGAAACTTGTCTGCTGTTGGAAGAGTTTTTGTGACATGGAAAATGTGTGTGTGGGTTACATGTTCTGTCAGCAGTTCAAGCTAAGGTAATATCTCTTTGTAGCAGAAGACATTTAAATTTTTAAAAAGCTTTGCAAGATCTTAGGGCAGATGAGAATCAAATTTTCCCTGAAATGGCACAGACTATAATACATAAACTTAGAGTAAACATCTGGTTGCCTTAAAACAAGTAAATAAAGTTGCAAAATGGAGAAAATTGCATGGTTGTGGTGATAAGCCTGTTCAGTGCAGTGTTTCAGTACTTATAGGCATGTGTGGTGCAGATGAAGCCAATTTCTTAAGGCTTTACTCAGGTTTATAGTTTTTTAATTCTATACCACTTTTCCCCTAAGCCCAGGACAGTGCAAACAGTTTGCACATGCTAATCCATGAAAATGTTAATATAAAATACTTCTCTGAGCCACCAAAATGGCACATGCATTTTTCCACCAGAATCTGTTGTGCTGGGTCTCTGCTGAACAGCAGCTCCTGGTGTCCATAACCATGTCAGAAAAAAATGTGTTACTGAGTGCTTCATTTGCGGTGCTAGAATCTAATCTTCATGGTCTGTCAGCAATATTGTTTAGTCTTGCTGTACACAATGTATGTCCCTTTTAGCAAGAGTCTGTAAATACTTCATTACAGATTCTCACCCCCTGCTGTGAAAGCTGATCTTTCAGGTTTTTGATTGTTATTTCCACATCTTTCATTAGAGTTGAATGATTGCTGCAAACCATTTTTATAAGCTTGTGGTTTTCTCTGGAGCCAAAACCCAGAGTTTTCATGTCTGACCTGTTTGTAGATTGTTCTCTAGATAGTATAATAGTAGTCAATGTTGTTTTCCATAGTTTTTAAAAGGGCACACTTCAGGTTAGTACATCTATTCAGGTTCATAATTGTTTCTGTTTACACAAAACCAATTTTTATCCTTGTTCAGCTTTAAAGTAAGCCTAGTCTGACTTGTTAGAGCAATTGCTTAAAGGTAAACTCAGGTTTCTGTATTTATTCACCAGATTTTGTCTGTATTCTTGCTTGTTCTACAGTGCCCTGTCGGATGTTGGTAAACAGCTTGTTTTCTTAGTTTGTTTTGATGCCAAACCCATTGCTAATCAATTCACTGGATTGACAAGAAAATATTGGCAAGTCTTAAAATTTTTTCCATTTCTTTCGCATCTCACCTTGAAGTCTGAACTGGTGTTAGGATCACCCTAACAAAACACTGCTCTAGGAATGCTTTTGCAGCTCTGTGTCCAAGCTATCAGCTGATCTATTGTCTTAGGCTACTGCTGTGTTAATGTGGTTACCTGGCTTCATCTTGGGTAGCTCATATGCAATTCCTGTAATTCAACATGGAACTGCATCTGCTGAGATCACTACTCTGAGGTTTTGTGCTGCACTATCAGCTTAAGGCTGTAAATTGCATTTTAGGGACTGGTGAGGAAATAAAAGGTGTATCTTATTACTGTAATAGGCTATGTTTTAAAAAGTTTGGGCCATCAGTTTATTGCCGTACACTCTGACTTTTTGTTACCAATTGGGGAAATTCTTTGCTATGTTTATACATTTGGTTTTGGTGCACATAATGTAATCATGATTCAGGGTATTGGTTCAATAACATTTTCAAAATGAGAGACTTCAGAAGAAGCTAAAGAATTAAAGTAGAATACAATTACTGTGTGTCTAATCAGTCATGCAGTTCTGTATATGCTGTACCAAAACAATGAATAGAGTAACTATTTCTTCACCTATAGATGACATTCTGCAGGCATTCACAAAACATCCCAAGTATTAGCATGTAAAATTAGCAAAAGCAGAAAGACTACAAATAGGGTGGAGGTATTGGTCCACAAGCAAAATGGATGATTGCTGTGGTTATTTACAAATACGTGGAAGTATTTACCTTGATCATAATCTTTTAATTATTTTTAGTAAAATTACTTGCTTTTGCCTTCATACTTCTTTACAAATAACTGGTCTGGTTCTTGGCCTGTGCTCTCATCTGATGGTACTCTGTTTCTGTTTTTATTTTGTTCTGCTTACAGTAACTGGATTTGGAAGTGTGTGTGGAGACCTGTTACTGGAGAATTGCTTTCCTTGGCATGAATAAATCACAAGCTGACAGAGATGGCTCTCTTGCTTTCCCACTGACTAGGATGGTGATGCAGGAGAAAAGATTCTTGAATTTCAACAATTTCTAGATAGTTTTGTAGCTTTCCTTAACAGGTCAACACTAACTACTAGAGTCTGAACTAGCCTGTGGAGTATATAGAGATCTGGAGAATGGAAAAGTGAAGTCCAGGTTTACATTTTGAGTTCCTCCTGATCCCAGCCAAGTGCTCTTTGGCAGAATCTGAGGAAAAGATGCCTCCATAAAGTTTCCTAGGTCACAATGCAGCTGTTCCTTAGGGATGTCATCTTTAGGCACATCCATTCTAATAAAGTTATGAACTGTCATGAGGCTATTGTTATTTGTGTTTTGTTTCTTCTGATTTTCACAGATTGTTATTGCCTAACTATAATATTTGCAGTTCAGTGCTCTCAAGAAATGGGCGTGGAGTTAAAAAAGAATTTGTGTATCTTAATGAACATCTTAACTGTTTGTTAAAATTTCTGTTCACTTTTTGTTTTTGTAAACAGCTGTCTGAGTTGAAACAAGTCTATGTGACGAAAAATAAAGTCAGTACGTGAAACAAGTTTATCATAAAGCTTTTGGAGTCCAACTGGCTGAAGTAGGACACAAAACCTGTTTCCATCTTGGGAGAAACTCAAAGTTAATTCGCAAGGTCTATGCTGACTCTAGTCCTGCTTCTTTATGAGCTGGTCCTCATCAATCACATTTATTGTTAGCAATCCAAGATGTGTGTGTAGTAAATTAAACTATTTTCAATCCTGTTTCTCTAATCTTTTACCACACTATCTAAATGCATAAAATGGGTATTAAGTAATATAGTTCTCAAGCTGAATCCTTACACTTCTATGAATATATCCAAAATAAAATTAACTTCTTGGTTATGTTCTGAATAAAGATGCTGATGTCTTAAATCATACTGCTTCTGACACTATGCCAGAAAATACATTGTTTTTGAAAAGAATTTGAAACAAGTTTGTTTCCTTTTCCCACACTGTATCACAGGAATAGACAGCTAGCATCTCTCTTTTGAGAGCACTGTCTGATTGCCTTTGGCATCTGAGCACACCAGATGTCCTTTTGGATACCCAGTAGCAATAAAAGTAAGACATTCACCTACTTTAAAAGACAATAAGTAAAAAATAGAACTCTCAAGTAGTCAGTTTCAATATCTTTGAAAATATTTCTTTATATCACATACCTTTGATTTTTTTTTCTTTGTCTCTAGGTACAAAAGACTCCCTAGAGTGGGTCTTCCACAAGACTCCTACTACCTCTCCTGTCAGTGAAATATGACTTATGATGAAGATAAATGATTATAATAGCATGTGAAGCCAAGTCAGTTCTCTTTCACGGAAAGTCTTCCTATTCATGAAGTATGCAACTGTATATACGATGCTATTAACAACTTTAGGCAGATAAACAACTGCACTAGAATTAAGTATAGCTCTAAACAATTAAGTGGGCTTAAGACTCAAAAACGGATCAGTCAGTCCTGCATTGAAATGGCAAAACTGTATATGGGCCTGGGTTGTACAGATCTCCTAATGCTTCCTGAAGCTGGCATTTCACATTGGTTCTGTATTAAAAAAAGGCACAGGAACCTTAAACTGGAGATTACTTTCAGCTCCCTTGCAAGCCCCTCTCTCTCACTGTGCAAGTCATATTTTGCTTGTCTTTCTCCCTTACTTGCACAGATTAGTCTCTGACAAAAAGACTGAAAAACATGAGAAACCTTCCCTCTTATCCTAGTAAATGTGACAATATTTATCTTCTACCAAGAGTAGCTGAGATTACCTGAAGCTGTTGATGGAGTTTTACCTTTCCTCAATACAGCACTATTCTTGGGAGGTGCTGAAGGAAATGGTATTCCCTACAAATTGCAAACTTCTTTTCTCATTATCACAGACAGCAAAGCTTGGCTTGCAGAAATGAGCTAGGACATGAGGTAACCTTAGCAATGAATTACTGTACATTTTTCTTACTAATAAATTTCTGTAAGTTTTCTTCTATGTATTTCATGGACAAGGTCATGCCTGCAAGGGGATGAATAAACAGAAATACTGTGAAACAGCACCCACAGATTTAAATTTAAATTAATTTAAACCATACCATCAAAATGGATTAGTCTGTCTAGCATGTGCACTTCTTCTTAGGAAGAGAAGGATCTAGGATCCCTGTTCTCTGTACCATGTGAAACCAATTTTTAACGAGGAATCCATTATTAATTATAAGCCACTTTGCAGCCCAGAACTTAATGTTAAAGGCACACTTTCTTCCTATTTTTGTTTTCAAAGTGTAATTATATGAGGTTGAGCAATTCCAGTTTCTAAGTAGCTGATATTTCTTTTGTGTCTTCTCCACAGGGATCAATAGAGTATTCAGCTCTTATAAATGTGTCTCCTCAGATATAGGGTGTTCTGAAATTTTGAGCTATATGAGGTATTCTAGACAGCTTTGTTTCTCATAAGTGTATTCTGCACAGGAGAGATGTGTACTTGATTTTAAAAGGATCCATTTTAAAGAAAAAAATTAATAGCTAAAGAAAGAGGCTATAGAATGCACAAAAGTAATAGTTTTGTTATTTTGGTAAATTCTTTGAAGGAAGGAAAGATATTCTGTGATCTTTATTTTTTAATTAAAATAATGAGACATCAATATGCCTCCTTCCTCTGGAGTCTTCTGCCAGCTGTTGAGTTTTGTGGCACCAGTCAAGTTAACCCTTTTCCAGATAGCTAGGGACAGCCTTTTATGTGTGTGTGCATTCAGTCTTACTGAGTTAAGTGGACAGCTGGCAGCAATGATTCAGAACTTGCTTCAACTGCAGAGTTTGCAGTTCACTTAAGAGTTTCTCTGTAAGCATCTCTGAAGCCTAAGGTATTTGAAAAATTTTCAAATGAGAGCCATCAGTGCTCCCAAAAGATGTTTTCCCTAGTAGTACCCAAACATGCAGTGATTCCTATTCAGAAAGGTTCTACCTGACTTCACGAAAATCTGCTGTGTAGTAGTACTGCTACTGCCAAATATCATAAATGAACGTGATGAAAAATGTCTTGTGTGCACTACACAGGGCATGTATTTAAACTGTGAAGGCCTAGATTTATTCATGGAAGGAAAACATGTATCAAAGGGTTATAACAGCAAAGACACTATCTCTGGCTGAGAATGAGCCTGAGCCAAAGGTTGTTGAACACAGGAAATGTATGTTGATGCCTCTTGTATCAAAAATGTCATTGATGATATTGTAGATCTATATCATATCACAGCTGGATGCTATTCAAAAAAGCACATTAAATACATGACTAGATTAGGGCCAAGTTTTGTTTTTCATATTCCTGCTTTTCATTATAAATGAAGGATGTTATATGACAGGTTTTTATATCACATTATCATGCCTGAGGCAGGTAGTGGTCTGACTTGTGCAAGTCACTACACAAGCCAGTAGGAACCTCATTCTTCACCAGTGTAATCTGACTTGTGTTCTGGAATAAATTTATATGTGCTTTCTCTGCTCTATATACTTAACCGGAAACTTTGATCTCCGTGATAGGTGGCTTCATGTCACCACTTTTTCTAAAATCTGATAAGTTGAAAAGATACAGTTGATGGCAATTTTATCACTGCTTGTGTCAATGAAGAATATTTTAGCTGATAAAGTTGCTTCAAGTAGAGCGAGACCTCTAATCTTATTTGCTAATGCAGTGTTTCATACACCCCATCATTTAAACATCGTTTTTTCTAGCTGATTCATTAGCTATCAATTATATATGCATAGATGCTCTCATTTTCTCCAAAGCTTGAATCATGCTCATCCAAAATCTTCAGTTTCCCATAAGCAGTTAGCAGGGTAGGTGAATTTGCAACAAGTCTTTGCAATAATCCTTTGCTGTTATTCATTCATAGTATGATTATTTTTTACCAATCTTTTAGTTCATTTTATCTCACCCATATTTTGGGAATATTTCAATTATGCTTAAGCTAAAAGTAAATAAAAACAAAACATAACTAAGCATTGAAAAAGTTACACATTCAGCAAAGAAATGAAGATAGGAGATTTTACAACAGATAGCTGTGGAACCAGGGTCCCCACTAAAGTGTATAGACTAATACCCGGGAGTTGCCACTAAGTTCTTGATATGGTAAACTGTATTGTAGTATTTGTATCGGAACTTAAAAACCTGAGAGACTTTATATAGACTATTGTCCAGACAGTACTGCAAATACCAATGAAGCATTTGGAAAGCTAAATAAGTTAAAAGAGACCATGCTGATAAAGTATTTAGTGAACACAGAACTAACAGCTGCTGCTGAGAGGAATATTTTCAGTCACAAATCAGGATATGTGGTTTCTGTTTTATAGGTTCTAACAAAAACAAGGAACTGAAATGATCAAATAGAGGAGGTAGTTGTGTATGTTAGTTAAATCATAGGAGATTTCATGCCCTTATTTATAAAAAGCCCAGGTAAATTAGATGCAACCAAATTTAAAAGGTATCCAGCAAATCCTGGAAATGCAGAGATTATTTCACAATATGAGTGTATGATTTGAAAGTTCAGTATGAACCTCAGAATGGCCTAGTAGGTTTACATGCAGTCCTAAAGCAATACAAAAAATTATGTTCAAGTCCAGAGCTAAATGTGCTTTCCAAGGGTCACCTAACATTTAAAGTTCCATACACTTGATTAAAAAAACAAGACAGTTGTCATTCCACAGGATTAAGGTCTTTGACAGGTACTTTCACATCAAAGCTATTGCTGAAGTAGGCAAAAAAAGTTCTACTGCGTACAGTTGAAATACTTCACAAGAAGTGATCTGAAGACGCTTTTCTCTGGGACAATTTGTCTTGATTTCCTGCGTGAATTCCCTTGTATCTCAGGATACTTTTGCGTCTGAGTTCACATGTTTTTAGAGTTTCATGGTTTTCATTGTGGTTTAAATTCACTCCCTAGAAAAGCAAAGAAAGATCAGTGTGACCTTTTGCCTTGTTCTTTAGTGAATATGGTTTTGCTTGGTCTATATGCAAAGCAAAGAAAAAAAAGTAGTAGATCTTAAATTTTATTCCAATGATGCTGATGTAAAGTTTAAATTACTTGGATTTAGACCTTGGCTACCACATGTTTTCTGTGTGATTTTAGGCAAGACATTTAACTCTATATTACAACTCAACTAGTAGTTGTAGTGCTGTCTCCCTGATGCTAATGGATTGAATGATATCCTCCATTGGTCTACTTTAGAGCAGATTCACTGGAGTAAAAACAGTCTTGACCATGTGAGTGTATGGCTGGTTCTGTGTTAGTAACCCTCCCCTGGGACATACATAAAAATACATCCTTTGCTTTGAAGGGGTAGCAAATGTTATCCAGCAACATATAAATGCATTTAAAAATAAGAGACTCTATGTGCATTCACATTTTCTTTTGCTTTTTTCTTCTTTGTATACAAATTTGAGAATGTGCCCGTGAGAAATTATCCATTAAAGTTGCTTTCTACTATTTTACAGTAGAATTCTAATTTAAAAAAATCTTTCCTAAATGAAAGTGCTGTTTTCTGATACCTCTGGTGATGTGGAAATTGGAGTTGGTTTATGCTCTTTTTTATCCCTTCAGCATTCTAGTTATACAAGAGCTAATTTATGTGGAAATGAGAGAACTGATATTCTAGCCAGCTCATTAGCTGCAATTAAAAGAAAACCATCCCTCGGGGTCAATGAAAATCACTACCAGAGAAATAATCATTCATGTTAGAGGGCTATTGTCCCTTAAGTATAATAATGTTGTATTGGGGCGTATTCTTCATAAGCTGCTTGTGGTTCTATTAGAAACAACACACAAGGAAAGAACAGTCGCTTTCTTAAAAGGAACGTTTGAATCTAGCCTTCTGTCCTTTCT
>Ga0181612_167957_pt1 | contig 12412 bp, 9 predicted proteins | sample HoacroProtozoa21_FD_119630 | JGI IMG/M metagenome (GOLD analysis project Ga0181612, IMG submission 119630) | Hoatzin crop microbial communities from Cojedes, Venezuel. Combined Assembly of Gp0051906, Gp0051904, Gp0051908 | reverse complement strand
TCAGATTGCAAATTCTTTGGAGTGAGTTTGTCTTGCTTATAGGCTGCCTATGCCTGGCAGTTATACTAAGCTAGAATATGTTTTTTGCAAAGGTATCAGTTTTCAATAACTCATATGCTCTTTCTTTAATAGTATTGATTATGAAAGACCTTTGATTTTACTGAGAATATGACATTTTAACTTTGGCATAGTCTCTGCAGACTTTAGTTATGCTTATCTGTTCCGGAACACTGCTGTTTGTTCTTGGGCAAAGTCTCTGTTGGAGAATTTTGAAATAAAAATCAACAAATACATGTAGCTTTTAGTACTGTACTAAATATGATAGTATCTGTTTTATTGACAAATGTGAATTTATCATTATAAATTGTCTGTTGTATAATTTATAAATGTATTGGGATTAGTGGGTTGGCATAGAGTGCAAACTGGATTAATGTATGGATTCTGTGAATTTGGGTCCACTTTTGCCTGGTGCTCTGCTGTTTAATAGAATGAATTGCTTGTCTCGGGGTTTTTGCATAGGTTTAACTCAAAACCTCTTAGTCTGAATAAAACTCCTACACTGTTACCAGACTTAGATAAACCTATATAGATTTTAATTGCTGTTTTGATGATGCACTGCACACTCTTGTATGGAAAGCTTCTGTTGCCTTTGGGTAATCTCTGCTGGCTTCTGTAGCTTCATACTACTTTTATTATTTTCATTATTTTCATCACGAATATCTGAAAAGTATTTGTAGGAAACCAAACAGGATTTTTTCTAAAGATGTTTTTTTAAAGAACATAGAATTATTCTGCCATACAGAAAATGGTGTCCCCAGCTGTTGCTGTCTCCAAGCCATGACGGTGCCAGGGGATGGTGCTTGGACGTCTGCTCCACACATCCACATCCCCTGCACTGTGTGCATTCCAGCGCAGATGAAGTGACAACAAATGTTTATAGTTTGTGATTGAAATGTTTGGCTCTATGCAGGTGTCATACAAGATATTATTGTATATGTGTCTAGCTCTTAGTCCAGGGAAGAGCCACTTTAGCTGGCTGACGTGTACCTCGTGCCTTCTAGAAATATCTAGTGTCCAGCTGTCTGCGATTCCTTCTCTCCAGGCATAGGGATGGATGTAAAGCAAAAGATGGCTCTAGGATTAATGTTTTAAATGGTCTTTTTGTATTTTCAATGCACTTTTTGGGTGGTAATTGGCAGGATGCAACATGACCTCTCTGTTGATGTTGTGTTGCGTGTCCTATGAAGCAGCTTCTATCAGAAGCGTGCATTGACTGTTGACTGGCTGACCTGTGTACAGGGCAATTCGTGGGAAAATGGTACAGCACAGGCTGTGATCACAAAAAATCACTTTAGAGTGAAATATCTTTAAATCCTGTCGAAGACACCGAAGTCTGGCCATGCTCTTGGTGGGTACTGCGTTGCCTGCCTGCCTCTGGCGCTCTGACAGTGCTTGTGTGATTTCCCTCCTTCCAGGCAAGTAAGAAAATGTAGTGGGACGGAGGCGAGGCCGAGAAGCCCCGAGCGAGCGCTGGGACGAGGGCCTCCGGGCGGGACTCCCCTCCCCGCCGCCCAGCCTCACCATGTCCAAGAAGAGCTCCAGCAGCCGAGCTAGGGGCGAGAAGCCGGACGCCTTGGCTGCCTTGCAGGCTGCCAATGAAGAGCTCAGGGCCAAGCTCACCGACATCCAGATAGAGCTCCAGCAAGAAAAGAGTAAGGTGTGCACCTTTTCCTTTCCTTCCCCCATTAATTACAATAACGAGGGTCTGTTGTTTCGGAATCCTAACACTCATAGCTGTGTTGTAGGTGCCTTTGACAATAAATGATCAGAGTGCATGCACCTGGAGCTAGCCTTCTTGGGGAACAAGAGGCAGCCCCTTTACTGCAGATTTTTAAATTGTCCTCCTTGTATTTACAATGTGCATATGGGACAAAAGGTCTCTGAAAGCGAGGGTGTGTTGGTGGTACCGCTCTCGGTGGCAGAGCCAAGCAGTGAGGATGGCCAGTCCCTGGGCAGGCAGGACTCAGCTGCCAGCAGCACGCTTGCTCCCGCCATCCAGGAAGAAATGAAGTTGGCAAATCGCATCGCTAAATACCAACAAAAGATCTGGAAAGACAAACATCTGCTCAAAACAGATGGCATAATCGTAGTGGTGGGCTGAAAGCTGTCCATGTCCTTTGCTTCTCCTGCTACAACTTTTTCCAGTAAATATTTACCTATTTATGAGGATGGCTTCATTGAGGGTTTTGAATGCAACTTTGTTATTCAGAAATTCTCTTTGCTGATTCTTCTCTTTCACATTTACACTAATTTCATTTGGATTTTATGCTCAAAATCCTTCAGACTGGCTGCTTACGGTTTCCAGATGTACAGTAATGGGCCCCAGCTCTGCCCTCTGCTCTGATTGCCGACGTTTGCAGAGCCACGGCTTCGCCCTGAGCCTTCGAGAGAGTGGCTGCTGATGCAGCTGGAGCCTCAGCTGAAAGAGCCTTCAGCCCACTTCTCACTGAGGGCATGAAAAATGTATTTGCTGTTCCCTAATCCCCAAAATTAGTTTCTACTGATAAACTTTGGGGTTTTTTTGGTTCCAGAATGTTAATAGAGACATGCATTACCATCCAGGGACAGAATAATCTGCATTTTTTCATTAATTTGCATCATTATTAGGTGTTGTAGACTATGAGTCCAATTTTTAAGGAAGCTTCTAAGGCGGGTGTGTGTGTGTATATATATATAAATAAAACACCTATTAACCCTTTTGTTGTGATGCCACATTTGCAGTTTTAAGACCGAGGACCCTGTTTTCCTTCTCCCTGTCCTCCCCAGCCACTTCTCATCATGGCTTCTTTTGAGTTCATGGTATGATTTTAAATTGAAATGTCATTTGACCCTTCTGTGGTCAGATACAATTAGTTATTTGAACTGAATAATTTATTGCTTAAAAAGCATCTGATAAAATGCAGTTGTTTGGGACTTCACAGTAGCTTGCACAGAGCTTTTTAAGCCTTGCATATGCACGGGCGCACAGCGCAGTTTGGATCTGTGTGCCTGAGCGTGCCAAAATAATGGCTTAGCATCTGATTTCTCATGTATTCTTTTGGGGATGTGGTGTGAGAGCTTCTGCAGATATCCAGCTGAAAAATAAAGTAAGGACTCAGTCCGCAAGATACTGGTTAATTCCTACATGTGTGTTATCTTAAACGTCAGCCTGTTTCTAGCACCTGTCACACACACCTTAGCCTGCTTTCTGAGCATAAACTTCCTGTAGTGTTCGGATATGGATGGTTAGTTCACCTGGATTTTGTGCTTCTTGCATAAATTTATGATACTTGTTTACATTGTATTAACTCATGCTTTTTAGGGCACAGAATTGGGCAAATGAAAGAGTCCGTAAGATTGCAAGGGATTATTATTTAATGATAAAATTAGACTATGATGCTAAAATCAGCATTGGTGCCTACGCTTTCATCTTCAATATCAACAATATGCAAAATGAGAATGATACATTTTTGTTTCTCTTTTTCTAAATATGCAGATATTTCCACTTATGCTGGTTTCCAGTGAAAGAAAGATCTTTTCTACAAATTTGTCAGGGTTCTCTTTCTTATTTTCACAAATTACTTTTTCCTTAGAAGAATTCTCAAAGTTCTCTGTAATGTCGCAGTTTTTTCTTTACTTGTGCCTGTTTTGGTTCTGCAGTGTTCTAGTTTGTGAGGCAGGCTTAGGCATATTCTTAGCAAGGAAACCTTATTGTGTCAAATGAGGAAGAAAAATACATCCTTACCGAACAGAACTGACCAGAACATTTTTCCCAATAAACACTTCAGTAATGAAATGCAATGTAGTGAGTATCCACTGCTTAATTTTAGCATTTAGATATGTGCACAGGCTGTTCCGATAAACATTATAGGGCAGAAAAGACACAGCAAAGAGATGTGCGCTCCCTGCTTCGGAATCAGCCTGCCCAAAGGAGAGGGTCAGCTATGCAAACGCTGCAAATGCTGCAGCAAACACGTGCTGGGAAGATCTCCCAGCGCACTACCTGCCGTTATACAGCAACCACCGCAATGGAACGCTGAGGGGGGTCATGGTTTCCCCTAAGGCACAGGATTCTCATTCACAGCCCCCAAAATCCCTGATGACCGCCTGCCAGCTCTGCCAGCTCTCTGGTGTGCGTGCGCCCGAAGCCTCCCAAGCAGAGCCGTGTATCGCTGGTGCGACGGACAGCATCACGGGCAGGACGCTGTGCGTTAGTGCCCAGCCAAGCGCGGTGGTTCATCGCCTGAGCCGCCCAGAGGACAGGCTGTCTCGGCAGGGTTTCAGTCATTGCCACTGTTGGTTTTGATTACGTAGAGCTACAGCAGCTAGTCAACGACGAGGTGAGCGCTTGCTAGTGCTTCTGGAGAGAGGAGGGATCTGCCAGCACGAAGGCGGAGCTGTTCCTGGAGTGTTTGTGGTAGCTTTCGGATCACTCTCCCAAGCCGGCGTGCTCCCGACTGCCTCGCTAGGTTAGCTGCATTGCCAAAGGGCCCCACAGGTATGTGCCAGACCTCGAGTCCAGCAGCACCTGCGACAGAGCGTTGGAAGTATTTGCCATAAACTGTAGAAAACCTTTTCTCTGTGAAAATGTTTTACAGGGGTTTGTAATGTGTGTTGTCTTCACAGGAAATGCTTCAAGAGAGGAAATTTCTCTTTCATGAGTCTACAGCATGAAGGCTGTGCAGCAGAGCTCAGTGACCCTGGTTTTACCCAGAGCCTCTTTTTTAAAGTGATGTTTAATATGTAATAAAGTATTTGATCATAAAGAATGAACAAAATGCCAAATATGTAGTTCTGCGTGAGGTAATACTAATTAACTGGGCTTTCACTCTAAGGCACAGACATACAATGTTAAGGTCTAATATTGTAAAGTGATCTGTACCATTTGTTGACGATATCATAGTTTGTATTAATCATTCTGTTGATTGAAAATACTTTTTTGATTTTCCTTGTAGGTCAGCAAGTTGGAAAGAGAGAAAAATCAGGAAGTTAAGCAGATCAAAGAGCACGAACAGCATAAAAGTACAGTGGTGGTAACAGAGCTCAAAGTCAAACTTCATGAAGAGAAAATGAAGGAGCTCCAAGCTGTTCGAGAAGCACTTTTGAGACAGCATGAAGCTGAACTACTTAGAGTAATAAAAATTAAAGACAATGAAATCCAGAGACTACAGACCCTTCTCAATGCAGTGCGCGATGGGGCTCCTGACAAGGTGAAAACGGTGCTGCTCACGGAGGCGAAGGAGGAGGCCAAAAAGGGGTTTGAAGTTGAGAAAATAAAAATGCAGCAAGAAATTTCAGAGCTGAAGGGGGCCAAGAAACAAGTGGAAGAGGCTTTAACTATGGTCATCCAAGCTGACAAAATTAAAGCAGCAGAGATAAGGAGTGTGTATCACCTGCATCAAGAGGAGATCAGCAGAATTAAGAGGGAGTGTGAGAGAGAAATTCGTAGACTGGTACGTGTTGCTATCTGCATCTATGTTTTTATTATCACTTATGTTATTGATAGCAAGTAAACGAAGGTTCAGTGCTGGACTCAGATGAGTGGATAAGGACAGGCATTCAAACTTCTGGAGCTTGCTTCAAATCTGTTTTATGTTTGCAGTTGAGATGTCAAAACATTGTTTAAAAATGATTAGGGTGTTTTGTAACGAACTATTCTGTCCATGTCAGTGCTTGTTAATATTGTTCACATTTCAGATATCAGGAAGAGACCTTGCATTTCCAGCTGGTTAGGGGAATTTCACAACACCGTTATGTTTCTTGGCCCATCCCTCTGTTTCCCCACCATTTGTTCCTTGGTGATCCACCTTGGTCCCTTGCTTTCCGTGCCTTTGCTAGTTCCCTTAAATATCCCATAATAAGCCTTAAACTATCCCAAAATGCTCTTTCTCCTGCATCCCATAGTGAGTGCTATACCCCGCAGGCAATGACCCCCTTCACTCTGCAAGGCGCTCCCCTCCGTGACCCACCAAGCTGACGTTCCCCCCGGACAGGCGCGGGTGCTCCACCTCGGGCGGCCGGGCGAGCAGCGACTCGGCGGGCTGCTGGGGTCCCTCACCCACCCCCGCTCCTCTGATCCTCACTGCGTCTCTGTGGGTGCTGATCAGTGCCTAACCAAACCATCCGAGTCTCAGATACAACAGTCTGAGTCTCAAGGGCAATAGCTACGTGCCTGTGGCTTCGGAGTATTCCTCCAGCGTGTCTGGAAACTTGTTGGGGGGGTTAAGATGGGTCATGTTGCTTGGAAAGGGGAGAACTCCCTGCAGGAGGGAAATGTTTGCATGAGAGCCTGGCAGGCCACTGCCGCGTTCTGGATTTGAGCAGAATTTCTTCTCCACCAGTTGTCTCAGACGCCTGCCTTACGACTCGCACAGTCGTGTGAGTGCACAGCTGATATGCAGGGCTGTGTCCCTGAACTGCTGCTGCCTTTCCCAGGGACAGGGGAACAACTGCGACACCCATACTCTCGCGATGCGTGTTTTGGGTCTTGTCTCAGTATTTATTTGAAGTTACCATCTTTTTGTGTTTGCCATGCTTTTTTATAGCATTCGGTGTCTCAGTTTAAACTCAACCATGTCTCTTGCATTGTCCCTTGACTATTATCCAAATCCAAAAAAAAAAAAAAAATTAAAAATGCACAATCAGCTTGCAGACTGGTCCCACGTCAAAACGTGCCAGCGTAGCGTGCTTCAGTGCACGCCCTGCGGAACCTGCCCACCGCAGGGCTGGGTCCTAACGGACCGAAGCGACTTACACCGACTGACGCGCCGTGCGGACGTACCCTTCATTTAGCCACCCGTTCTCTCAGACTTTAGGTTGTTAAGGTTTTTTTGCCCTCATAGATTATTTTATATCTATGAAGAGGATGTTAAAATAGTTTATAACTGACTGATCTATTGATACTGTTCAAATATCCTGCAGTGTAAGTACTTTCTTTAAGCATACATTACTAGATGCATTGATTTAATACACCAGAATGAAAGGATGGCTAATGTACATCCTAAATAAACTTGCTGCATTACATGAAAAGTCCATATTAATGGCCTCTAATGTAGAAGCTATAAAATAAATATGTTCTTAGTTATAAGGAATAGAGTGGTTTGATGTTATGTTTTCTAAATTGCCTTTGAAAATCAAACTTTTTTTTAATCCCTGCTTGAAAGAATCAGATTATCTAACTGTACTAATTAAATTACACGATGCCATCATTTTACCAAGCCCTGAGTGCTTCCTGAATGACTTTTAAGTACTCTCAGCTCCATTGACTTGACTGTAATTGATTTCAGTGGGAGCTGTTGGCTCCCGGCACCTTGTAGGGGAGGGCCCTGCCATTCTGGGGGGAAAGGCTGGTGCCACGTTGTGTGACAAAAGCTCTCCTCTCTATGAAAGTGAGGCAATTCTCACAACACTTAAACTATTGCTGAAAAGCAGTGCTTTTTTCCCTTGCTAAGGTAGGGGCCATCAGTAACTTGGGGTTGCAGTGCGACTGGGAGAAGCACAGCACAGCCCGACGCGAGCGGGTCCGTCCGTTCAGCAGAGCCCTGCTGAGGGTGCCGGCGCGGGACCCGCAGCTCTGCCGGTGCCGGCGCCTTAGCCTGGCACCTTCGTGTCGCAGCTGAGGCAGACAGCCAGCCCCGAGCTGTTAATGGAGTCACGTGAGGATTTTAAGAGCTCCCTGATTCATGTACTTTGTGTTGTTTAGTCGTTTTAATCAAGGCGGGGAGTAGCCTTTGAGCAAATTGTTATTTTATGCCTAGAAAAATACTTTTTTTTTTAGCCAGACAAAAAAGACAAGTTGTACTCATTCATGTTTAGCTTGGCAATGATGTGAAGTCCTTTAACATAAAGTAACTTTTTGAAGTTATTTCTCTCTGATAGGTACAGTTTTTCCTTTCCAACTCAACTATATCTGTGCAGGCTTAGCTTACGGAAAATGATTCCATATATAATCAGACAAAGATTGTTTTAAGAAGGTGAATTAGTATTAATCCATTATTCTACTTTCAAATTAAAACTAGGTTTTTTTTCTTTAATGGACAGATAGGAAGGCATTTGTTGATGTCTCACTTCAGACGTTTGGAAGAAAGTTAGATGGCCTTTAAAGTAACAGAAGTGGTAGGAAGCTACAGCATTATGCAAAAAGAAACTGTGCAGCTATCAAATTTACATCAAGGAAATCGGAGTTTAGTTTGGTCTTCAGCATCACCCTCTTCTGTCAGATCTTGCCAAGGGAGATGCAGGGTATATATGCTCAGGCTTTCCGAATAACCAGCTCTACTATGAACCTTTCTGTTTTGTTGACTTCAGCTTTGAATGAAGTTAAATTGTGGCGTCAAGCCAAACCCAGTGCCAGAGAATGAGCTTTCTCCTTGCCGGGTTTCTAAGGGGAATCCCTGCGTTTTTGCCCTTTTCCAGAAGGGATCCCGGAGAAGGCACAGCTGCACTGCGGCTGGTCCAGCCGTCTCCAGCAGCAAAGCTAAATCCAGAATGCTGCTCTGGTCAGAAGGAGCCATCCCCCCGCAGCGCAGGCTGGCTGCTCCCCAGCGTGCACTCGTGTGCCGGGACGTGTCTGCAGCAGCCCCTGGATGGGCACCAAACAGGCTGCTGCTGCGGGGGTACAACATTTGCAGGTGCCAGTTTTGGTTGTTTTGCACTACAGGCACGCGGAGGCTTGCAGATCATGACAGCTAACAAGATGTAATCTCTCTTTAGAAACGGTTCCCACTTTAGTATTTACCAAATAAAAATTCTAGCTATTTATTCTAGCGATTTTTCAGGTGCCAGGGTAACTATTAGTCGTTGATGCCAGTGGCTTTGGACTAATCCCATCCAGCAGAGCTGAGCATCTTTCAGTTCCGTGAACAGCGTGGGAAAGGAAAGAACATGTTTTGCAAAAGTGTATGTTCAAATTATCCTGGCCTTGTGTTTTCTGTTTGTGCATATGGCTGTGCTGTTTGTGCCTGTAAAGTCGGAGTGTGCCGCTCTCCAGAGGAGTACAACCAACCCAGTTAAGCTATCCCTGGCGCAGAAGCTGGAGAAATGTTAATGTAAAAGATGAAAGTCCCTTGCAGATGGTAAGAAGTAAATATGGCAACGACCTCCTTTCTAAAGAATTTCTAATTTTAGTAAACTTTTTAAAAATTTTAATTCATGCATTTTAAACCAGCTTAAAATACTACACGAACATATTTAATTACATCCGTATGGTCTCCCACTAACAGCAGTACACCCTGTGTTAGTGTGTGCACGTCCAGGGAGAACAGCCGTTCGCTCAGGAGACTTCCCTGAGATGGACTGGCCTCCAGTTTTGCTTAATGGGGACTAAAATTCAGTGTGGTAAAGAGCATTTAAATTTTACCTAAATTTAGATTGGTCAGAAAGAAGTGCTGAACAGCAGTGGCCCTGCAGCCTCCCTTCCTCCTGACTCATTTATAAGGGGATTAAAACAGAAATCAGAAAAACCGAAGAAATGAGATTTGTTAGAGACTAGAAAGTGGGCTTTTTTTTTATTTAAGATAAACTTCCGTTGATGATGACTACCAAAAGGTTTAATAACCTGCTCTAATACCTCATGTAAGACCACTGTATGTTGAGACCTTCATGGCTTCTTTGTGGTAATCCAACACCAGAGACAAGGAGATCAATCTTTTCAATATCACTCTGAACCTCTGTGTTTCCAGGCACTTCCCCGAGATTTCTCTGTTAGGCAGTGGTAAATTAGTGAAGATGTGTGATTTAAAGGATGGTATCAGATGAAAAGCATAGGAAGCTGACTTTTTAAATATTAATTTTGTTGTTGATTGATTTAGTCTTTATCTTTGAAAGATTTAGTCTTTATCTTTTCCTTTTTATTCCCTTATATGGTGAAAAATTACTGTATATGGTATTATAAAGATATCTCAGCAGTCATCCTGTGATGAAAGGTAGACATGTGATTCAAGGTGAATAATTCCTTCTTGTAAATATGGATTTTTTTCATTGTTTGTGGCTTACATACACAACAGTATTTATTCCAACTAAACCTGGACTACTGAAGGATTTTGCTGTATATTAAAAACTATACAACATTACTTCATTCCATTATGCTTCAGCGGCATAGGTTGGACACACCACACGCTTCATTATATGGCATTTGCCAGTGGCACTGAGTAGTTACACAGTCCTGAGCCCACCCCGAGTGTGGGACAGTATGATGTGTATTTGATGGAGCAAAAGAGGGCACTGCAAAACAGGACAAGTGTGGGAAAAATGAATCTTTCTTTATGCACAATTATTTCTCCCATCGAATGTACTTTACTCTTCAAATATAGTATTACATTTAATTCTGTTAGAATTTTTGTTATAAACTGTGCAAGTTGTTATTGATTGACAATTCTACTCTGATTAGTAATTTTTTCAATATATCTTACTATAAATCCAGAAGTATCTAACGATTTGGTATCAGTAGCTGTACATAGAGCTCTACTAATTCTGTGTACTTCAGTTCACTCCTCAGACTCCAAAAGGAACCAGTTTTCAGAAACAAAAGCTTTTATTCACCTAACAAAGGAAGTTTTTTGGTGATTTATAGCCTGAGTGGGGCAGCAAATTATTATTTCACCTGCACCACTTAACCTTTCTGTGCTTAGCGGCTTACACTGCATCCCCCTCAGCATCGTTCCGGTGACTTCAGTGGCGTCGTGGCGATTTGCAGGACGGTGGCGAGGGCCCGGACCCTGCCCGCCAGTGTCAGGCCTCGCAGCGGGTGCAGCTGCCGGCGAGGCAGCAGCAGCGCTGGGGTCCGAGTGCCTGTGCCGGGGGAGCAGCTTGCCGTGTCGCCAGGTCCCGAGTAGTGCGTGACTGCGTGCACGTTAGTTCTCTGGAAATGGGCATATTGCATTTACTGGGCGTGTTATAAACATTTTCTGTTTGGTCAGGTATAGCTGGGATTTAATCGGTCTGGAATAGAATCGTTCTTTGGCCAAAGCTGAGGCAGAATCACGTTGCAGTGTGAAGTTTTTGTAATACTCATCGCACGTGTCCTTGTTTAGCTGGAAGCAGATGACACACTGCCTCCTCTCATGCCTGGCGATTTGGCAAGGTTACTGGAACCACGGCCATGCACTGCGGGCAGTGAACCCCTTTGGATGAGGATTAGTGCTGGAAGCTGGTGTGAGAGGAGAGGTTTCCTGGGTGGTGCTGGGAGGTACCACTGCACGGCTGGTGTCCTGCGGGACACTGGAGCTAGGGCTGTGCCCGGCAGCGTCCAGGCGCAGGTGACAGCTGCCAGTGTGGAAGGGTTTCTTAACTGCATCAGAAGCAGCAATGGGATAGTCACAGGCTTTTTTCTAAAGTTGTCTAACGATGACTCTTAAAAACCCATGCAACCTGCGAGATTCAGGAAATTCAGAGACTGGAGAGTATCATGTCACCTCATGGCTGAGCCGAGCTGAGCACAGGAGGCTACCAACGCCCCAGCCGTGCTCCCCACAGCATCGTGCCCACCCCACCTCTCCTGCTGCGGGTCTTGGCAGAAAATTAACCAGGAAAGTGGAAGAGAACAGTTTTCCCATAGATGGCAGGATGAGCCAGCTTCTCCTATGGCGTGACCTAGTGCTGGCGTAGGATCTGGGAGGGAGAGGCAGGGCGTGGGACCACCTCTGCTGGTGGGGGTTTGCTCTTGTGTCGCAGCCCAGCTGCAGCGAGGGGTTATCCTCTGGAGGAGCTGCTGCCCATTGCAGCGCCTGCAGCAGCAAAGTCAGCAGGAGACGCTCTCAGCTTTCATGCCCTCCCGATACGTCCGCCTGCGGCCCACTCTGCCAGGAGGATCCGTGAAACGGGCTGGGGCATCCCTGGGAGCCACCGCGCGGGGTGGGAACGACACGGGGGGCTGTAAGGAGCAGCTTGCTCTTCTAAAAACACATCAGGTGCTTAGCCATGTGCAGCGTATTGGTGCAGTGTATGTTGTCATATATAGCGTAACAGGAAGTTACAACGGCGTGAGAGGGGATTACACTTTGCCTTTTGGTGTCCATCTGTACTGAAACAGGGAGAGTTTTCCTTGGTCAGAAGAAACAAGCCATCTCAGCTCGCTGCTCCGTTTGATCGGCTGCGTTCCCGCCGTTCGCAGTGGGGGGAATCGGTGCGGATTCGGTGCTGCAGCACTGTGTGGCAACCTGACTTCGATGTGCAGGCGTGTCAGCGGGGTTTAGACGCCGTGAGTTAGGAACGCGAACGAGTCAGCAGTACCGCTGTGCAGGTGTGCTACCACCACCCCCCAGGCCATCTGCCAAACCTAAATCCTAGCAGCTGATATAAAGGTGCAGTTTCAGAACAGACCTGAGTTATTCTTGCAGGGTATTTGGCAAAATCTGGTTTACCTTAACCTAGCTGG
>Ga0181612_100008_pt1 | contig 12412 bp, 13 predicted proteins | sample HoacroProtozoa21_FD_119630 | JGI IMG/M metagenome (GOLD analysis project Ga0181612, IMG submission 119630) | Hoatzin crop microbial communities from Cojedes, Venezuel. Combined Assembly of Gp0051906, Gp0051904, Gp0051908 | reverse complement strand
CCCCTCATCATCTTCGTAGCCCTCCGCTGGAGTCTCTCCAGTAGCTCCTCATCTTTCTTGAACTGGGGAGCCCAGAACTGGACACAGTGCTACAGATGTGGCCTCGCTATGGGCAAAGTAGAGGGGGAGGAGAACCTTTCTAAACCTGCTGGTCATACACTTCTCAAACCACTCTTCCTAAAGCACTCTTCTTAATGCATATATCCAAAATGAACTCTACCTGCACACAATTTTATTCTTAGTTTGGCGTGTTTTTCCCTAATCTCTTTAAACACATTTCCACTCTCTTCTGATATGAGACACGAATAGAAAAATGCACTGCTATCTTGCATTGAGTGTCCACACCCAAGCTAATTGCAATATGGGTCTTATGTAAACAAGCTTTGAGTTTAGAGGAAAGGATAATCTATTTAAAGGTTTTGAGATTCACCTGATATTGTTATTTCCAGGTCTCAATCCTAGCATCTGCAAGATCTGGAGGCCATAACTGATACAAGTCTCTCATCTGCAGATTTATGCTCTGTGGCATAAATCAGAATAGTTCATCGAATTTTATGAAAGGACACTATTTTTTCATTGGCTCAGGGTTTGATTTCTGCTGAACTTGAGTACTTGTAAAGACAAATGTCTTGCGGAAGTGACTCAGGAGAATTATCTAGTGGGAACAAAGATGGTCACTGCACCTTTAAAGACTCAAATGAGATAGTAAATCACTTACATCCTAAATTAGGTACTGAATGCAGGGTTCCAGTGGTGAAAGGGGAATTATGTGACAAAGTCAGTGTCCTGTGCTCTGTGCTGTAGAAAAACTGTCACTTTAAATACAGAAATCTGATTAAATCTGTACTGTCAAAACTGTGGCTTAAGATAGGCAATTGAAATGAAAAATGCAGACTGTTGGTTACAGGTTTGTTTGGTTTTTTTGTTTTTTAAGGAATGGGAAAAAAAAGGTGTAAGGAAAAAGAGTGCTAGAATTTTAGATGTTCACTGGGGACACTATTACTTGGCAACTGATGTGTTGCTTATCTCCTAGAAATAATTATGTATTCAGACCCCCTCGGTTAAATTGGTACATTAAGATTTCTGACTTAGTGTCATAACTGTAAAGCAGAAATCCTGCAAGCTGGTGGCAGGTCTTCCTTTGGGGCTCTGCCCAAATCAAAATCTCTGCAAGTACATATCTGTTGCCAGTGTCACTTAGCATAGCTCTTCCATAGTCAGCAGGGCTATGCTGGTTTTCACCTGTGGAAGACCTGGCCCCAAAAAGATGCTTTCTCACCATTTAGGTCAAATGTAATCCTCTAGGTGTTCAAAAACAAGGGGGAGGACACTGGCTGTTGTGCTGGTGTGAGAATGTGTGTCACTCTCCAGCTGTCGTGTTCTCCTCTGATGCAATGTTCCTTTCAGGGGCTCTTGGACAAGAGCTGGTACTCATACGATGAGTAGGACAGCTTGAACAGAGTCGGCTGGGCAGGCTGAGAAGCTGTCTCTCTGATCACGCCACGTGTATCTGGCACTTGGCTGGAGACAGTTCTAATCATATCACACATACGCAGGGACATGACGCAGAGACTAGTGCTCCTGTTTGACTGAAGGAGTGGGAAACAGGAGCTTTTCTGTTATGTATTCACCCCCCAGCCACTGCAGTGAAAGCAGGGCGAGAGGCTTATGCTGAATGGCTTCTGGCAGCAGAGCTCTTTCATGTCCTGAAACAAGAGGGTACAGAAAAACCAGCCTGAAGAGCAGTAGCTCTGAGGGCCCTAAGGCAGGTTCTGCCAAGTCCCAGTATCAACACCCTGCTGCCTCCTCTTTCTCCCCTGGCCTCACACAGCCATGGAGGCAGACCCTCCTCTCGGCAGCTGCCACGGCAGGAGAGGAGTGTGGGACTGCAACTCCAAGCCTGAAGATGCAAGGCATGTATGTAAGTCTAAGGCATTTTGTATCAGATAGCCATATTTTTGTGCTGTCAGCCAAGGAAAAGGAGGCTGGTTTGAGGAAGAGGTAGGAGTAGTGAAGAACCAGGCGGTCAGGGGCAGGAGGCAGGAAATAGTTCCACTGTAGAAAACATGGCTGGAATGCTGCATGCATTCCCAAACACTCATATCGTGTAAAGTTATTCTTCAGAAGAAAAAGAGTCAAGAAGGTCTGTGATAAGATAAAAGAGGAGAGAAAATTCTGCCTCATACAGGGCAACTGCAAGACTTTGTCTTCTTTAGCCTGAAGGCTGAGAGGAGATATGATATCTTTTTAGAAGTGGATCAGTGGAGAAAACATCAAGGAAGAAGGGCTGAGAATCTGTAAATTGGCTGGGAGTTTAAACTTAACCAACAAAACAGTAAGGTGCCTGCTGTGGGAATAATAGGAACAAAAAAACCTTTTCCTTCTTGGAAATAAGGGCCAGTAAATACACAATGTGATGCCTGTTTTATTAGAGCTCTGGTCTTGAAAACAAAGAAGGCTGCCTAGCTTCCAAATCCTTGTTCCTTTAGAAAGGATCACTGAGAAAAGGTGAGAGGAAACAGACGCATGTTGTGGAACACCATAGCATTTTCTATAAGACATCAATTAATATGAGACTTCTGAAAAATCTCCGGAGCTGGCACAACAAATGACATATTGCAACATTACATAGGTGACGTACCTCTGATAATAACCACAGAAGTTTTGCCTATATGAAGAGCATAGAATCAGGTCTGTCCTGTTCTGTAATTGGGTGGGAGTGGTGTATTTCAACTGTTTAATTTTCTTTGGTTATAGGAGGGACTGCTGGTTGCAGAGATTAACTTATCAGCCACCTGTGCCACAGTGCAGGTTTCCAAGTTGAATAGAAAACCAAGCACACCGGAGCTTAGGGATCACAGAATACTATTTCCCTGGTGCCTACATCTGCAGCAATAATTTGGATTGAGGAATTGGGCTCTGATCTGATGATGCTATGTTCATTCCAAGATATGACAACTTATGAAATATAGCATCACAATAGATAGGAGACATTTGTTTTCTTTTAAAATAATGTAAGGAGTATAATCCATGGAAGATGAGAAAGGACAGCAGGTTGGGCTTTGGCTGGTTTAGTGGCCTTGGGGCCTTAGATTTTAAATGAGTTTTAGGTTTGAGCACTGAAGGTCAGGTGCAGTTTCGGTGTATTTCAGGGTAACTCTACTGAGGTATGGTAGGTTACACCAGCTGAGGATACAGCCCACAATATTTCAGCATTTAAGGCAGGCAGCTCATGCTCACAAGTTAAGGAATTTCTGTATAAAAATTCCATTAGAGATTTCTCTTCATACAAATGCTGCTAATGCCTCTCTATCCACCTGCGTATTTCTGATGAAGGCTGGAATATGCTGGCAGAATAGCACGTAGCTGTTTCACGTCCTCAAAGTGGGTCAGATCCTCTAGTCTTTACTCTTTACAGTTCAGTAAGGATTGCATCTCAGTAAACTGAAGGATTTGAACTCATTTTAATATATTTCTTTTCTCTCTAATTTCCTTCCGTTCACTCATGCTGATCATTACACCAGGATCTCAGACTGGGATTCATTAAACACCATACACAAATATTTTAAAGTCCTTTCACTTTGCCGTGCGTCTTGTAGATTTAAAGATCAGTGTTTTCCTTATTTTAGTGAAGAAAGTGATTCTATGCATTATTCCTTCCACCTTTTATGTATGTCCTCAATGTCAATCTTGTTTTTTTCTTCATCACTTCCGGGTTCTTTCCTTCCAGTGACAAATTTTCACTCAGATAACCCTTCACATTCAGAATGTTATAATTTCATTTATGCCCAGGAGATGCAGAATCTCTTTTTCATTTTGTGAATGACCCAGATGCTACATTTCTATTGTCCCCTTGATTCTGTCTCTGTAAGTGTCCTGACTCATCCCAGCGTATTTGTCAGCAATTTGCCAGCATATGCTTAGGTGGTCACTCTCACTAACCGGCTTTTCTTGTCAGTCTTAGAAATTGTAAGGAAATCCCTCCACATAGGGGAGGATTTAAAACAGCAGAAAGAGGGGAAGGGGTGTGGCCTTCTTTCTCATGCATACTATTTCTTCACACAGGTTCTCTGGGGAGACAGGTCTCCATCTGCAGGGTAAACACGAAAGATCCACTTTCACCTGATGAAAAGGTAACTTATGGTTATACTGCCTTATCTCAGGTGCTGCAGGTGTAACCTACAATTATTTCCCTTTCTCTGCTTGCCACAGAAACACAGGTGCAGTTTTGCAGAGATGAGACTCGGTCATCACTGAAGAAGGAAGGAAGATACCTTCTAACTGGCTTTATCTGGGTTGCCAGAAGTGTGGCACAGTAGTGGGAACTCAAATGATCTGTCTTACCAACACTTAATTACTGCAGTTCCTGCAGTGTCTTGCTGCAGAGGGAATAATATGCTTCACACATGAATAGAGTTGGAGATATTAAGTGCTCAGCATTTGTCATTTAGAGTGTCACTTGACATTCTAAATACGGGAAGATATTGTGGTTATTGCAAGTAGTGGGGTGTTGGCTAAAGAATTGTAATGGTGCCTATTATAATGGAGAAAAAGCAGTGAGCCACTTTTTTCATGCATAAAACAAGTGGGGTGCCTGACGGTTTCCACATTAGACTTCGCTTTTGGAAAAAAAGATCTAGTGAAAAATACTCATGCTGAAATATACAAAGTCCAAAATCTTCTACCTTATATTCAGCTGCTATAACTTCTTCTAATGAGAATCTCTGAAGCGTGAGAATATGTCAAGAGACTTCAATCTTGCACTTAAAAAGATAGCAGAAAACAGCTCCCTCAGAAGAATTCTGGAACGAATCTTAACTCTCAAACAAGTCAGTCTTTACATTTTTCAGTACGTTTGCAATAAATCAAACATTTTCATTTTAAAAATGTAATCAGATAAATCGTGAAGGGAATTCATTTACAAAAAAGCCAAAGTATAAAAAATTACCTGTCTCCTAGCTCTTCACCTTAATATATTCAGTAAGTCAGAAGTCCTTGTATGAATCCAGAAAAGTAAAAAAGGTTATATTTCTTTTAACATTTTGAACAGGAGACATTTTTCCATGGGAGTACCTGCAAGGTTACTACCTCCTGCGGAGCTTCACGTCTCATTTACCAAGGCCTTGAAAAGAAATTAGGAGAAAGAAGTTTTCTGCCACTCCATTTATATGTGTAATGATTTTTATTGTTTTAGCACAATCTTTACATTTACCCATACGTAAAATACTTACAGCACTCTGTCAAGATTTCTTCTTTTGCTGAAGTGAGGTCTAAGCATGGAGCAAGGAACTGCAGGTCACAAGATGTGCACAGAGTAACCCGGAGGACAAAGATGGCAGGTTCAGTCTTATAACTACTGTGAATCCCTGGTATTTGTTGCAGGTCCTCAGATGACACATCTGGTGTCTCTACCAGTAACTCATTATGGATCAACAGGAGGTTGCATCTTCTGAGAATGTGCTTACTGCAGATTTAGGATCCCTTGACAGAAAAGAAAGGGATTTTCAGTGGGCTTCAAATACCTTGATACAGCTTTTCATTGAGACTGAATGTGCCCTGTTCACTGGTTATTTACAGAGAGCAGAAGATATTGCAGATGGTGTGGGTCACAAATTACGTTGGCAACCTCCATGTTTTTTAGTTAGTCAGTAAACCTATGTAATAAACTGATAGGAATCTGTTTAAAAAAATAAAAATTCTTAGGGGAGAGCTGGCTGAACACTGAGGGTTTGCAAACATTTTGAATTTAGAACAGAAACCAGAAACAGTTTTGAAAACAGACCTCTGAAACTTACTCTCGAAAGTGTGGAGGAAATTTTGATGGGGACCTGACAGCCTCTACTTCTTTCTATTTCAAATGTAGCTATTCTAGTTATAGGAGAGATTCTGTTTTTACAGCTATGTAAAATATGGGAGTTGCAGCCAGTATCAAACCTGCAACCAATTTGTATTGTGGTATCTTCTCTGAATTATATATCGACAGCTACAGAGTACTTACAGAAATGACAACATTCAAGAAACCTTGAAGAAGATGATGTGCAGAGAAATCAAAATGACTGACCTGAAATTAGATCCAAAATTAAAATATCTCAACCCTTCTTAACTGGTTCTATCAATCTTAAGCTGATATATTCTAATATCAGATACTTGACTTCTAAACTTCATTTATTATTAGGCTCCATTTAAGTAATATCCTCTACTTTAGGACACTCTTAAAGATATATTCATGTTTAAAGAAAGATGTGATTGTGTTGAACTTCAGTTTAAACAAATCTCAGAAATAAAGCTAACCCCCCCAAAAAGAAAGGAAAAAAGCAAAAAAAAAAAAAAAAAGAGAAAGAAAGAAAGGAGTGTTTTTTAACAAAAAGGGTATATATAATACCTATGTGACAATATCACTTTTTCCTTCCTTTCTTATAGAATCTGCTGAGTTGAACTGTGGAAATGAATAGTCAAGAATACCACCCTTGTGCCAGTACTCAAAGAATTATAGGGCTTAGGTGATCTTGTGATTAGTTTGTTTACGCCAAGTGGAAGGAATAAAATTCTACTTGAAAAATGCAAACCTTTGGCGACAGGAGTGGAGATCTGCTCAACTCTGTTCTTATTTTCTAAGGGGCAAAAACTGTGGCTAAGAATAGAGATTGGAATCGCTAAGGACTCATTTGGCATTCTAAGATATTGCCACAAGTCTCTAGGATGATTGATGCTATTTATTGGATAAATAACAAATTGAATGAAAATACAATAACATGAATTTTATGAAGTAAAGCAATTTCACTTAGTTATTGGACCAAAGAGAGAAAGAATTACTCTGTATAATAGGAATACCTGTAGGTATATCATCTAACTTGTAGGAGATTCCAAAACTAAATCTTTACCCTAAATCGGTCAAATTAGAAACCTGAACTTTTGTTTCTGATATTTAATATAGTATACAGATGGATCTGGAGGGCAGAAAGCAAAATCTGTCTCAGACTTTTTCAAAAAAAAGGATAAACCAGTACAATCTACACTGGATCTCAGAGTACTTTATAATCTTCCTCATAATTTTTTAGTAATTTGTACTATTTTTCAGCCAATTCTAACTTTCATAGTAATTAGCAAACAGCCCATTGTGATTGAACAGCCCTGAATTTTATTAATAACACAGTCACCATTTTATTCACATGTCCGCAAGTTTCTCCACACCCATATGTTCCCGCTCCGCCACCCACGGCTACGTTGCCTCTTCAGACAAAATGAACAAAATATCAATAGCGAATTAATTAAGTTATTTACTTTTACTATTATTTACATCAGATGTGAAAGGGCTCCAAATTTCATGAAGGACAATATGCAATTTCATGGTATTCTGCTTGGATACCTTCAACAGGCTTGAAGAAATGCACAAACAACAATCACTTTGATAACAGTAATGATTTCAAGTCTAGCGAAACAAATAAAGGTTTGTGGTTTTCTAACCAATATATTTATTCCATAATGAACAATCTAACATGAACATGTGATTATAGGGCACTCTCTGTTCATTACCAATTGTATGGTCCTTGAAACCATAGTACTATGAGGAAATAAATGCCTTCCACTGGAGCCAAATGCTGCCTTTGTGCATCTTTGATCCCGATTCAAAATGTGATGCTATTTGTATTAGTGTTGTAGAAGGACTGGAGCAAAGAGGGGTGAATACAGAAGAAGAACATTCACAAAAAAATGCAGTCCTACAAAAACTGAAAAAAATAAAAACCACCAACCTGAATCACTTTGATGATATTAGGAACCTTTTTAAGATATTCTCTAAAAACATCTCTTTGCAAAAATGGTGTGGAAAGCAAAGTTCTTGTATGTACTCACTGATGTAGGGGTCTGAGAAGTCACACAGAAGTGAGGGTATAATTCATCCCATTCTTATAGTGGGGTAGCTGTCCTTTAGCACAGATTATAGCCTGAAAGAAAAATGCAACAGAACATGCAATGGTATTAGTAGAAGACACATTTTTTCCATCACATCCTGAAAGAACAATAATTAGCAATCAATAAGCACGTGCCATACATTCAGTAAAAAATGTTCAAAATGGTGCTTGAAATGGTCTTCTAAACTCAACAAAAGTATAATAGTTTAAATGACAACAAAGAATTTTCAATCTTGAATTATCAAATATATTTGTCTGCTTGTCTTTGCACTACTGACCTCTTGTACTGAACAGTTGCAGATCAGTAACATGAACAAAAAATTTTTGGCAGCATTCAGAAGAATTTTGGTTCCACTGTGCATGTGCAGTGCAAATTGAACACTGCAGATGAATATAAACCTATTTAAGAACTTACAGACAATAAATACATGCCAAATAATACAATAATCTATTTTACTTATTGTAAAGAATTAATGAAAAAATACTGCTTTCATTACATCTTATGAAAATGACTAATGCACTATTTCCTTTTCTGTTATTTGGACAACATTTTTTTCCATGATTCAGGAAGCTGAAGAACGCTCACAGACTATGTATGAGCAAAAAGCCACATGTCTTTTTGCAGGAATAGATACAAAATAGTGTCTTGCTTAGCACGTCTGACCTTTTTGTGTCTGGATATGACTTTTCTGTGAGGGTCTACTGGGTGGTCAGGTTAACTTGGAATCTATATTATTTATTCTGGTATAGGAGCTAAGAAATGCATGTAGGGCTAACTCTGTGCAAGAACTTTGCTATCTCCTACCTCAGCTTTACCATCAGAGAATCTACCCGTGAGGTAGAATGTCTCATACCTACAACCCTCAGTCCAAAGTTGAATGAAAGCTGAGCAAAGGCTTTGGAGAGACCTGTTTCCAGCTCAAGCACCTCCAATGCCAGCCACACTACGTTGGGCAGATCATGGTCGCATTGTACATTTCACCTTCCTATCTCTGCTTCCTTTTCGTATATCTGGAGGTCTTCCCATCAGCACAGCTCAGAGGAGTGTGGAGCACTCCTGCAGAGGCTGTGAAGTGTCTGATATCACCAGGTGCAGGCTTTGTGTCTGTCCTGCTCTGAACAAAGCCTTACCTTGTGTGGGTTTCTCACAATGGGCATCACTGTCAAACTACACCACTGTTGGACTCATTAGAAATGCCGTACACAACAACTGCCCAGCTGCAGGATCCTGCTGGGACAATCACAGCCAGCAGCAGGGAGTGAACAGAGTAAGAGTTATGCTTCCCACATACTCTCCCAGTATCCATGACTTGCTGCTCAAAGATGACCCGAGTTAGGGGTGGTGTCTTTGGCTACATCAGTACTTGTTAACAGTTGCAGAGTTCGCATGCCGGGTGACAGCACTCAGAATCATAGAATCATAGAATCATTAAGGTTGGAAGAGACCTCTAAGCCCTTCAAGTCCAACCGTCAACCTAACACCACCGTGCCTGCTAAACTGTGTCCCAAAGTGCGATATCTACACGTTTTTTGAACACCTCCAGGGATGATGACTCTACCACTTCCCTGGGCAGGCTGTTCCAATGCCTGACCACTCTTTCAGGAAAGACTTTTTTCCTAATATCCAATCTAAACCTCCCCTGATGCAACTTGAGGTCATTTCCTATCGTCCTATTGCTAGTCACTTGGGAGAGACCAATACCCACCTCTGAGACCAACACTCACCTCAAGAGACCAACACCCACCGTAAAGCACTTGTCCATAAAGCTGTACTTTCTTTCCTTCCTGATGCAGAGAGCAGCTTCCAAGCTGTTTATTGGCAACACATCTTCTCCATGTCAGTTCTTGCACTATGCCCAGGCATTGCCTGAGGCAGTGCTAGTTTTCTCACTCCTAAGCTGTGCTGGGGACCAAGTTAACAACTCAGCAGTGTGGGCTGTCTCATGCTAATACTCAGACCTGAGCTCTGTCTCACACTTTGGTTTACTACTGTAGGCAAAGACATAGTGTTTAATAGCCCACAAATAGATTTGTCTTCCTGGTATTTGTCTAAATGCACTTTGAACACATGTAAATTAGTAACTTCCAGAATAGATGGGAGTTTTACAGTCAATTTCAGTGAGAAAAGAGTGAAACCAATGCCGAGTGTCTTCAAATCCCATCATTTGTCTTCTTGAAGTGTTAAAGAACTCAAGCTCTGTACTGCATATTGTTTAGCAGGGCTTTTATCATCCATGTAAGAGAAACAAACAATACCTGATAATACTGTGTTAGTTAATAACTCACTACTCATATATATGGTAAACCAAATTTTTTAAAAATAGAAGCCCTACATTGCTATGAAAAGGCTATGTAAACATGTTTAGATTTTTCCTAATTATAGGAGATGTTAGTGTGTTAATTTGTTGCATGCCATCAGCAGACTGATGTCTTATTGGAAAATGTTTAAATTCATACGGCAAGTGATAATTAACAGATAATCATATAACCATTAAGCAGATTGGCTTAGATTTTAACGCATTTTGCTATATCATTTACCATATTTTACACTAAATGAATAGTTATGTAATATTTTAAAAATGCCAGCTACAATCTGAAATCTGTTAAATAATTACATAAATATTATCTCTTAATTATTTCAATTAAATAAAGCATGAAAAATGCCATTTCATGAATTAGTACCATGGATTTAATTTTTTCTAATATGTTTGCCCCCCTCAGCAAAATAATTTAGTTAAAGCATTAGTGTTCTAAAATGTGAGGCTGCCTTTGTTGTGACAGCTGCCACATTAGTGTAACAGTACAAGAAAGAACTTAAACATGTGTTCAAATATTTGAGCAGTCCCAGCAAAATAAATAGCATATCTTTGTGCCTAAAGATAAGTTGGGGCTCAAGTGCTTTGCTTCATCTCAGCCTATAGACTGACAATTCAGTTAAAATTGTTTACATCAGAAAACCCAAAGGTCTGGTGTCTCGACACTAGCTGAGGAAGGTGTGCTTGAAGAAAGCTCTTACAGGCAATACACATTTAGAATAGTCTTCTAGCTTCCACCAGCTCATAACCAAGCAAATTCCTCAACAAGAGATGGTGTCTTTGCAATAAATTGTAACTGATGGGTTTTTGTTCTATTGACTTATCTGGTCCTTTTTGGAACTTCCACAAACTTTTACCTTCACTTAACAAAAGAAAAAGAAGGAGGAGAATGATACCCATTTTGCATTCTTAAAAACACCATAGTCTTGAAGGCATTAACCAAGTTGTAAAATGTTGGGTGTTACATTGTATTCAAAAGATTACATCCGAAAGTAGTAAGAGCAAAATTACACACCAGAAGGAATACTAGGTTACGAGCTTATAATGTCCTTATTTTTCAGCAGTACTCTTTTTATTTCTCTCTAGTTTCCCTACTCTCCTTCTCCCAACCACATTCTCTTTTTCACCTCTATTTCAACATCTTGCTGTCCCCATCCTCCATCTTTTCCTTCTATGGATTATTCAGCCACATTTAAGATTTTTTCATTGTTGCTGATCTCTCCTTCTCTTGCTTCCTTGCACTCCAAATAGTTTCTAGTTTTGGTTAAAACACTTCCTTGAAATAGAATTGCTAATGCCTTAGCTGTACCTTTAAGTTGTATTTTTCACATTGAACACCTCAGGTAATGAGGAACTTAAGACTGAAAGTTCTGACTGTTCTTAATTTCAGTTAATATCCATGATGAGTAGTTTCATACATGTATGATCCTTTTTGAGTTTAAAGACCCTTTTCAAGGTCAGCATGACAGAAATTACGATGAAGTTTCACTGCTGTAGATCAAGGGAGCTATCTGCATCATGATTCCCATAAAAGGTATGGTTCATTGTGAAGTCTGGAATCATCTGTCAGGCAGAAGACCTGAAAACATTGAAAAGGAGAAATGACAGGGCCTCTCTGGACAACCCTTGAACACCCAGATACTGAAAAAGGGTGCTGAAACTGGTTAGCAAGTAAGCTTTCACTGTGTTCTCAGCAAGAGGAATGAATGCACAACGAGCAGAAGGTCAAAGGGTATTTTTATGGGTCCTACTAATGACAGATGGATTTGACAGATGGACCACTTGTTGGATGAGGAATTGGCTCGATGGATGCACTCAAGGAGTTGCAGTCAATGGCTCAATGTCCAGGTGGAGACCAGCGACGAGTGGTGTGCCTCAGGGGTGTGTACTGGGGCCAGTGCTACTTAATATCTTTGTCAGAGGCATGGACAGTGGGACTGAGTGCACCCTCAGCAAGTTTGTCGACGACACCAGGCTGAGTGGTGTGGTTGACACACTGGAGGGAAGGGATGCCATTCAGAGGGACCTTGACAGGCTGGAGAGGTGGGCCTGCGTGAACGGCATGAAGTTCAACAAGGCCAAGTGCAAGGTCCTGCACGTGGGTCGGGGCAATTCCAAACACAAGTATAGGCTGGGCAGAGAGTGACTCAAGAGGAGCCCTGATGAGAAGGATTTGTGGGTACTGGT
>Ga0181612_167636_pt1 | contig 12413 bp, 8 predicted proteins | sample HoacroProtozoa21_FD_119630 | JGI IMG/M metagenome (GOLD analysis project Ga0181612, IMG submission 119630) | Hoatzin crop microbial communities from Cojedes, Venezuel. Combined Assembly of Gp0051906, Gp0051904, Gp0051908 | reverse complement strand
TGTGGATCTAATTCATCTGTTACTAGACTGTTAACAATCTCATATTAATTTTGGTAGGAAGAATCTTTCACTGACGAGTTGCTCTAGAGCTGTGCATTAGGAGATGTCTTGAATTCTTTGCACTGTAGCACTGGTCACTGTCAACAGCAAGATGTTTTCTGGTTTTCTTCCCAATGGTGTGGCTTGATCTGACCAGTTTCACTGACTGGATTCTCACAGGTGTCTGGTCATAAGGGAGCAAAGAAGATTGCAGCTCTGTTGGAAGCTAGAGGAGTGAAACTCTCCTTCTTGCTAGATGAGGGGAGCGCAGTACTAGATGGCATCATTGCAGGAGTGGAGAAGCCAGTAGCTGTGTAAGTAAGAGAGAACACAGTTGACCATGATGAGTGATCCATTTTCAGTAATTAATTTGTGAGAAGTGACCTTGCTAATGTCAATGAAATATGTTTTCAAGGCATGTGGCGGTGTTCATGTTGCTAAAGCTACAGCAGTGGCACAAAGTGCAAGCAAAGGACCTTCAGCATTTGCTTGCTGTCCACTACAGCTATGCTGACAGAAGCAGAATGTTCCACTTAATGAGGGCAAGCATGTTAATTGCAAGCTGTAGAGTCTGCTCTGGAGAAGCAGCCGAGATGTCGGTTCTCCAAACATTTAAAGATTGTGTTAAGGATTTGTTGTTGCTGCTTCTTTGGTGTTTTTTATGATACTAAAAATAGGCAGAGTACTTCTTTTTGCCTATAGTCTGTGCATGTGTGTTTGGAGTCACATTAATCATTTATTTCTTTATCATTGACCAGAATTGCTATCACAGAAAAGGGTTCGATAACACTGAACTTCACAGTGGAACAAGAGCCGGGACATTCATCCTTTCCTCCTAAGGAGACAAGTATTGGCATTCTTGCAGCAGCGATGTCCAGGTGAGAGCTTCTCTGTCAGGTAACATTGAAGAGAGTCGAGCAAATTCCGAACTCACTGCTATGTGACTTTCTTTTTTAATATTTGCATTTAGAGTATTTTGCAAATTCCTGAGACATATTTGAAATTGAACTTTGTAGGTCACTTTGAAGGGCAGAAATGCAATCTGCAGTCAAGGGACAATTGCCAGAAGTCTGGAGTGTCTTTTCACTTCAGCTGTTCCTAGTGTCAGTTGATTCTTTAAAACCAAGACAATTGATGCCTCGTGATATCTATCATAATTTACTCTGTAGGGATAGATATCGCTTTGGGCTGCAGAATTTCTCTGGAATTTATCGTTGCACATACCTGCTACCTCTAGCTGGTAATTATCCAAGCCAATAAATGTGGTGTAAAGTCAGAATGTGACTGGGTAACTCATCTCATTCTGTGTCTGTGTGGATACCAAATTGGCCAATAAATACTTATTTTAGAAAAACTTTATATGTCCAGATATGGTGGAATTTGATATTTTTCTAGATTTCCAGGTATTCATTATAAGAGTCAGGCTTCTGGATTTTTTCAGCTGTTCTTGAAAGTCTTTGCATGTGACTGGAATGCTCAGAAATCTGGCGTGGAGGTGTGCTCGCAGATTTACTTACCAGGAGAGGACAGTGTGATTGTATCTCAAATACATGGATACATTTCACAAATCAAATTCCTATCAACCTGCTGGAGCAATAATAGCCAGAGATTTTTTTTTACATTTCAAACGTTGATTTGCTTTGCCGTAGACTGGAGCAGAATCCCTTGCGCAATCTGTTTGGCCATGGGCCAGAACTCATGACTATGGAGTACCTTGCATCAGAGGTGAGAAAAGAACTATCATATCATTCTCAGATTTTCACAGTAATAAGTGAAGAGTAACCTAGCATATGAACTTAGAACATAGTTGCATAGTTCCTGGAAAGGAGAAGGCCTAAGCTGGCCTTTCTCCCATGTGGTTGCTTCTGCTGTAATTGTTTCAGCTGTAGCCAGGTGACTCCACTGCCTTGAAAACTAGAAATTTTCTCATTCGTGGTTTTGTTTTTTCCACTTAGTTCAGGTTTCCTCTCAATCTCATCATGAGCAATCTGTGGCTGTTTTCACCTGTTGTCAGCAGGTAAGAAAATATGTCCTTGATGAACATTGCCAGCCTGTCACCCTTAAAAGATGAAGACCACTAGCCATTTCTGTTCTTCCCAGGAAACCGGTTATACCATTTCATAGTTCAGACAGTGTCAGTGCTTTAGCGTTAATAACCACTTTGTTAATTGAATACGCCTCATTCAGCTTATTGCCTGTGTGATTGTGGTGCTTATGTTTTATGGCTATTAAATTTCTTTGAAAATTTTTTTTCTTTACTTTTTTGTAAGGGTTCTCTCCTGGAAACCTTCCACCAATGCCTTGATTCGAACTACAACAGCAGTCACGATGTTCAATGCAGGAATCAAGGTAGTTTCACTTTTATTTTTCTCCATGAAGTGTGACGAGACCATTAGGACATTTGGTTTCCACCTGTTTTTATATCCAATTATAAAATCAGTACTGGACCTGGTGTTAGACCCTGTGTGGTGTCACCACCAGTCTCATTTTTACTTTAGATGTGGCTTGGATTTAGCTACATTTGAAAATTACATCTGATCTCTGTCACAAAAAGACCTCTGTAAACCCCTGTTAAGATTGTTTACATTTTAGGATGGACAAGAAAGAGTGTTTTCTATGTAATAATACAAAGTGTTGGTGACAGTATTTGAAACTGTCACATCCATAAATGCTTCCCTAGCCCAGGCGGGATCTTGTGTTTGTGAGCACGGGGCTGGCGTTTACCTTCGGGTAGGGTTAGTGTGCACCTTGGACGGAGAGATAACAGGTTCTGACTGCTGCAGCCAGGTCTTGCCCTGATAAGGAGGTGTAGCCATCCAAAAGTACTGTAGCCCTGGAAAATAAACAGGCTATTTGGTGTGTCCCTGAAAAAATCTGTTACTGAAAAGCATCACTGGACAAGAAAACAAGGTACAGTGGCTGAACAGTGACACTGAGTGGCCAGGAGAGAAGTGGCACCCTAGTTTCTTGTTTTTTTTCTAAAGGTTATACCTTTTTTGTTTAACAAAATTATAAGTATTCGTTCTGAAGAGTTATGTGTCTTCAGTAACATCGTTTGTTAAGCAATTTACATGTCTCATACTTGGAGAAAAGTAATACAACAATTAGGTAAAAATACTGCTTAGAAAAACGAACACAAACTTCAGAATTTCACAATATGAAGTTTCTGAAGGAAGTGGGCGTATCTCGGGAGGAAAACTTCTATGTAGCAGCTAACTTCATTTTGGTTGAATCGATGAATATCTGTTTGTGTGGTTATCTGCACTAGAGGTGAGATTTACAGTGTTTTAACACAGAGTACAGAAAGAGATATGACATTCATGGTACTGGAACCAGAGTGAAGCATAAGTCTGAGGCCTGGAGTTGTATGAGCAGTTTCTCAGTTTGCAGTTGACATTTTAATCTGTTTCTGTTTTTGTTTGGGTCTTTGTTTTTTCTAGATAAATGTCATCCCATCTTCTGCAAAAGCCACCGTGAACTTCCGGATCCACTCGGCAGAGAAGGCCGCGGAGGTACTGGCTGTACCCCAGCTGCGGGGCTGTTCTCCATCCCTTTTCGAGCAGAGCAGCACTTGGCCATTTGTGGCAGCAGATCTGTTCTATAAGAACACTCTTTTCATCTCTTCCTGTGTTCATACAAGCAGTGAAGGGAAAGATTTGGAAATTGGAGGCTGTCAGAAACGCAGCTTATCAAATGTCTTTTCTCATCATCTGAGATAGTAAACAACATACTTTGCAACCTATGGCTTCTGAATGTGGAGCAGAGCAGGAGGCAGGCCAAACTCGGAAGCGTGCCTTGCAGTTATGTCGAGCAGCTTTCAGAAGTCTTTTTGTACCAAAGATCACATGGATCATACGTGATTGTGGAATGGAAGTGTTAAGGTTTGTGACCTGTGAGAATATGGGAGTCTTGCACACCTCAGTAGGTGTGGCATGCCTGTCCAGCCAAGGACAGCTGTGAAACATGGTCAGTAAATAGTATCTTCCCTTCCCAAACCCCTGATGAAAATTTACCTTTCTGGAAGTTTTTTCTGGATTGCTTGCTTGGATGACCCAGCTACCAAGTAGCAGCAGGCTGACCGCCTGCCTTTCAGGACTGAAGCAGTTCAGGAATACTTTGAAACAGTGATGGGCATCTGATTGCACTAGCGGAAAAAAATCCACATTTAAGTATCAGCCATCCGCTGAGTAAGAGAAAGAGAGATTGCCACACGTTTCAGTCCTAACTATGCATCTGTATTTGAAGCCACAATTGGCAGTTCACAGACAAACGTTTTCTGGGAAGTGGAACATTTGCTGACATCCAGAAGGGATGGTCTCTGATTTCTTCTGCTTATTTCATCTCTGTGGTTTACCCATAGGTGCTAGACATAGTTAGAAAGACTATTGCTGATGACAGAGTGAAGATTGATGTTGTAGACGCCTTTGACCCGCTCCCCATCAGTCCGTGGGATGATCAGACATTTGGAGTCCATATTTTTCAAAGAACTGTTCTGGATACTTTCCCAGATGTTGACAGTGTAGTCCCAGGTAACAGCAAGCACGTGATGATTATTGTTTCCTCTCCAGCTTCCACCCTGCTTTTCTCTCCCCCATCCTCCCATATTGACTTGTTTCCATTTTCTGTGTATTTCTCCACCCCAGCTGTTAACTGCTGGAAACAGCTGTTTTTTCCTCTTTTTATTTGGTTCCCTCTTTATGTTTTAAAAGTTTTAATGTTATTTTTTAGTGGTGGAAGTAAAAAGGCAAACAGGAAACTGACAGAAACAATGAGTCTTTAATTTGACTCTGTACATACAAAGGAATCTCTTCAGGGAAGAAAGGAATTGTGAGGGAGAGTAAGAGGTCTTCTTGCTGTAGCTCTTCTTTTATTGTTTTCATAGCTGGCAAAGCCATTCTTGCTTTTCTGTATTGTTCCTTATGATCCCAGCCCCTTCCCTTTCTCGCAGCTCCTTCCTAGTTCTGTACTGTATGTGGACTGCAGTTTGAAGCTTAAGCTTTTGTGGAGGCTGAGTATCATGGCTGTCGTACAATTATTGAATTGCATGTTCAGTTTCTTCTGTTCATGAAGGAGAGCATATTCTTCTTCCAGGAGGTACCGAAAAATCATTTCCAATGATTCTGCTTTTGGTGTAGCTAGAAGTCGTATAGAACTCTTCTATCAGTTGCCTTGCCTTTCTTCTGGGAAAAGCGTGGGTCGTTAAATCGCTGCTGTCATGCAGAGTAAACCTGAGGTTTGTTTTCCAGGCACGTGTCTTGGAAACACGGACAGCAGGCATTTCACTAACGTCACAAATGCCATTTACCGATTTAACCCACTGCTCCTGAGATCAGATGATCTTCCCAGGTACCGTATTCTGTCTGCATGTGGGCAGCTGTTTGGGGTGGGGACTAGTGAAAGAGAAAATCGATACGTGTTAGGCAGAAGAAGGAAACCCAACCTTGTATACCTTGGCATGGTGATGTTGTGGCCTCACATTCTGTTAGGCCACCCATTTCCTGCAGATTTGGGTGCTGCTCAAATCAGGGATGGTAATTACACTGGGAGAGTGTTAGTCCTTACTCTTCTCTACTTCAAACGCAGAGAAGACCTCATTTAGGTGTCCCATTCGGTAGTACAGCAACGCTGTGAAGCTGACTGGATCCATGACAATGCAGCAGTGTGGAAGGTGGTGTTCTGGTAGTTGGCCTTGTTTAAGAGATTGACCTGTATGTCTGAACACATGCCACTTGGAATTTATTTGTTCCTTAAAGTTGGAAGTTAGGTTTCCTGGAGTAAAGTGATAACAAAGAACATCATCATGCAAGGGATTGTTTATTTAGCGTGTACTAGATTTGTCATTTTATTGAGGTGCAGATGATACAGGAGTAGAGTGTTCTCACAGCTGTACAGGACAGTGACATAAATGGCAAGAAATGGGCAAAGAGCTGGAATAGTGGGGTTTTTTCTTTTCCACATACACCATCGACTTAGTTACTGTGCTCTGAGCCTTAGAATCAGTATATTTGACTGGCCTGCGGAACAGACATTGCAGTTACAGTGCAGTATTTGATGTATATCACTGTATTTTTTTTTTGTGCATTGCTTTATGAAGTAGACAGACAAGTGAGGTGCTGGGTATATGCATGTGAGTCACAAACGCACACTGGAATGAAGAATGCTTTTCTTTTTCTTCCAGGATTCATGGGTTGAATGAGAGAATCTCAGTTGAGAATTACGAGAAGCAGGTCGAGTTCCTCTTTCAGCTGATTAAGAACTGTGATACTGACAAGCTTCCAGAGCCTCACGCAAACTCCCACGAGCTGTGAGAAGCACACCTGAGAAGAGCAGCTACTAAGGTGGACTCTGGGATGGCAGGGGTCTGGGCCATAAGATGCAGTTGTGCGTTTCGTATTGAGCTGTGTCTGGAATTTGGTTTTTGCATATTGTGGTTTACACACAGGTGGAAGAACGGCTGGTTGCTGCTTTAGGCAAATGTACAGTTTGCCAGAAAGTGATAAGAACTCGGACAAAGCACAAGTGACCCTGATTTCTGTTCCTCCCTGGTCTGCCGTGCAGCCATTGATCTGACAGCATTAATTTTTTCAGCGCTTTCTTTAAGCCCCTGAAAGTGGTCGTTACTTAAAAATCTAAGTTATAATCAGCAGTCACTCACCTATCAGTAAAAGAGGTGGATCCTCCTATGTGTGCTTTTGACAAACTCATTTTATACAGTTAATTGGTTTTTCACAGAAGAAGTGTCTGTCAAAAGCTCACGCGAGTTGTTTGTGACATGGTGTAGGTTTCAGGTAACTGGCAGAGTTGCACTGAGAGTTTGTTGCACTGCTGCTTGGCGTGGGCTCTTCCCCGAGGAGGTGCTCTCAACCAGCATCGATGGCACTCTCAGCCAGTGTCAGTGTTAACTTGGTACTGCTGAGTTCTCCCACGCATGCACTGATTTCTGACTCTATTTTGAAATACTGAGCTCTAGAAGTTCTGGCTTGGTTGTTTTAACTGACATTGCCCTGATCTTAGACCTGCTGAAAACTTCTCTTCCTGTCTTTTCACTGACTTTTTCTTTTCGCTCTTTGGTATGGCCCAGGATGTGTCGTGCAGCTGGGTGTCACAATAAGGAATTGCAGTTTTAAAAAAGGAACTAAATCAATATTGTCTGCTCGTACATATTCTCTTTTCACTGAATCAGTTTCTGTAGAGTATGTTTCTCTTTTGTTCCCCTGAGAACTGGATTGTGAAAGATGGTGAAGCCCTTCAGTTTCTTCCAGTTCAGTGGGAGCAGAGTCTCTGTGCCGTCCCTGCCTATGCAAGCAGTTTTCACTGCGCTGCAGAACTTCTGTTGATTCAGCTCTTTGGGAATCCTGGTGTGGATGGGTCATTGATGTTGACTCTGTTCCACCTTGTACTAGCATGCCTAGCTTTGTTAGCACTAAAGGGTTAAGCATTCTTTTGGCCTTGATAGTCTCTTTAGTTGGAGTTACTATTATTAATTAAAGAAAGAATGAAGAACCAGATGTTAGCCAAAGTGAAGACTGGGTGAAAACTGCTTTGTTGTGCTGACTTTCAGACTCTGTGCTGTAGGTACTAGAGCAACTCCCCCTGTTGCACTGTTGCAGAGGTGTGTGACTTTTTCAGAGTTTGAGTTACACACTGGCATGGGTGGTTGTTCTGCTCTAAATTCATACTGTAAAATGTGCTGGAATGTACAGGAAATACCCTGAAAAACAGTGATGGAACTGTAATTCCTATTCTTTCTGTTCACCATTCTCTATTTATTTGCAGTTTGATCTTATCAGTATGGCCAATGGGCTCAACCTGTATCAATCGACCTAATAATTCAAACCAGATAGGCATTTTCATCTAATAAAAAAAGGAATGCAGGTTCTTTTCTGATTATTATTTAGTCTTTTTATGTAACTGTATAATTGTTCTAGTGTAGAATCAGGTGTGGAAATGACTTCAGTGCAAGTTACAAAGTTTCCATCAAAACAAATCCACATATTTTCCATCCTGCTTTAATCTTTACACCCTCCCTGGTGCTCCGCTTTCTGTACAAAATTAGCTAACCCTGTTTATGCATTATTTGGTAGTAAATAGCTTGCATCTTTTACGGTTTATTGCATTTTGTCTGTGTGCTGTAAAGTCATTAATTTGTTTATCCACATGCCTGTGGCTCTTTTGTGGAGGTGTCATTCCTCTTGCAAACTCCCGTTGCAGACACAGCAAAAGTGATGTGTCAGGGTACAGCACAGAATAAAATACGTCCCCGGGAGTGGGAGGTGGAAGACTGTTTTTAGTTGTTTTTTTTTTCTTTGCCAAGTCTCTATAAAGACGACTAAGTCTAAAGCCTTGACTTTGGCAGCATGGGGCCAATATGATTTAACATCTTCATTAATGACCTGGGTGATGGGACAGTGCGTCCTCAGCGAGTTTGCAGATGATGCCAAACTGTGAGGAATGGTTGACTCACCCGATGGTTGTGCTGCCATTCAGAGGGACCTCAACAGGCTGGAGAAATGGGAAGACAGGACCCTCATGAGATTCAGCAAAGGGAAATGCATAACCCCGTGCTGGGGACTGGCTGGCTGGAAAGCAGCTTCACAGGGAAGGATGTAGGGGTGCTGCTGGACAGGTTGAACATGAGCCAGTAGTGTGCCCTGGAGGCAGAGGAGGCCAACAGCATCCTGGGAGTAAAGATTAGATGACGTCCCGAGGTCCCTTCCAATCTCAACCATTCTGTGATTCTGTTGTAGGGTACAGATTGTGAAAATCATGACTTAGGTCATGCTGTTGTGCAGTGAAGGCTGCGTAGTGGTGTGGACGGAGGGATTCGTTGCCTATGGTAGTAGCAAATGGGTCCTAAAGACATAAAGCATCCTTTACATTTTGTAATCTCCTGTCCCCAACCAAAAATCACTCATCTCTGTTTTGGTGAGGATTGTTTCTTTAAAGGACATTCATCTGGAGATTCTTTTTGCTGCTGAAGGAGAAGTGAAGGGCAAACAGCTCTGGAAAAGCAGAGTTGCTTTTGGCAGGTACTGTGCAAGTGTGTGCCATGAGGTATCGCTAATGCAGCTTGTCGCAGAGCCTCATTAAGTGCTGCTCATCAGCCGCTGCTGAAATCATGCAGTGCCTCTGCATTGAGTAAATGTTCAACAGAGCTTTACTGCAACCTGAAGCCGCTAAACTGAGGTGCTTGAAACAGACCTATCTTGCAGGATCCAATGGTGAAAAAGCACATTACCCACCTCTGCCCATTTTTCTCCGGTCGCTTCTGATAATTGTCTGTGCTTTTTTCCATGCAGCAGCTTCGTATTCTAAAGTCTCCTGGTTTTATCAGATTAGCTGCCTTGTCGTGCTTATCTGGCACAATTCGGAAGGGTCGCTCAATGGTTTGGTATCTGCACACCTCTCCTGAAAGAACAGCTTGCTTTCCACCCTATTTCGTTGCTCCCATGATACGTTTTCAGAGAATGTCTCTCGTCTTGAGTAGTATTTGAAATCAAATCATAGTGTCATCATGTAAATAATAGCATAAGGATGATGTGCTGGCTTTTTCTGCTGAGATCGTATACAGCTTTGCATTGTGTGAGTAGTCACTTGATAATGCCAGGCACATCATGAAAACAGAGTAATAGCTCTGTGAGCTATTCTGTTTTCTTTTTTGTAATGAGTCACTGTGCTTTGAGCATGTAGAGCAATTACATCTGATTCACCAGAGAAGCAGCCTGATTTTCTGCTCTGAAGACACCTAACTTGGTGTCATACCTAATGGGGTGTTGGATGCTATTTGTATTAGTCCGATTGCAGTGCATTAACATGTTCCTGTGTTATATCCATAGCAACTTCCTTTTTTTCCGCTTCTTCGTAGCCAAGTCTACAAACCTGCCGTTCTTCCGACAACAGTTATTCGAAGTAACATGTCTGCAGTTGTCTGGCCATAGCAGCTTGCTAGCTAGCAGACCAGCTGATTTAGGGTCGTTTGGACCTGCCACATGATGGAGAAAAGGTCACGTTCCACACCTGCATTTTCTAAAGAAAGCTCTGTTGCTGGCCTCTGTTTAAAAGGACTTGGTTTATTTTCAGCTGCGAGTGACTATGCAGAGTTCAGGCCCAGAGCTGGAGGAGAATGCAGGAACAAGATGTTTACAAAGTTGTTTCCTCCAGCCTTGCATTTGACAGTTGCATTCTTGGGTCCTCCTTTGCCATTTGGCTTGGTATTTCATGCAGCTGCTGAAATCCATTTTCTCAAGCGAGGAAGCTTTCACAGCACCCGCTCCGCTCAACCCCTTCCACCGAGCCCTGCTTTTGCCAATGCCATAGAGCAAGACATCCACTGAGGAATCTGGAGGCCGCTCAGCCATGGCCTGCAGTGTCCTTTGCCATTATAGAGAAGCAGTCTCCACCTCCAGCTCAGCCTCTGACCCTTAGTCCTGACCTTCAAGAGTCTTCATTACTGCCTGCTGCTGCCAGGTTGAACCCCGCATGAATTCTTGCCAGTGTGCTCAGTCCTCATCCGCAGCTGCCCTGCAGAGCTTGCTGGCACTCTGAAACTGTTACAGACAGGTTTGTCATTTTAGTCCCCAAATTCAGGCTCTCACAATAACCCTTTAAAGAAACTGTGCTGCCATGACCTGTGAGGTCTCTAGTACAGCATTGGTAGTTGCATGCCAACATCCCTCAGTGCCTGTAGCACTGAGGCCTAGAGGTGTGCAAAGTGCTGCCCAGGGAATTATTTTCCTTAACCGGACACAGAGCCTTCGCTGTGCTGTTATCAGAGTTGCCGTGCAGGGGGTTTGGCTCCACTTTCCGATTCCACAGCTTCCCAGGGTAGCAGGGGCGGCAGAGATAAAGAGCTCAGCGTGGTGGGGAAGGGAGTGCCCTGCTCCGCTCAGTGGAGATCGTTCTGGCTGATTCAAGAGCTGTGATGGTGGGCCCCAGAGGAAGCTGCAGTCAGTTCTCAGCAGGAAGGAAAATGACCATATGGAAGGGTGGTTAACGCGGGGGTTAGGGGACAAAGGGTAAATGCTCTTTGTCACTGATGGATTTACCTATGAATTGGTCAAGGCCTGGGCAGTGGGCTATGAGAAGCAACATGCAAGTCATGTAGCATATCCCAGGGAGCTTTTCATACCTCTTCTAGTTTGTATTTTTAATCCAACATAATTGTATGCTTTATTGTAGCCCTGGAAATACTGGGATCACTTGAACACTGTGCCTGATCTTGCACTAGAAAGGCAACCACATGGCAGGGCCTGGCTGCAGTTCAGTTATTTAACTGAGTAACCAAAAAAGCTCCTTCTCGTTCACAGCAGTAATCCTCGGCTCGGTGATTGCGCTGCCTGTGTGTCAATGCCAGGGCTCTCTGCGTGCTCTCTGTCCAGTTATGACAGCGACAACAGGTTATTTTCATGTTGTCTGTATGGTGAAGATGATTAGAGAAAGGTAGCAGTGGATTACCATCACAGATTGATCCAATGGCCAGAGTAAGGGATATGTGAGCTCCGCCAGAAAGCCCATAGGAGAAAACCTGAATGTTTTTTTCCAGATTCTAACTATTTTGGCTGTGCTGCAGCCACTGAGTCTGTCATGTGCGTATCTAAACTACCTTTACACTTACTTGCTCACCTACCGATCTTAGTCCAGCTTCAGTATAAGCCAGAGTTCAGCCTACCTGAGAAGCTGCATAAATACTCAGGAAGAATAATTACTGTTTGCCCTGGAGCACTTTTATCCTTCCAAGTATGGTTGGGTTTTTAAACGTTGTTACCACAGTACTGCCTAGTTGTACATAGACACCAGAAAAGGTTAATCCAGTGTCCTCTTTGGGATTTTGGGAAGTGAGAGGATCTTTGTGGAGCAGCATGTAGAGGGGAATTAAGAAATTATTTTCATTTATACTTTTTTTTAATACAAGTGTCTGCTCTGATCAGTCTGGCAGGCTTGTGGTGTCAGTCCCTTCTTCAGCCTCATTTCTGAATATAAATGAATTCGCAGCTTATGTCCAGAACAAAGCAAAAATGTGAGGCATGTCCTAGCCCCTCCGTGACAGGTGTCCCTGCTGTCACTGGGTTGGCAGCTGCTGGCTCAGGAACCGCGGGGAACCGCTGGCCTCATGGAACGCAGGAAGCAAGGACCTTTCAGCTCCCCTCTGTCAGCTGCTCTCACCTGGCAGAAAGCCCTGGGGAGGTACCTGGCTGAAGTTGACCTGTGTTTGTCGCAGCAGGCACAGCACATGGGTGACACATGAGCACAGTTGGGAGCGGGAGCCATTTGGACCTTGGAAAAATGGATGGTGATGGTATTGTTTGCTTCCAGGCTGGTAAAACAGAGCTGCTGTGGTCTGCTTTCTTCTCCCAGATCAGGACCAGATTAGGGTC
>Ga0181612_158600_pt1 | contig 12413 bp, 12 predicted proteins | sample HoacroProtozoa21_FD_119630 | JGI IMG/M metagenome (GOLD analysis project Ga0181612, IMG submission 119630) | Hoatzin crop microbial communities from Cojedes, Venezuel. Combined Assembly of Gp0051906, Gp0051904, Gp0051908 | reverse complement strand
TTTTTTTTTTTTTTTTTTTGCAATTGGTTAGCTAGCATTTTGGGCACTTTCTATTATTTTGGTTAGGAGGAAGATTTGATTACATTTTCTTCAGAAAGGAACAAGATGAAAGTTTGTTTTGGTTGCGAATAGCAGGGCCAAAGAGCAGGAGACAATCTCCTGATTCAGGAACACCCCTTCCAGCTGTTTCTCCAGTCCAGAGCACCTGTGCCTCTTCTCTTTCTGTTGGGATTATTAATCGGTGGGCTTTGCCTTTCCCTTTTCCTTCTCTGTGATCAGAGCAGTACCTGTATTTGCCAGCAGTTTCCAGGCATTTATATGCAGAGGTTTTCTATTGTTTTACAGATCTTCCTCTAAAAGAGGTGGCTTTCTTTTTCTTTCTTTCTTTTTCACTTAATCTGTAAAGTTTCAATATGAGTCTATATTAAAGACATAGTTTGCACGTGTATTTAATATTTGGTTATATCCTGAACTTGCGTAATCAGCATCTGGAAACAGAGTTTGTTGCGTTGTGGGAATACTTATTCAGAAAGAGACTTTCTTCTTCCATTACCTGATTTTAAAGCTTAGAGATTAAAGATGTTTCATTTTTATTATACAATGCTACATGTTGTTAATTCTTGCCCAAGAGCAATCCTTAAACCCTTACATATAATATCTTTGCTTTGAATAACACATATTTGCACATTGTTTCATGCACAATGTTCTCGTGAAGTGATTTTGTTCGGGAACTACTAACTTTCTTCTGATTAAACTTGAATTGCTATTGGCAGCAGCATTTCAGCAAACAAAAGCTGGTATCATACAGACATACAAAGTAAATATGATCCTTCATCCAAAGAGCTGGTGGTGTGACCTACCAAACCCATCAAGATAAATATCTACGAAGGTTTTTGACTCTATACATAGGAGTATTTCAGTTGACTTCAATACAGCTGAAATACTGCGCTAATATTTTTCATTCTCAGTTGATGTTCATATTAGTATACACTCCACTAGTATGAGCATCCAAAATACAAAGGACTATTGGTGGATTAATGTATGCAGAGGAAAGTCAAAGAATGAGGCTAGAAAAAGACTAAATAACCAGTAATTGGGATAATTTACAATTAAAAGTTTATAATTATGTAGAGGTACTCGAAGGGGGGAAACAGTGCAAAAAGGAAGAAAATTGTAGAGTGCATTGGTGAAGTAATGGATTGATACTCGGTACTGAAGTGTTTCCAGCCTCCCCAAACATTTAGCAAATCTAACTTCCGAAAACCATTGTATTTGTTTAAAATTATTATACAGAATTCTCAAATAATTCAGCGGAGTTAAAGCTATAATTTTGTTTTCCTAATGCAGGATAAGATTTTCACAATGTTTACAGGGCTTGCACGCTGCAATCACAAGGATTGATGAAGGAGGATCAGCAGAGCCAGCAGCAGAGCAAGGGAGATTCAGACCTGGTTTGCATAGGAAATAAAGACACTCGCAATCCCAACAAGAATTTTAACCAAACACAGAAAACACAGTGAGCAGCTATGTGCTCAGGTTTGGATTTATCTCACCTGACTTTAGAGAGCTCAACATTAGGTGTCTAGCCTGAACTAGTCCAACACCGAGTGGAAAGGAGACACTTCCAGAGAATTTTCTGCGCCAGCCTACACTGGCTGTGGTGGCCTTCATGGTGGAAAGTTTCTGTCTCTTTTAAGATAGTGGGAACCTATTTAACTGCTTTCCTAATTTTTGGGTGCCTGGAGTTAGGTGAGATTACCCTCACCCTAGCAAACAAGGGAAGACTGAAGTTCTACCCCAACTCTATATTTGCATAAAGCTCGCGTGTTCACAGAGTGAAGAACTGAAAAGTTGCTCCTTTGAAGATTACAATTGCCATTGGAAAAGATGCCGTGTTAGTCTTCATCATAGTGCTTTGGAAGTACAAAGCTGTCTAAAAGCATTACCGTTATGAAATCAGTGATACAACGCGTGGTGTTAAAACCTGTCTGCCTGGGGTTGTCAGCGTGCTGTCAGACAGTGAAACTGTGACATGATGGGGGTCATCAAGCTGTATGGCTTGGGGCATAAGTGCACGTCATTCCCGTCTTCCAGACTGAAATTCAGACCAGGCTTTTCAACTGTTTCAGCTCAGTGTTAGAAGAGGGACTAAACAGAGATAGTGGTGGCATTTCTAATGCTTATTGATACGGGAAGGTATTACTATTAGAGTAGCTTAAAAAGATAGGACTGGTTTGTGATTGACAGTATAAAAAACATTGTTAGAGTGACAGAGTCTGGAGGCTAGGTCAAATTAAGGATTTCTGCAAGTCACAGTGGCTAATTTAGAGATTTATGCTTTTGGCACCTACCATCTCACTAGCTTCTATAAGCAAGTAAGTTAGCAGAGAGAAGCACTTCCAGAAGATGTCTCATTTTGCACAGCCCCAGTGACAGTTGCAGCTAAAATTATCAGAAGTGTAAGGAATGTATTGCATTAAGGAATTGCTCCTACTTCTCTGCATATGTAACATGTTAGCCCTTACTGTGTCCTTTCTCTAGCTCCTCTGTAAGAAACTGTATTGCTGAGATGATCCAATCGCATCTGATCATTTTTCATACCCTAAGGACCTCGTCAGTCTGTTCAGAGTTGGACATCATGCTGTGAATATGAAATTGATACTCACTCCTTCCGGCTTGTGCAGATTAACTTTATCAGACTGTTTTTCGTAGGTAGCTCACTCAGTGCTATGTTCACATCCGTGTTTTAAGGGAGTACCTTCCTGGTGCTTTTTGAAATTCAAGCCTGTTCCTATGGAAACACTATTAAAACCAAAAGGTTTTGAAGTACAGATACTGATAGTGCATAGCATTGCAGAAAAACGAGTCATACTAGAGCGAATGTTGATTTCGTTCATTACAAAGCAGAATTGTCCTTTTTTAATTCGGTGAGAGCAGGGCTGTCACTCTAAATGATAGAGAGAAATGGGATGCCATAGAAAAGGGTATTTACTGTATGAGTCATCATTTACTTTAGGAGTATTTGCACGGGGAGGAGAATTATCTTTGCTCATATTCTGTTTTAGAAGTAAACACTGGAAATGTGCTGTGGTAGCATGGGTCAGTTGCTCTTTCTGTGTGTCACATTAAACTAAAGTTGGGCGTCTCTCTTATTAAAACCAGTATAAAAATACTGTGATAGTTTGGGAGTAGAGCAGAGACAGATTGTGCCCTGATGCTCCTTGGGTTTATGGTCTTTGGCGGGGAAGAGTAAAGAGAGCTCCCATGTTTCACAGCCCTGCGAAACAGTAAAGGAGATTCGCTGCCTCCTGCCCCACGGGGAGCTCCTCCTCGGGCTGGTGGGAAGAAAGCAGGAAGAGACTGTGTGCCCAGGAGAAGGGAGATGTCCAGGAGAAAGGTTGAAGGTGGGGAAAGGAGGCATCAAGGTGAGTCAGGGAGGAGCATTTGTGGGAAAATGGAGAGAAGTTAGGGGTAAACAGGGCTGGTTGCAAGTAAGCTGGCTGCTGGGCAGTGTCCTTCCCTGGCTGAACCCAGCACCTGATGGCCACAGTCTGTCCTGCCGTCTTCTTAAACTGTGTGTGGCTTTGGTGGGGGGTGTGTGTGCTTATTCGCTCCTTTCTGGCTGCGTGTGGGAGGCATCCCCATGTCCCATGGTCTCCCAGATTTGGCTGTGCGTAATTTATCCTGCTCCTACAGGATGCCAAGTGGCTGAACAGCGGTCATCAATGCAAAGACCAAAACCATGTATAAGCAGTCATCCGTTGTGGGGAAGTGGAAGGGAGCTTGAAGGGGTTAAGGGGGAACGGCTGTGAGTGCAAACAGCCTCAGAGCCATGCCTACAGCAGGAGGGGGATGCAGTAAAACATCAAAAAAAAAGTGTAGTGCCACGAGCTGAGTCCATTAGCCAGGACGTCTGTGACAGTGGTGGCCCAACAGACCGAGTCTTTCTTCAGTGGCATATAGGTCAAGGAATAGCATCCTACGTAACTGTTGTCTTAGTAGGTTTTTATTAAAGACTTGGATCGGTAGGACTATTGGCAATTGGAGCAGCTTGCAGCCAGATGAAACTCCCCGATTTCTTCCCCCCGTGCGGAGGAGGAGGGACCTACATCTGCCCGGTGGGGCATGTGGTGGGGCTGCCAACCTCCACAACGCAGCGACTTGCTAGGCTTTTCTGTGCTGGGGACAGAGATAAAGGCGTCTCTTAGGATAGAGGAGGATAAAGGATTTTCTAATGCTCTTGGAATGGAAGCTGGTGTTCCCCAGGCCTTGGCTACAATTTTAGATTAATTGTATTTTCTGCATGGAGTGTGAGGACTTACTAGGTTCAGTCCCCATGAAACTAAAAGCCAATTTAGATTAAGAAAGTATCTCAAAATGGTTTCTTTTGATTTCTCTGGTTTTGACTTGAAAAGCGTTCTTTGGTGCTTTCCTCAAACTGTATTTTACAGTTTCACTCCTTGGTGAACAGAAGCAGATTTCTGCATCACACTTCTCATCATGCAGGGCTGCATTTATTCACAGAATCATAGAACAGCTCAGGTTGGAAGTGACCTGGAAAGATTACCTGGTCCAACCTGTAGTGGGAAAGGGAGCCTGGATGAGATTATCTAGCACCCTTTCCATTTGCATCTTGAAAACCTCCAGTGATGGGGACTCCACCGCATCCCCGGGGAGGCTGTTCCAGGGCATGATTGTTCTCCCTGTGAGAAATTCCTTTCTTATGTCAAGATGAAACCTCTCCTGATGCAACTTGTACCTGTCATCCCTTGTCTTCTTCATGTGGCTCCTTGTGAAGAGAAAGCCTCCTTCCTTTTCGTAGCCGCTCTTTAAATACTGCAATACTGTTATGAGGTCCCCCCTGAGCCTGCTCTTCTTTTTTCTTTTCCAGTGAGTTGGACTGAGTAAATATGGGCAATGTGAAGACTGTGACAGCTCCTGTTTGTGCTCCCCACAGCCTCACCCTGACATAGCACTGGGACCAGACCTTGGCCATCAGTTTCCCTCACCTCCTCTAAACTAGGGTCTCCAGACAAAAGCAACCTGGGTACCGAGGCTGGATGGGGACCAACGGGCTCCAGCATTGTCTGTCCCCACAGCGCCCATGTCCCGTTATTGTTCCCTCGACACAATGAATGTAATTCATCTGTGCTTCAACCTTGTTGAAATCAGGAGGGTGAGACTAGTGTGTGATTTGGCATTGCGTTTTCATCTGTCCTTCCCTGAATTGCATTTCTGTACATTACCTGGGAAAAATGGTGTGCAATATCTTTCTTTTATAAATACGACGCAGTTTTATCAGATGATGCTGCTTCTTCCCCTTCTATCCGCAAAAGGTGAATATAAAGCTTCAGACCAAAATATTGAGTTTGACATAAAACTCATTCACTGTCAGAATAAGGCGGCAGATTGCAAATTAAGCAGTCCAAAACTCAGTCAAAAAGTGCGTTGTATAAATAGCTCAACAACGTGTCCCTCAGCAGCAGAAATGTTAGTTGCAGAGCTGTGCAAGAAGTAGCACAGTGGCTCTGGGGTTGTGTTTGTGTGAATATAACACAATTCCTACGAACGCAGTGTTGAAAGACAATTGATTGCAGAAATTGTCTAGCCTGCATGTGAAAAGGGAGGCAACGTGCTGATGTATCTGATGGGCGTGAAGCACAATTAGATTTGTATCTAGGAAGAAGTTCTCACGCTTCACCAAAGTTAACTAATTTGCACCCGTTTAAAGTATTGTGACTTTAGCACTAGCACTTTAATGGTGTCAATACCTATATATAGATCTGAAGTAACTGTATGACTACAGTAAAACAGCAGCTACTCCCCTCTTAATGCCAAATTAAGCAGAGCGAATAAAAACAGGCGCTCAGTTTGATATTTCAGAGCAATTATTTAAGACATTTTTATATGCCGTAGAATAGAACATGAAAAAGAAAGAACCATTGGAAAGGTCTGTAAATCATTGTTTGTAATCCTTTTAGAAACGTCATTTCATAGAATGTTAGTGGAAGGTTAGTAAATTGTAATTTAATTAATGATTTGAGGTGATTCATTGTGGCTTGGCTAGCAAAATGAACTATTGTTTTCTACGTTATTTTATCTTGCTTTTGCTTTTTGGTGTTGCTATAGCAATTAGGCATTGTTGTTATTATTTGGTTTGTACCAGGGAATGGAAAGACAAATGAGCCATGGAAATTCCTTCTAAACTGTTTTTCCCCAGTTCCAAACATTTGCTCATTTCTGAGCCAGGGAATGTGCTTGCTCTCCTCTTCCATTCGATGACATGGGCAGAGCAAATACCAGTGTGAAGAGTGGTGCCAAGCAGGGGTGGAGCCCGGTCGGTGCTACAGACCTGGGCGGTGAAATAGCACCAAAATGCCAGATTCTGATCTAGGGTCATGGCTCTCTATGGCTTAGTGCCCGAAAGATGCGGGGGCAGGAGTATGGCTTGAGTAACTGGTGGAGGTGCTAGAAGTGGTTATCGGGTAGCCAAGGAGCTGCAGAACAGTAATAGGCAGAGTCCAGTTCTTTTTTAAATGGATTCTTAAAATTTCAGAGCTACTTGTGCTGGAACTGAGCAATAAAGAATATCGATTAATTTAGGCATACTCCAAGAAAAAAGTCTTTCTGCTTTGTTTCTTGGTATTAACGTGAGCTCGGATACATAATTTGATTTCAGATGTTACTGATGAGAAATTATAACCTTAGGCAAGCAGCGGAACTTTCTGGTAGTGAATGGTAGGTTGAACATTCTGGTAGTGATGAGTAAACTCTAAGATCAAAACTTGGCTCAGCTGAGGTTAGAAATTAATGCTGTAGAAAGTCTTCCACCCAGATCAATAACAGTTTTAGTGGTGGGCTTCACTGGGAACAAGGTGAAGTCCAACAGCATCACGCTTCCAATGATGATGACTTCTTTTTCATCTTTTTTTACTTTCAAAACAGCACTCCGCGTTGTTGACAAATTCCTCGGTGATCATCGACCAAAATGAATGTGTTTACGTAGGCTTTGAATCTGACCTGCTGCTTTGCAGCCACATCCCTTTGTGGAGAATGGGATTTGGAAAGCAGGCAGAAAAATGTTTTCTGGCATGGTCACTGTGGGCTAAATGCAAGGATTAAAGCACTGGGAGTCGGGCGTGCATGCATGGGACGTGGAGAGCTGAAGATGAGGATGTGTCTGAAAATCCCCTCTGCCCTCTGGCATGGGTTTCTTGTTCAGGGCTTTACACTTGGCGTTCACAGTCTGGATCCTGAGCCTGATCTCAGTGTCTCTTTCCTCACTTTCATAACCCTGAACAGAGCTGTCTGTGCAAAGGCTGGGGTTAGGCTTGCAGCTGCTCCGACCCCTGAGTAAATGGAATTTTGCAGCTTGGTTCCCTGTTGGATCTATCGGGGTTAAATTCACCTTGCCAGTTTTTCAGATTGCCCTAATCAGGAGGCTACAGCCAATTTTTTTGCAAAGAGTGGTTTCTGCATGTGTGCTTGGCTGTGCCTGCCTGTCCTGGGAGTGCCACGCACCAGAGAGGGGCTGAGCGGCATGGCCTTGCAGCTCCGCAGCCCAGGCTCCGGTGGCAAAGTGTCTCTCTCAAATAGCAAATATGCTGAGGACCCAAAAAGTCTTGGTAGTCATGTTTTCTTGGAAAACAAGGAAGGTAGCTCTTCAAATGGAAGATCCTCAGATCTGCTGGGTGACACTGAGTGAAAGCACTCGGTACCCCACGCTCACACAAAGGGTTTGAGCTCCAACCAAGCACATATAGCTGCTTTTCCATCCGCTACACATGGAGAAGCGGGGGAAGCACTTTCTTGCCGTCCTCCGTGAACAGCTGGGAAACGGGAGGCGTAAAATCAGCTCTCTGTGCCTTTGGCTGTGCCGAGGAGCAGGCGTGAGAAGGCTGCTAAGAAGGGAGTTTTCAGCCCTGCAGCTTTGGGCGTAACACGTAGGACACTTCAGGCACATGAGTCTTGCCTTAGACCTAGTCCCATGCCTGCTAACTCTCAAAATCTTACTTTTCAGGGTCTTTTTGTGCATTCATTGCTTTTTCTTTTTCTTTGTAAGATACCTCCAGAGTTAAATTTCTGGATTCTAATTACAACACGTGAGAGAGCAGGTTGAATCTTTTTTTCCAAATAGCACCCAACCCACATTATCTTTTGGTAATCTTGCATGACAAGTAGCTTGTGATTGCAGAATTATGACAATGTCTCTGTAACTTTCCAGAAGAGAGCTAAGCAGTGTAGATTCTTTTAGTCTATCGGATTACTTAGTTGATACTTCAGTTTATTCTCCATTTAAGCACTCAAAATTTCCATTAATAAAAATCCAGATGATTTAAATGATAATGTTCTATGTAAAACACTAAAAAATTAACATTTAGTGATCTTCTCCTCTCTTTGTGTTCATGTAACATCAGCCCACATAGAAAAATACATCTTTAAAAACCTGCTCTGTGCATCAGTTTACTCCCAGAAGAAATATCCAAAAATGATCTTGGCGTCTTCTCAATGCCTGTTATCTTTCTTGCACCATTCGTGATCCCCTGAATGTCAAATTAATATTGTAGTTTAATTCCTCACGTAGTAAAGGATATAAATTAGCTTTTCTAACTTCCATGCTTACTACATACAATTTTTGGCCACACCAACCGACATTTATTGCCTTGTTCTGCTTCTTCAATTTCCTTCCCATGCTGGGCTCGGATTCTGGGTTTTGTCTCGGCGGTTCTTGTTACAGTACCATTTCTGTTGCAGCTGGGATGCCTTCCCTTAATACAATACATGCCATTATCCTGTTCATTTTCCCAGCTTGCTGCTAGGTATTCAGCAGACAGTTTAAGTTTCCCTCTTGCACTCTCAAGTCCTTTCTCTTATTAGTCCCTTGTAGTGCCTGACCTGTTAGAAACGAATACCTTTTGTTAATTGCTTGCCTTATCCTTATTACATGGCAGTTTTTCTGCGCTGAATGGCACATGTCAGCCTGTAACCTCTACTTAAGCAGGTCTCTTCTTATCTCATGTCTACTCCATTTGTCACCGGCCATCCCTATCAGTTTTGGAAGGTCGGCAGATTCCCTGTGGGACAGGTTCATTTCGGAAGGTGTGAGACCTGCGGTACCATCGCTGTGGCCCTCATTGTCCCTTCGCTGCTAACCAGACTGCATCCCTTTACCCTCTGATCTGTGTCACTCTGAAAACTGCTGTCTGGACATGTCAGTACTCTGACACCTCGCTATGAGACAGGGTTTTGGTTTTTTTTCAGTCCTTTAAGGATTTTCTTGCACCCCATTTATGGGGTTGATACAGTGCTTTTTCCAATTATAAAATCTCTGTTGAAGGCTTTATGTTTGACTTCTCACTATGTCCTGTGTATGGTTTTCTGAAGAATACTAGACAGTGCCTTTATTCTAGTTGGGGAATAAAAGGGGATAACACGCCCTTCGGTCTGGATCTAGGTCTGCTTTAAAGAGGTCTCAACCCTGTGGGAAGGGAGCTGGGAGTGGGAGAAGTTCTGGTTTCATTCATCCAACTTGCTGGCCAGCAGACAAGGGCTGTCATCCTGAATTTCAGGGCTGACAGAAGCTCTTTATTCCTGAGATAGCAGGGAGCAGAGAAGGACTAGCGTCCCAGTTACCTCTGAAGCAAGGACAGCTGCCTGCTCTCCGTTATGCAGAGCTCAGAGTGGATTCGCAGCCCGATCTCACATTTTAAATTTTCCTGCTTCATAAATATGCAGCGTTGTCGGTGTCTTGTACTTCAGTGTCTTGTACTACAAGAGCCCACAAATTGTCATTTTTCTCTGACTTGCTTGTGTGTGGGTGCTTCAGTTAAAGATGCCCATGTATACAGCTCATTCCTGTGCAGGTGATGAGAGATGTTTTCTCTTGCTTGGACTTGAGGATGGAGGTGTTTGAGAGCCAGAAATTTAAGTTCAGGCTGTTTCTGAGCGGGGCAGGTTTTGGTAGGGTGCGACTGGTCAGTGAGGGCATGGTTGGGAGACTCTGCAAGTCCGTTCCCAGCAGGAAAGGGTTTGATGCATGAGAGGCTGGGCAGAAAGTTGGAAGACTTGTGTTTAATTGCAGAGACACCATTTATTCAACTCCATCTCATTAAACCTTTACCCTTGTACTGTTCGTTTGCACTTCTACCACGTGTTCGTCCCCTTTAGTTGGATCATAATTGCTTGAGGGCTAGGACCGTTCAGCAGCAGTGCCAGCTTTGAACACAGTCACTAAGGAGTACCTCAGTTAATGCATGATGATAGATAAAAGGAAACATCTGCTTCCTAGTTTTATTTTTGCTCTAGTGATAAAGCATTGCCAAAATCTATATCACTACATACAGAGATATACTTAATTTGATTGCATTTTTGTTTGTTTGTTTGTGATGATGTTATCCTAAATAGAAAATCCAAATAAACACTAACCTGGATCAAAACCCCTGTAAGGCAAAAAGAACATGAAGCAGAGCTACAGCCAGTTTTTGTGACTTAGAAGGAAAGATACCTTAAAGCATACTGAGAAAAAACTGTGAAATACGATGATTTCTGGTGTTTTCCAGTATTTTCAAAATTAAAATTTATCAAATATAGGTTGTTTATGAAAACTAAATTTCTTAACCTGGATTGAAACTGGACTCTGTAGTCTCTGTTTGCTATTAAATGGTCCTATATGCAGTTGGTGAGAAACTAGGTAAGTGACTTCAAGTCCAGGGACATAGAATCGTGAAATCATAGAAGATCCTGAGATGGAAGGGATTGACGAGGATCGTGGAGTCCAATTCCTGACTCCACACAGGGCAACCTAAAATTAAACCAATATGCAGATCCCAAGCAGCATGAGAATTGCTGTATGCAAGCAGGTGAATACGTGTAGTATGTTGCAAAGTCCCTGGATGTCAGTTGTTGTTTTAGCTTGGATTTTTAAAACATTCTTGGTTAGAAACTACTTCATATCTCATTGTGAAGATAAACGTCTACCTTCTTCCGTATTTAATAAAATAAATGTTTCTAAATATTTTCAAAGACAGGCAATGGAGAAAGCTCAAAATCGGTCCAGTGAAGTGCTGTGCGCATGGGAGAAAGGAGCAGGATTAGACCTATACCATCACCTTCAGTTACTGTTGACATTCACTTTAACTTTTAGTGGGAAGAGAGATGCGAGTACAAGAGAAAACATGAGTTAATTAGGAACAGATCTGAAATCTTTTAAAAATGCCATTTACAGCCAATGGCACCAGAGGCTATAAAGAGTTTGCAGCCAGCTAATGTATTTATTTCAGCGTGGCCTAAATTTGTTGCTAAGCTGTCTGGCTGCTGTTTGCAAAGACATCAGTGAAGGTGTTGACCTCGGTAACGTAACCTTGGTGAGAGGAAACCTGAAACAGAGGATGAGCGAGGGCATTGCTGTGGCTACCAGAACTTCACTTGAAGTTGTAAAGCCGAGTGCCTCATCCTTTTCTATAGGAAGGGCAGTGTACTGTAATTACATTTAAAACCGGGGACTTACAGGTGTTTGGCTTGTGTTGGTTTGAGAAATCACGTTAAAGCTGTTCTGCTTTCTGGATCATTTGCAGCAGGAGTGTCAGTGGGCGGTGTCTGAGTTGTGTGGGTCACTGCTGACTCGTGCCACGCGCCCCAAGTCAGTCCATCACACGAATGAAGTGCAATAGTCTCGGACTTTGCACCTGTGAAGCCCGTGAGTGGCGGTGGAGTTTCACAGCAGCACCATCAAAACCCTCTTGAGCTCTTCGAGTGTGATTTTTCCTTTGCTGGAGCCAAGCGGCAAGACCGTGTGGGAGGCTCAGGAATTACACCTAGAATTGTAAATACAAATTAGTACGCTATGTGACTGCATTATGATCGTGTAATGTCAAAATGTGGGTTATATAGCATTTAGCCTTGAAAAGGAGAAAGCCTGGCAAGCAGAGGGAAAGGCTGCGTTAGAGTGAAAGCGCTTTCACTCTTCCTGCCTATTAATTTATGTTCCTTCAGAGCATTGCTATTTAGCAAAGTGCCTCCTGCGTTTCTGCCAAGCTAAAGTAGCTGCTGGGAAAAACTAAGTAGGGCAAGTCCTGCGAATGTCTGGAGAGCGCAGCCAGGGTGGCTGATGGTGATCCAAAAGAGCGCAGGGACAGATTTGGCCTCACACAGACAGCGCAACAGTATTGAACAAAATAAAATATTGCCATAAGGGTTTAATGCCAAAAGTCAGTTGCTGCAAGATAGTGCATCTACAAGAATTTTTTAAAATTGAATAATTCATAGTTTTGATTCAATGTGCAAAACCTGGAATCACAGAATCACAGAATGTTTGGGGTTGGAAGGGACCTCTGTGGCTCATCTAGTCCAACCCTCCTGCCAAAGCAGGGTCACCTACAGCAGGCTGCACAGGACCTTATCCAGCCGGATCTTGA